>TARA_R110000868_G_scaffold293209_2_pt1 | contig 21518 bp, 17 predicted proteins | sample TARA_R110000868 | Tara Oceans TARA_R110000868 (sample SAMEA4397489) | marine metagenome | biome: Polar Biome; feature: [SRF] surface water layer (ENVO:00010504); material: water (ENVO:00002006), including particulate matter (ENVO:01000060) such as... | depth 5 m | reverse complement strand
ATTCATTTCGCCCTATCGCTCGGACCGCGACCGCGCCCGCGAAGCGGCCGGTGACGGGTTCCACGAAATCTATGTGAAGGCGGACGTCGCCACTTGCGAAAGCCGCGACCCCAAGGGGCTCTATGCCAAGGCGCGTTCAGGCGAGATTAAGGATTTTACAGGCATCTCGGCTCCCTATGAAGCACCGGAATCCCCTCATCTCGTAATCGATACCGCGACGACCAGTCTGGATGATTGTCTGGACGAGCTTGTTAGGTATGTGGAAGCAAAGTTCAAGGTATAAGCTTCAGACATGAGTGAGTCCGTGTGACTCGAGTCTGAACGACCTGGAGCTTCGACATGAGTGTTCTCGTCACCGGCGGCGCGGGATATATCGGCTGCCACATGGTGATCGACCTGCTGAATGCAGGCGAGGAGGTTGTCGTCATCGACAATCTGACGACCGGTTTCGACTGGGCAGTTCAAAACGCGGGCAAGCTCTACGTCGGCGACATTGCCGACGACGCGCTGGTGAGCCGGATCATTGCCGGCCACAAGGTTGAAGCCGTGATCCATTTCGCCGGATCGGTGATCGTGCCGGAATCCGTCAGTGACCCGCTCAAATATTATCTGAACAACACCGCCAAATCGCGCGGCCTGATCGAGACCTGCGTGCGCGCGGGCGTGAAGCATTTCATCTTCTCATCAACGGCAGCAGTTTATGGCATGCCGGACGCGGCGTCCGTTAACGAGGACGTACCTCTCAATCCCATGTCGCCTTATGGCCGGTCGAAACTGATGACCGAATGGATGCTGCGCGATATGGCCGCTGCACATGACATGACCTTCGCGGCTTTGCGTTACTTCAATGTGGCCGGTGGCGATCCGGAGGGACGGGTGGGGCAGTCCACTGCGAATGCGACGCATCTCATCAAGGTTGCTTGCCAGACCGCGCTCGGCATCCGTGATCATATGGATGTATTCGGCGACGACTATCCGACGGTAGATGGCACATGCGTCCGCGACTATATTCACGTCAGCGATCTGGCAGCCGCCCACACCGCAGCATTGACATATCTACGACAGGGCGGCGAGAGCATCATTGCCAACTGCGGTTATGGTCACGGATTTTCGGTGAAGCAGGTCATTGAGGCAGTTGAGCGCGCTGCCGGACACGGCTTTACGGTAAAATCTGCTCCGCGCCGCCCCGGCGATCCGGCATCGGTGGTGTCCGACCCGACGCGCGCCAAGACCGTTTTGGGCTGGAAACCTCAGTATGATGATCTTGACCAGATCGTCACCCATGCTCTGAACTGGGAAAATCATCTGCGCAAACGTAACGCCTGAACGGTGGGCGGCGTCTAACATGTTGATCTGATATACTCATGTCATTAGGGTTATACCCGACAGAAATGAGTGGCGTCCCCGATGGTCAGATTGTCCTACCGCACTGTATTTATTTTCCTATTCGACTTAATGGCCGCCGTGGTTTCATTGCCTCTGGCTGCCCTATTGCGCCTTGGTCCGATCGGTTTCGTCAACTATCTCCCCATCATCTATGAGATGGGTGCGCTGTTCGCGGCGGTGAGTTTCTTTGTGCTTCTTGCCGCACGCCTGCACCGCGTCGCGTGGCGCTTCATTTCGGTCAATGACGCGTTGCTGGTGGCAGCGACCAGCGCGATGATAAACCTGATATTCCTTGCACTGATGTTTATGCTGACGCGGCTCGACGGCGTGCCACGCGCCATTGTGCCGATCAATATTTTCGTCCTGACATCTATGCTCATAGGCTTCCGCCTTGCCCTGCGCCTTTGGTACGAACGTGGTGTATCCAAATTCACCTTCGCGCCTGACGGAATGCACATATCCAATGTGCTCCTGCTCGGCGCAACCGACACGGCAGAAGCATTCATTCTGACTAATTTCCGTGATCGCCAGAACGTATACCGCGTCGTCGGCGCTCTTGATTCCGGCCATCGTCCAATCGGCAGCCTGATGCGCGGCATCTCAGTGATGGGACGTATCAACGATCTTGAAAAAATATGTGGTGTCCTCAGCAGGCGCGACCACCGCCCGGATACGCTCGTCATCGCCGATCAGAATATCCGCGGGCGCGAACTTCAAACCATTGTGAATTTTGCTACTAAACATTCCATGCGTCTGAGCCGCTTGCCGGAAACAAATGAGCTGCACAGCAAATCATCTACGACCGTCATGCGGCCGATTGAATTTGAAGATTTGCTGAGCCGCAACGAAACTGTACTCGACCATTTGGCCATGGTCCGTCTCGTCAGCCAGAAGCGCGTTCTCGTGACCGGTGCAGGCGGCAGTATTGGCGCGGAGCTTGTACACCAGATTGCAAAGTTCGAGCCGACGCATATCACGCTGGTCGAAATGTCGGAGTACAACCTCTATGAAATCGACCGGCATCTGGCCGGACGTTTTCCCGATGTACCGCGCACGGCGCTGATTGCCGATGTGCGCGACCGCGAAAGCATGCGATCGATCTTCGAGACGCACCGCCCGCAACTGGTCTTTCACACCGCTGCCCTCAAGCATGTGCCCTTACTCGAAACACAGCCGGCACAAGCCGTGCTCACCAACATTCTCGGCACCAAGAACGTCGCTGACGCCTGCCTCGAATATAGCGTTGACCGGATGATCATGGTCTCCAGCGACAAAGCCGCTCATCCTGTCAGCGTCATGGGCGCCACAAAGCGGATTGCCGAAAGCTATTGCCAGTCGCTCGATCTCGCCTCATCGCAGGTCGGGCGCACACGCTACATAACAGTGCGCTTCGGCAATGTGTTGGGCTCGGCGGGTTCTGTCGTGCCCTTGTTCCAGAAGCAATTGGCGGAAGGCGGACCGATCACCGTCACGCACCGTGAAATGACGCGCTATTTCATGACCACACGCGAGGCAATCCAGCTTGTGTTGCAAGCGGGCACGCTGAACCAAGGTGAACTGGAGCGCGGACATATCGTGGTGCTGGATATGGGTGAGCCGGTCAATATTTACGACATGGCGGTGCTGATGATTAAGCTCGCCGGATTGCAGCCAGAGAAGGACATCAAGATTGTCTTCACCGGCCTGCGTCCCGGCGAGAAGATGACCGAGACGCTGTTTCAGCCCGACGAGGAAATTGTCGGCACGAGCTTCAAGGACCTCCATGTGGCCAGCGCGAAAATCGGTGATTATGCTTTCGTGAGCCGCATCGTCGAGCAGTTGATCGCAGCCGCCACACATCATGACGATAAAGCAGTCCAGAGCCTTCTGGAGCTGGCGGTTAACGGTTTTGCGACCAGACGGGCTGAAATGAACGAAGCATCCGCGCCAGTTTCCACCGCGCAATATAGTGAAATATAAATTCATTTATCGCAGTATGTGGTCTGTGCCATTTTCATGACGAATCGGTGCAAGAGGCCCTATGTCGCTGCATATCGCCGGTCGACATTGAATTCGATAAAGACTGTGCCAAATGAACATTGATGTCGTGACGATCATTCTTGCTGCCGGAAAAAGCACGAGGATGAAATCGGCACTCCCCAAGACGCTGCACCCGATTGCAGGTCGGCCGATGCTCGGCCATGTGCTGGATGCTGTCGGCGGCAACAAAGCGGCCTCCACTGTTCTGGTCATAGGCCCGGACATGGACAATGTTGCGGCCTATGCCAAAAACATCACGCCCGGTCTGACTATTGCCATCCAGCAAAGCCAGCGCGGCACAGGCGACGCGGTGAAGGCCGCGCTGCCACAGATCACAGCCAGTTCCGGTGTGGCGCTCGTCATCTTCGGCGACACGCCACTCGTTCGCGCCGAGACCCTGACCGGCATGGTCGATGCCTGTACGCCCGATACACCCATTGTCGTACTCGGCTTCGAGGCCGCGGACCCCGCTGCCTATGGCCGCCTCGTTCTCGATGCCAAGGGTGCGCTTGCCGCTATTGTTGAGCTCAAGGACGCGACCGCAAAGCAACGCGCAATCACGCTGTGCAACGGCGGCGCGATGGCGATCCGTCTTGAGCACCTCGAAAAATTGCTCGGTCAACTGACGGATAAAAACAGAGCCGGTGAATATTACCTCACCGACGTGCCCGCCTTCGCCCGAGCAGCCGGCCTCGGTTGCACCGTGGTGACAGCACCGGAAGCCGATATTCAGGGCGTGAACAGCCGAGCGGACCTCGCCGCTGTCGAAGCTGAAATGCAGAACCGCTTGCGCGCCCGCGCCATGGCCAGTGGCGTGACACTGTCTGACCCGAACACAATCTATCTTTCCGCCGACACAATCATCGGTCCCGACGTCACCATCGGTCAGAATGTCGTCATTGGCCCCGGCGTCAAAATAGCTTCGGGCGTAACCATCAAACCCTTCTCGCATCTGGAAGGCGGCATCATCGCCGAAGGAGCGCAGATCGGTCCCTTCGCACGCATCAGGCCCGGATCCGACATTGGCCGCGACGTCCACATCGGCAATTTTGTTGAAACCAAAAAGGCCAAAGTGGAAGAGGGTGCAAAGATCAATCACCTGACCTATATCGGGGACGCCCGCGTCGGCGCTCGAGCCAATATCGGTGCGGGCACGATCACATGCAATTACGACGGCTTCAACAAGCACTTCACTGACATCGGCGCAGGCGCCTTCATCGGATCCAATTCATCGCTCGTGGCACCTGTCAAAATCGGTGACGGTGCCTACACAGGCTCCGGCAGCGTCATCACCAAGGATGTATCGCCGGACGCGCTGGCGGTCGAACGCAGCAAGCAATTTGAAAAACAGGGATGGGCGGCAAGTTTCCGTGCCAAATTCCTGAACCAGAAAAAGGGTTCCAACTAATGTGCGGCATCGTTGGCGTTCTTGGCGATAAGCCCGCAGCCCCTATCATTCTGGAGGCGCTGAAGCGGCTTGAATATCGCGGCTATGATTCCGCCGGTGTTGCGACGCTCATCAACGGCGACATTCTACGACGCCGCGCCGAAGGCAAACTCTTCAATCTTGAAAAGGCGCTCGACGCCGCGCCGCTCGACGGCACCATCGGCATTGGCCACACGCGCTGGGCAACGCATGGTGCACCGAATGAAAACAACGCACACCCGCACGCGACGGAGCGCGTCGCCATCGTGCACAACGGCATCATCGAAAACTTCCGCGAATTGCGCGAACGGCTGACGGGCGAGGGCGCACATTTTTCAACCGAGACTGATTCCGAAGTCATCGCCCATCTCGTCACGCATTACCTGAACAAGGGCCAGTCGCCGCGCGAGGCTGCCAAATCTGCACTGGGCGAACTCGAAGGTGCATTCGCGCTCGGTATTATTTTCAAGGGCGAACACGATCTCATCATTGGCGCACGTCGCGGTTGCCCGCTGGCCGTCGGCTATGGTGATGGTGCGATGTATCTGGGTTCCGATGCCTTTGCGCTTGCGCCCATGACCAATCGCATCGCCTTCATGGACGAAGGCGACCGCGTGGAAGTGACCCGCGCCGGTGCGGTGTTTTTCGACGCCGACAACAACCCCGCCGAACGCCCGATCAAACTCACCGATGTCACCAGCGCCATGGTGGATAAGGGCAACTACCGTCATTTCATGGCCAAGGAAATTTTCGAGCAACCGGAAGTCATCGGCCATACGCTGAGCGAATACATCAACCCGATTGACGACACGCTGCGCCTGCCCGATCTGCCGATTGATCTGGCCACCGTGCCGCGCATCACAATCATCGCTTGCGGCACAGCCTCTTACGCCGGTCATGTCGCCAAATATTGGTTCGAGCGTTATGCGCGCGTGTCGGTCGAAGTCGATATCGCGTCCGAGTTCCGTTACCGCGAAGCCGCGATGCCCACCGGTGGCCTTGCCATTTTCATTTCGCAATCAGGCGAAACGGCCGACACGCTGGCCGCACTGCGCTATTGCAAATCGCAGGGTCAGACGATCCTCTCCGTCGTCAACGTCACCGAAAGCTCCATCGCGCGCGACAGCGACGTGGTGATGCCGACCTATGCAGGCCCCGAGATCGGTGTCGCCTCAACCAAAGCCTTCACCTGCCAGTTGACGGCCCTCGCGGCGCTGGCATTGGCAACTGCAAAAGCACGCGGTCATTTGTCTGACGATGAACTTCGCCGTCTGACCCGCGTGTTGATGGAAACACCACGCCATGTCGCCGATGCATTGCAGCAGGATGACGCGATCCGCACACTGGCGGCTGAAATCGCCAAGGTGCGCGATGTGCTCTATCTCGGGCGCGGGCACTTCTTTCCTATTGCGCTCGAAGGGGCGCTGAAGCTCAAGGAAATTTCATACATCCACGCCGAAGGCTATGCGGCGGGTGAATTGAAACACGGACCCATCGCGCTCATCGACGAGAACGTGCCTGTCATCACCATCGCGCCGGTCGATGTGCTGTTTGAAAAAACAGTGTCGAACATGCAGGAGGTGATCGCACGCGGTGGCAAGGTCGTGCTGATTTCCGACAAGGAGGGCATCCGGCGAGCCGGCATGGACGCCTGGGCGACCATCGAAGTGCCTGCGGTCGATCCGTTTATTGCACCAATTGTGAATGCGATCCCTGTCCAACTCCTTGCCTATCACGCCGCCGTTTCCAAGGGCACGGACGTCGATCAACCGCGGAATTTGGCGAAATCCGTGACCGTCGAATAGGCCGATTGCATCCCTCAAACGAATCTCCTTAAGAAAATCTTGCGAAGCCGCTCAGGGTAGGTTCGCTAAGCCATTAATAAATCACAGGTTTATTAGGAATCTCGGATGCCCGCGCCTCGCGTGATATTATGGGGGCTAAGGAGAGATTCGATGTCGGACAACCGCTTCAGGCAAATTCTCAAAGGCTCGGCTGTCGCTGTGCTGATGCTCATGCCTGTGCCCGCGACGTCCGTTATGAACGGGCAGACGACGCCGGAACTCCCCGTGGCGACGCCCGCGACCGATCTCAGCGCTGGTGCTGTGGCAGTTGAAACGCATCAATACGACACCGCCGTCCAGCGGCTGACCCGTGCCATTGACAGCAATATGCTGAACAACGAGGCACTGGCGCTGGCCTATCATCATCGCGGGATCGCCCGACAGAAGCTTGGTTACGGTGGGTTGGCCATTTCTGATTACAGCAAGGCCCTCGAGATCGACGCTTTGCCGCGCAATGTGCAGTCGCGCGCGTATTACAACCGTGCCCTCGCCAAAGCACAATCAGGCGACACAGTCGGTGCAGAACTCGACTATTCCCACGCGATCGAATTCGCGCCGAAATATGCGGCCGCCTATCACAACCGCGCCAATCTGGAGCGCGCGCGTCAGGACTATCCGACAGCGATCCGCGATTATTCAATCGCCATCAGCCAGATCGGCGGACCGGACCGCAAACTGCCGCTGATGGGCCGTGCCCTCGCGCATGAAAAGACTGGCAATATTGCCGCCGCAGCCAGCGATCTCGACGCTGTGCTCGCCATCGACCCGACCTATGCAGCCGCCGCAAGGATGCGCCGCGATCTCGCCGCGCTGCCCGCCGCCAACATTTACGCCAGCGCCGCGTCCGACGACAATCTGGAGACAGGTTCGATTGTCACCACCTCATCCGTTGCCCCGCGCCACGGCGAGGTCATCAGCAGATCCAATCAGAACGGCTGGCAAACAAAGACCGTCCGCTATGCTGCCGCGACCCAAAGCAATGCCGAGCTTGAAACCGGCTCGCTGCGTGACATCGATATGGTGCCCGCGCCGAACCAAAAAATGGCAAGTATCGAGCCTGCTGTCAGAAATGAACCGGTCGTGACAAAGACTGCACCAGCGCCGGCCGTCCGATCAGCTTCGAACGCACCCGCGACCATTGCCGGACCCGCCGCCTCCGGTCGCTACAAGGTGCAACTCGGCGCATTCCGCGCGCCGGAGCTTGCGAGCCAGGCCTGGCGGCAGATCAGTTCCCAGAACCCGCCGCTCGTTGGCTCGCTCGCCCATACGATCGAACAGGCCGATCTCGGCGAGCGCGGCATATATTATCGCCTGCAGGCCGGTTCCTTCGAGACGGCAGACGCTGCCAAGGCAAGCTGCGCTAGCTTCGCCGCGAATAAAATCGACTGCATCGTCGTCGCGCGATAAGGCGCAATTCGCAGCTATCTCCTCATATTTCTTGTCGAAATCCGCCTTGACGTAGCGGCATAGCGCGTTGCCGCCTGTTGTCCAATCACCTGCTTCGTCGGTAAACTCTCCGGCAATAACGACCGCACAAGCGGGCGGCTAACAGGAAGAGGAAACGATGGCTCAGCAGTCAATCGGTCTGACAGGCTTTGGCGGCTATATCCCGCGCCTTCGTCTGCAGCGCAAATCCGTCGCTCAGGCCAATGCCTGGGTCGCCCCCAATTTTCTCGGCAAGGGCAAGGGCGAAAGGTCCATGGCCAATTGGGACGAAGATTCCGTCACCATGGCCGTCGAGGCCGCGCGCGATCTTCTGGGTGCGGACGATGACCGCAGCCATGTTGACGCGCTGTTCTTCGGCTCGACCACCATGCCGTTCAAAGATCGCCTGAACGCAGGCATCATTTCCGCAGCCCTTACGCTCGGCGAGAACGTCCGTGCGGTCGATGTGGCCTCCACCCAGCGCGCGGGCACCTCGGCTCTCATGCAGGCGTTGACCACCGTGAAAGCGGGCGAAGCAAAAAACGCCATCGTCGTCGCCTCCGACCACCGCAAGACCCGTGCGGCCAGCGCACAGGAACTCGACTTTGGTGACGGCGCGGCGGCACTCTCAGTGGGGAGCGAGAACGTCATCGCGACATATCTCGGCGGTACAAGCCTCACCATTGATTTTGTCGATCACTTCCGTGGCGGCACGGATGACTTCGACTACAATTGGGAAGAACGCTGGATCCGCGACGAGGGCTACACAAAGATCATTCCCCGCGCCGTCAAAGCCGCGCTCGAAGCCTCGGGCACAGTGGCAGGAGACATCAAGCATTTCGTGCTGCCGACGACCTTCGGCGTCAAATTCGTACAGCAACTCGCCAAGGCAAGCGGCATCGCGCCGGACGCAGCCCGCGACACGCTTGCCGATAATTGCGGCGAAACAGGCGCGGCCCATTCTCTCGTCATGCTCGTGCACACGCTGCAAAAAGAAGCCAAGCCGGGCGACAAGATCATGGTGCTGCATTTCGGCGGCGGTTGTGACGCAATGGTCTTTGAGGCAACAGACAAAATCGCATCACAATCCGGCAAACGCGGCATTGCTGGATCACTCGCGCAAGGTGTGCCAGAAACCAATTACATGAAATTCCTCACCTACAACGGTCTCGTTGAGTGGGAAAAGGGCATGCGCGCCGAACAGGACAAAAAGACCGCGCTCACCACGCTCTATCGCAATGAAGACATGCTGATGGGCCTCGTCGGCGGTCGCTGCACGGAAACAGGCGTCGTGCAGTTTCCGCGCTCGCGCATTTCGGTCAATCCGAACAACCACACAGTGGACACGCAGGAGCCTTATAAATTCGCCGACCGTAAAGCAAAAATCCTGTCGTGGTCGGCAGACTTCCTATCCTTCTCCATGAGCCCGCCCAACCATTACGGCATGGTCGTGTTCGACGAAGGCGGGCGCATCATGATGGATTTCACGGATGTGGAGCAGGGCACCGTCGATAGCGGCATGGAAGTGCGCCTCGTCTTCCGCATCAAAGACATCGACGAGAAACGCGGCTTCCGCAAATATTTCTGGAAGGCCGTTCCCGTTACCAATGCAAATGTAACCAGCAAAACAGGCCAGGCCGCTGAATAAGCCCGACCGATAAGACTTACCCAAAAGGGAGACACGATTATGGCGTCAGGTATCAAAGACAAAGTTGCGATCCTCGGCATGGGCTGCTCGAAATTCGGCGAACGTTGGGACGCCGGCCCTGAAGAACTCATGGTCGAGGCCTATCTCGAAGCCATGCAGGATGCAGGCATCGAACCCACGCAGATCGATGCGGCCTGGTTCTCAACCCACATTGACGAAACAGGCACAGGCAAGGGCGGCACGCCGCTATCGATGGCGCTGCGCCTGCCGAATATCGCCGTTACGCGCGTTGAAAACTTCTGCGCCGGTGGCTCGGAAGCCTTACGCGGCGCGGTCTATGCGGTCGCCTCGGGTGCGGCTGACATCGCGCTCGCGCTCGGCGTCGAAAAACTCAAAGACACAGGCTACGGCGGTCTGCCGGTCGGTGCTGCAGGTACGCTCATCCCGCAATGGGCGCCGTCAGGCTCGGCCCCCGGCAATTTCGCGCAGCTAGCGTCGGCCTATCGCGCCAAGCACAATGTGTCGAAGGAAGACCTGAAACGCGCCATCGCGCATGTGTCGGTGAAGAGCCACGCCAATGGCGCGCTGAACCCTAAGGCCCATCTGCAAAAAGCCATCACCGAAGAACAAGTGATGAATGCGCCGATGATTGCCGAACCACTTGGCCTGTTCGACTGCTGCGGCGTGTCGGACGGTGCGGCGGCGGCTATCGTCACCACACCCGAAATCGCCAAGGCACTGGGCAAGCACAATATCGTCACTGTGAAGGCCATGCAGTTGTCGGTCTCCAACGGTCTCGAAAGTCAGCATAACTCTTGGGATGGTAGCTATTTTCACACGGCGCGTATCGCCGCAAAGAAAGCCTATCTCGAAGCCGGCATCCAGAACCCGCGCGATGAAGTCAGCATGATGGAAGTGCATGATTGCTTCTCCATCACCGAACTTGTGACGATGGAAGATCTGTTCATTTCACCCGAAGGTCAGGCCGTCAAAGACGTGATGGACGGGTTCTACGATGCCGACGGCAAGGTGCCGTGCCAGATCGACGGTGGCCTCAAATGCTTCGGCCATCCCATCGGCGCGTCCGGCCTGCGTATGGCCTATGAAATGTACCTGCAGATCCTCGGACGCGCAGGGGCACGCCAGCTCAAAGACCCGCGCATCGGTCTCACCCATAATCTGGGCGGTTCACCGTCGCAGAATGTCTGCTCCGTCACAATCATCGGCGCCCACGGGGCGTAAGTAAGGCCATTGGCGATTCAGCTGACAATCAGGTAAATCTAAAGGGCCGGGAGCAATCCCGGCCTTTTTTGTGAGCGCACACATGCTGTTCAATTCTCCGGTCTTTCTGTTCGCCTTCCTGCCGCTGACGGCACTCATCTGCTTTCTGGTGCGCGCGCATCTGGGCCGCGAGGCAAGCCTCGGCTTTCTCGTGCTGGCCTCGCTGTTCTTTTACGGCTGGTGGAACCCTGCCTATCTGCCGTTATTGATCGGGCTCGCCTGTTTCAACTTTCTCCTCGCCCGCGTGATCCTCAGCGAACGCGTGAAGCCCGGCGGTGGCTGGAAAAATATTCTCGTCACCTTCGGCGTCTGCGTCGATCTCGGTGCGCTTGCCTATTTCAAATACACAGATTTCCTGATCAGCACGACCAATGCATTGGCAAGCACAGACTGGAACCTGCACCACATTGTGTTGCCACTCGCCATTTCCTTTTTCACCTTCCAGAAAGTTGCCTATCTCGTTGATGCTGGCCGCGGCCATGTCGAGCCGCACAGTTTTCTCGAATATTGCTTCTTCGTGATGTTCTTCCCGCAACTCATCGCAGGGCCGATTGTCCATCACCATGAAATTTTTTCGCAGACGAAAAAGGAACGCAGCTTCCGCTTTGATCGCATGAACCTCGTGATCGGCCTCACCATCTTCTCGATCGGTCTTTTCAAGAAAGTCGTGATAGCAGACAATTTTGCGCCACTCGCCTCGTCGGTTTTTGCACAGGCCGGGGCAGGGCACGAAGTTTCGTTTCTGCGCGCCTGGGAAGGCATGTTCGCCTATACGCTGCAGCTCTATTTCGACTTCTCGGGTTATTGCGATATGGCCATCGGTGCCTCGCGCATCTTCGGCATCAAACTGCCGCTCAATTTTCATTCACCCTATCAGGCGACCAGCATCATCGACTTCTGGCGTCGCTGGCACATGACGTTGTCGCGTTTCCTGCGTGACTATCTCTATTTCTCACTTGGCGGTAACCGTAAAGGCGTTGCGCGGCGCTATCTCAATCTGTTTCTCACCATGGCCATCGGCGGGCTGTGGCATGGCGCGGCATGGACCTTTGTCTTCTGGGGCGCAATGCACGGGACCATGCTCATCGTGAACCACGGCTGGCGCGCAGTATGGAAAACGCCCATCAACAAATGGTGGTCACGCGGTATTGCGCGGGCCTTCACGCTTCTCTGTGTATCCCTCGCCTGGGTATTTTTCCGCGCGCCAAGCACAGACGCGGCTCTTGCGATCTACAGTGGCCTCATCGCATGGACACCGGAAGTCTCCAGCATGGCGCTGCTACGCGACCTCGGCTGGCTCGTGCTGTGGGTAAGCCTTCTCTGGTTCGTACCCAACACACAACAATGGCTCGCACGGATACGACCGGCCTTTGATTTTTCGTCGCGTGACCTCAAAGCCGATCCGTTGCTATTACCCATATCGTCGGATCGCTGGCGTCGAGTTCTTGCGTGGCGACCTGCACCTACGCAAGCCATCGCACTTGGTGTCGCCACCGCTGTATCGTTGCTGAGCCTGCAGCGTGTCAGCGAATTTCTTTATTTTCAGTTCTGAGCGGTCAAACCCATGCTCACGTCTTTCACCCGATCCGCCTTGCGCTATCTCGCCACGATGGCATTCACGGCGGTGCTGTGTTGTCTCGCGGTTCTCGCTTTGAACGCGACGGTGGATCCGCTCTGGTATTACTCCGGCAATCGTATCAAGCCGATCAATTTTGCATTCAACGAACGTTTGTCTAAGGCCAATCTCATTGCCGAACATGAGAGTGACTATGACTGCGTGATTTTCGGCGACAGCCGCGTGACGCTGCTGCCGGAAGGTGACATCAAAGGTTATCGTTGTTTCAACTTTGCCATCTCGGCTGGGGCCATCAACGAATTTGTCGACTATGCCAAATGGCTCAAGGGTAGGGGCTTTCAACCACGTCTCGTCATAGTCGGCGTCAGCGCCGGTGATTTCCGCGCCCGCAAAGCACCGCGCAACGTACCGGACTTCATCAAAGAGGGCGGAAACCCGACATCGCCTTATATCAAATATCTCTCGCTCGATGTGCTGGGCATGTCGTGGCGAACGCTGTTCGGCAAATCACCCATCGACCGTGTTTATGACCGCGAATTTCAGAGCGTTGTCGCCGTTACCAGCGCCTATGACCCGCGAAAGCCGATCCGCGATATTCATGCCGGTCCCTTCGACAATCGCGAGCCGATGGAAAAATATCACGAGTTGCGTGGCATCTTTCCCGACGCAGAATTTGTCGGCTACACACCACCGATCTCCGCCTGGGCGATTGCAGACTACGAAAGCATTCATTGGCTGGAGAGCTACACACGCGCGATCCATGATGTGTCAAAAGTCTTCGACCGCTTCATCGACGCTAGTATTCCCTCGGCCGCAACGCTCGACCCGGCGAATACCTACGACGGCACGCATTATGCGCGCGGCGTCAATGCGGGCATTGCTGGTTCGCTCGTCGCAGGACCGGTTTCGACTTATCTTGATGTAAAGAGGATCAGTTCGTCTGAGATGTTCGCCGCTTACAGACTGCGCCTCAACGCATATTCGAAAGTAATTGCCCGAGCACTGGACGAGCCTTCTGCTCCGACTTCTGAAGTGCCATATCTTCCTTCGCAACGACCACAAAAATTTGATCAATTTCCGCGCCCGTCAGACTGACCGGAAAGACGCCGCGATAGACGTTGATATACTCACGTTCAGCAATCGGCAGATGACTTGACGAGTAAATCGGATTGCCTGAAACAGACACCTCCCGAAACTCGCGCAACCGTGCCTCTGCGCCGTCTGGCGTCAGCCCTTCGCCCAGAAACTTACCGGTATAATCTATATCGAAAATGGTTCGGCAGCCTGTACCGGTTAGTCGATAGCGGAATTTAACAACGCCATCGACATCAACCCGTTCGAGCAGCAATACCCACGGAATGATGGCGGGAATTTTCATCGGATCAACGGCGGAGCGCAACGGAACAAAATCTGTCTCCTTGGCCTCAAACCAATAGGCAGAGAACAGAACAACCGGATGGTTCTGGGGTATCTCTGTCAGTCCAACAACGCGATAAGTCACTGGTGGCTCCAAAACAAAACACCGGCAATACCGCCGCGACATATCTCCAATAAAAATCTAAAGAGCAAAAATTACCACATGGTCAACGTAACCCTCTGAATTTGTTGAAATTCAGAGGGTTGTGACGCCAAATCAACGCTTATTGATGTCTTCGCCCTCATCGAGGAACTTCTGCATCGCCGCACCCGCGCTGTCGTCACCGGCAATCAGCACACTGAATCGTCCCCGCGCATGGCCACAGGCGTCATCCAGCGTTTTCTCCGCCGTGCGTTTGACCAATGCTTTCGCTTCCGCAATCCCACGCGCGGGCATGGCAGCCATCTCAGCGGCAACTTCAAGCGCGCGAGAGAGAGCGGATCCAGAGGCGACTTCATGCACCATACCAATGCTCAAAGCTTCAATAGGGGCAACTGTGCGCCCGCGCAAAATGAGTTCCAGTGCTTTGGCTTCCCCGATCAAACGCGGCAAACGCTCTGTGCCGCCAGCACCGGGAAAAATACCGATATTCGTTTCCGGCAATCCGATCCGGTAGTCACCCGCTTCCGCAATACGAATGTCGCAGCAGAGAGCGAACTCGAAACCGCCGCCTTGCACAAACCCGTTGATCGCGGCAATGGTCGGCTTCGGCATACGATCCACCTTGTCGAAAACCGTCGAAATCGCGTTGCCGCGTTCGCCCGCCGCCATCAACTGCTCTTCCGTTCGGTTGCTTCCTTTAATGAATTCGGCAACGGCCACAATTTCTGCCACGTCATAGTGCCGGACAAAGACGCCGGGCACGCCGCCTGTGAAGACCACAACCCGCACGGCGTCGTTCGCCGCGATCTGATCGACGATGACCGCAAGTTCCTCAACCTGCCCTGAATTCATATAGCCGCGCGGTGGATTGTTGAAGGTCACGATGGCTACAGCCTTTTTGACCTCAAGCGTGACAAGCGACCCCATCAGCGACGTCCTTCTTCTTCAAGCGCACGCACATAGCCGGAGTATTTCGGCTGGTCGATGGCAAGCTTCGTCATTGTGATCGCCCAGAGATGGTCAGCAAGACCGGGTGTCTCGAGTGTCAACTCGCCTGCCTCGATGCGCGCGCAGAGATCACGGTTCATCTGGTCCAATGAAGCTTCACGACCAAGGAGCTTGGTCAGACGTTCCGATTCTTCACGGCTTGCCCGCGGCGCAATCGCCAATTCCCGTTTAACGATGTCGAGCGCGTTAGCGGCAACGAGAGCGTGAAAAGCGGCATGGCCGGTCATCTGCGGCATGGCATGAACACGGATGAATTCAGCGACAATGTCGACAAGTTCAATAGCTGTGGGCTGGTCTTGCATGATGTCAGCCTTTCTTTCGTGGCGCGAGAAGGCGCAGGAGATCAACTTCCGTTTCCGACGAGCGCCGACCTATGGTGGCACGCTCAACAGACCTGTCACCGGCTTTGAACGCCATGACCATGGTTGTGCACATCACACCCCATTTGAGTGTGCCCAGCACTTCCCAGAATTTGACGCGTTTAGGATCGACTTTACCGCCGCCCGCGGCTTCATAGCCGGCGAACATATCCTCGCGCTGACCGAAACCGCCGACAGGATTATCGATGTTCCCGAAGCGCCATGAATTGACGCATATCCACGCGAGGTCTTCCATCGGGTCGCCGATATGCGCGAGTTCCCAATCGAGAACGGCGCGCACACCGTCGGCACCGATCATCAGATTGCCATGGCGGAAGTCGCCATGCACCAGCGATATTTTGGACGCTGCTTCGGGTGTGTTGTCGCGCAGCCAGCGAAAAGCGAGATCGAACACCGGATGCGGATGGTCATGTGTCTTGTAGGTCTGGTGATATTGCTCGATCTCGTCACGCGCTGTGGAGGTGCGCAACGGCGGCAGCTTGGCCATATCAACCGAATGAAGTTTGGCAAGAATTTCACCGCATTGACGCGCGAGGATCGGGCGCGCCTTGGCAAACTCCTCATCACGCAAAATTTTGCGCGCAATCGTCTCGCCTTCGACACGGTCCATGATGAACCCACGACCCACATCATCCGCAGGTTGCAACACAAGACGCACCGGCGGAATGGGCACGCCAACTTCGCCCGCAAGGTTGATGAGCGCCGCTTCTGTTTCAAGCCCCGCTGCTGTGGCACTGGCGGCACGATCACCGCCCGGCGCGCGGCGCAGGATCAACGGGATTGGCGCGCCTTTGCCCGTGGCTTCGAATGACCAAGTTTCTTGGCTGGCACCGCCGGAAAGGCGTTTCAGGTTTTCAATGCCGGTTACGCCCGGAATGTTTCGCACGACCGCACCCGCGAGAGGAGCCGCAATCGGATTTTCCTTGTCGCTCATCTCAGCGCCCCACGCTGACGGGTTTACCGTCAACGATCTGATCGAGATATTCCGACAGCCCGTAGCCGACCATGCCGTTGCAGCGATACTCGGTCATGCCTTCGGTGATACGCGTGTTGAGCTCCGTGCCGTCAGCAGCCTTGCGGCGGTTGCGCAACGGGATCAGCGATAGCACCTTACCCTCTACGTCATAAACAGCGCCGGACTCGGTGACCACATGCGCGCGCATGCCGGTCTGATACCAGTTTTCATCCCAATCGCTGTCGATGGAGACCTCTTTGATGAGATCGTATTTCCCATCCTTCAGCACCATGCCGCCCTGACGCGGCTCACCGCTCTCTCCGGCGACAATCGACAACATCATGCCAAAATCGCGACCAAAATTTAGAGGCAGCCAGCGATACCAGTGGATAGCCTGCCAATAGCGCGGACCCCAGCTTTTGTCGCGAAGCCCGAAACCCGAAACCTCGAAGACTTCATCACCGACCGTGAAACGGCCTTTGGCGGCCATATGCTGTTCGTAATGCGCTTTGGCGAAGGACTTCTCCGGATCAATGTCGAGCGATGAACCGTCTTCTTTCACAGTCTCACCGCCGAACATGGGCGAGACGCCTTCATAATAGAGTTCCACTTTACAACGCAGAACCGGATTTTCGCGAAAGGCGCGCGATGGTTCGGCCATGTCCAGCGGATTGGTCAGCACCACAGCCTTGCCGTCATATGTCACACGCAGGCGCTTGAAAGGTTCAACGACCTCGATCTTCAAGCCGCCGGCATTCATCTCCTCATTATGTGTGATCGTGGGTTTGGCATACATGAAGGCGACGCGCCCATCAGGCAGGTAGAGACAGATAGTCATCTCCGCATAGCCCTCATTGGGGCGATTGCCGATGCGGAACCAGCCGCCGACCTTCCGGTCGGGGTCGAACATGTTGAAATACATGCTCTCATTATAATTCATCGCCGCATCGGGTGTGTGCGTGTACTCGTCCTGCGGATCGAGGCGCAATTTGTATCCCTTGGCCGCCATTCCGGACCCTCCCTGAATTTCTTTTGTCACATGATTTTGACATATGATGGAGCGGTTCTGCCCCTCTGGGAAGCCCGTGTGCGCAAGGCTTTGTGGCCGCTACGTCAGACAGCGGGCAAACACCGGCCATTGGTCAAAGACAGCGCATTGCGAAGGGTGGTACAAGGGGGCCAAGGGGTGAGCAAGCGATAACAAAGCAACTGAACGGTCAACATGACGGATGATAATACTCCCGACGGCAACGCCGGATCGGGCCCCACGGTGATCCTCCCCGCCCGAAAAATCGGGTTTATGGCACGGCTGCGAAATTATTTTTTTACAGGTCTCGTCGTCGCAGCCCCCATCGGCCTCACGGTCTACATCACCAGCTGGTTTGTCGAACTGGTGGACACATGGTTTGTGCCGCTCATTCCCGCACAGTTCCGGCCCGACGCCGTCATGCCCTTCGATATTCCGGGTCTCGGCCTCATCATCGCGGTCATTTTGCTGACATTGCTTGGTGCCTTCACCGCCAATTTCTTCGGCCGTGCCATTCTAACTTTCGCCGAACGCCTTGTGGACCGCATGCCAGTGGTGCGCAGCATCTATGGCGCGATTAAACAAATCTTCGAAACCGTCATCTCGCAATCGACGACGTCGTTCCGCGAAGTGGGGCTCATCGAATATCCGCGCAAGGGCATCTACACCATCGTCTTTGTCACGTCGCAAACCTCCGCCAAAGTCGGCGCACCCTATGGCCTTGATCTCGTCAGCGTCTTTCTGCCGACAACACCAAACCCCACATCCGGTTTTTTGCTCTATGTGCCACGCGAAGATGTGCGCATTCTCGACTTGACGATTGAGGAGGGCGCCAAACTCATCATTTCGGCAGGCCTCGTCGAACCAAAGAGACTACCGCTCAAAACACCCGTCAGCCCGAACGCAGGTTCCTGATCGCTTCATCACATTCGAAGAGATAAAGCAGTACACGCAATGCCTGCCCGCGAGGGCTTTCAAGCTCCGCATCACGCGACAGGATCATGCGCGCATCGTCGTAAGCCGCAGCCAACAATTCGGCATGGACTGCGAGATCAGCGATGCGAAACTCTGGCAAACCACTCTGCCGCGTGCCAAGCAATTCACCGGCCCCGCGCAGGCGCAAATCTTCCTCAGCAATGCGGAACCCGTCCTCCGTCTCGCGCATGATCTTGATGCGCGCGGTCGCCGTTTCGCCCAGCGGTGTTTGATAGAGCAAAAGACACGAAGACTTATCCATGCCGCGCCCGACGCGCCCGCGCAACTGATGAAGCTGCGCAAGACCGAAGCGTTCAGCATGTTCAATGACCATGACGGTCGCTGTCGGTACATTGACACCGACTTCAATTACCGTTGTCGCCACGAGGATGCGCGTTTCGCCCGCTTCAAAACGCGCCATGGCCGCGTCTTTTTCTGCGGCCTTCATGCGGCCATGCACGAGACCGACTGCCTCGCCGAATATCTCGCGCAAATAGGCGTACCGGTCTTCCGCCGCCGCCGCGTCAATCACATCGGATTCTTCAACCAACGGACAGACCCAATAGACCTGAGCACCGCCAGCCAGTGCGCGATGTAGAGAGTCCACAACCCCCTCAAGCCGCTCAAGTGGCAGGGCGCGGGTATCGATCGGTTGCCGCCCCGCGGGCTTTTCATGCAACCGTGACACATCCATGTCGCCGTAAGCAGTTAGCGTCAGCGTGCGCGGGATAGGCGTCGCAGTCATCACCAATACATCTGTGCCAACACCACCTTTAGATTGCAGTGCCAGTCGCTGATGCACACCAAAGCGATGTTGCTCATCGACAATGGCAACACCCAAAGCGCGAAACGCCACCTCGGTTTGAAAAAGCGCATGCGTGCCGACGAGAATATCAATGGAACCGTCAGCCAATGCCTCAATAATATCTGCGCGACGTTTTCCTTTTTCGCGTCCCGTTAGAAGTTCGAGCCGCACGCCTGCCGCTGCGCATAAAGGTTCGAGCGTGGCGAAATGCTGTCGCGCCAAAATTTCGGTGGGGGCCATCATCGCCGCTTGTGCACCTGCCTCGACAGCGTTCAGCATGGCGAGCAGGGCAACAACAGTTTTGCCGCTACCGACATCGCCCTGCAGCAAACGCAACATACGGTGACTGGCACCCATGTCGGCATATATTTCTTTAAGCGCCGCGTCTTGTGCGCCGGTGAGCGCAAAGGGGAGGGCAGCTAAAATCTTCGTCCGTAAGTGCCCGTCGCCTTTGATCTCGCGACCCGGCAGCTTTCGCATCTTCAACCGCACGATGCCGAGCGCCAGTTGATTGGCGAGTAGTTCATCGAATGCCAAACGCGCCCGCGACGCATCATGCGGATCAAGATTGGCAATACTCTCCGGCGCATGAGCGGCGTGGAGCGCACCCTGCCAATCGCCCCAGCCGCGCGCCTTGAGCCACGCTGCGTCCTGCCATTCGCCAAGCACCGGCGCGAGTGCGACCGCCGCCTTCACGGCCTTTTGCAACGGCTTCAGCGTGACACCCGCCGTCAGCGGATAGACCGCTTCGAGAAGCGGTAATGTGTCGATCTCTTCCGGCGCGACGATATGGTCGGGGTGGGTCATCTGCGGCTGACCCTGATAAAATTCGACCTTGCCGCTCAATATGAGCGTCGCTCCTTCCGGCATCACGCGGCCGAGCCAATCGGCATGCGGATTGAAAAACACGATCTGCATCTCGCCGCTCTCGTCATGCACATGCACGCGATAGGGCAAGCGCTTCAGCTTGGGGACCACATGAAGCCCGACCTGCACTTCAATGGTAACGATTTCGCCATCCTGAATGTCTGCAATACGCGGCCGCTTGCGCCGGTCGATCAGCCCGACAGGCAGATGCCAGCAAAGATCCACGACCTTTGGTCCGACGAGCTTTCCCATCAGGGTTTCAAGCTTCGGGCCTATGCCGGGCAGGGTGCGCAACGGCGCAAAAAGGGGGAACAGAATCTCAGGCCGCATTTGTCTCGCGCCGTGCCTTGGCAATGAGAAATTCGGTGATCGTCTTATAAGAATTCACCACCACGGAAAAATGTCCGTCATCCGCCGGAAAGTGCGAGATCGCGCCTTTGATCTGAGCGGCATAAAATTCACCGATGTTGATGGGCACCACCTCATCCGCACGGCCATGCCAAATGCCGGTCGGCACTTTGATGGCCGATGGCTCGAAATGCCACGGCTCGCCATAAATGCGCGCGTCCGCCGCAACGCCAAGCGACGAACGCTTCAGCCCTTCGCGCCAGCTCTGCACCATGAGGCCCATCATCGGCCCTTCACGCAGCGCCATGTCAGCAACGGGGCGCGGGTTGCGCCGCATGCGCAGAGTGCGCATATGGCCGAGTGCACGATCCGACAACATGATCCGGCGGGCAAGTCCCGCCAACATCAGACGGGCAGGCGTGATGCGCAATGCACGAGCAAGACCGCGTTGACTGCCGAACATCATGCCCGGTACCTGCGGTGGGCCGAGGCCGCAGATGAGCGCCAGCGCGTTCACACGTTTCCCAAGCCCGTGCGCTACTGACGAGGCATAAGGCGCGCCGCCGGACACACCGATGACGCCAAAACGCTTCAAATTCAGATGATCGGCCAATACCTCAATGTCATTGGGCCAATCGGCAAGCTTGCGCCAGGGCGACGCGGTGCTGAGACCATAACCCGGACGGTCCACACCGATCAGCCGAATGCCGCTGGGCGGCAACAGCATTGCTTCAAGCCGCGAGCCCGGAAAGCCGTGAAAATAGAAGACGGGCGCACCCTCAGGGTCGCCACCCTCCGCAAAACCAAGCTTTCGCCCGTCCGGCAAGGGGCAGGTTTTGTGGGCGGAGGCTGCGGCAAAGGGGCTTTGGGTCATGGTGCCAGTCTATCGTTATTCGCCTGCAAACGGGAAATGGTGACGAAGGAAATTCATAGCGGGGCTGACAGGGCCGCTCTGGCGGTTTATATCCCGTTCCAAAGGACAAAACCTGCATGGCCGACCAAAGCTCAACTGATCTCGCAATCCGCATT
>TARA_R110000868_G_scaffold366443_1_pt1 | contig 21562 bp, 26 predicted proteins | sample TARA_R110000868 | Tara Oceans TARA_R110000868 (sample SAMEA4397489) | marine metagenome | biome: Polar Biome; feature: [SRF] surface water layer (ENVO:00010504); material: water (ENVO:00002006), including particulate matter (ENVO:01000060) such as... | depth 5 m | reverse complement strand
CCGGCGGGGCCCTCACCGACGCCGCGGCCCTCGAACGACAATCCGCCACCGTCCGGACCACGCCGCCCCACGGGTGGAGCCATGAGCTCGCCTCCGGCGTCCAGCGCGAGCGGGGTCAACGAGCCCGCCGCGGCCTGGCGGTCGCGGGCAGAACCGACCGGCGGCGCGGCCGGCGAAGCGACCGGGGAGGCATCCGCGTCCGGCGCGCCGCAGTCCTCGAAGGACGCGCCCGGCCGGCCGGGCGGGACGATCGCGGCCGAGGCCCGGACCGCGAGAGCCGACTTCCACCGCGCCGCGTCACGACCGGCCGCCGCCGCGGGCAACCCGCCGGGACGATCCGCGGCCCTGCAGGCCTTCTTCGTCGCCAATGCCGGCCGCGGCCTGCTGCCGTCCGGCGAAACCAGCGGCGTGCTGTCGCCCAATCTGAAGACCGAGGAGTCCTGAGATGCATCCCTTCTTCCGGCCCAGACGGGCCCTGGCCTCCGCGCCGGAGCAGACCCCGTACCAGCGGGCCGGCCAGGTCTGGGACGACCGCATGGGCCTGTCCCTGGCCCATGCCCGCAACTGGCGCCGCATCGCCCTGGCCAATCTGGTGCTGGCCGGATTTCTCGGCGCCGGCTGGTGGGTCCAGGCGGACCGGGCCGTGGTCAAGCCCTTCGTGGTCGAGGTCTCCGACTGGGGCGAGACCCAGCGCATCACGGCCATCGGCGGACGCTATGAGCCCAATGAGGCCCAGATCGGTCATGCTCTCGCGGGCTGGGTCCGCGATGTCCGTTCCAAGTCGATCGATCCCATCGTCATCCGCCAGAACTGGTTGCGGGCCTATGACCTGATGACGCCGAAGGCGGCGGCCTTCCTGAACGCCTGGGCCCAGGCCCACGACCCGTTCGCCGAGGTCGGGCGCGAGGCGGTCAATGTCGAGATCCTGAACGTGGTGCGCCGCACGGATCGCACCTTCGACCTGCAATGGCGCGAGACCCGCTTCGTCAACGGCCAGTCGGCGGGGACCGAGCGCTGGCGGGCCCTGATCACCACGACTGTCCAGCCGCCCCGCACGGAGGCCGAGCTGATGAAGAACCCCCTTGGACTGAAAATCGAGGATGTATCATGGACCCCCGACGCCTCCTGATCCTGACCGCCCTGGGCCTGTCGCTGTCAGGCTGCGCGATGTTCCGCCACGATCCGGCGCCCGCCGTGCCCTGGGCGGACGGGACGGCCGCCACTGTCCCAGTAGACATATCGACGTCGAAGCCGACGTCGATATCGACCGACGGCGCCGAACCGGTCGCCGCGGGCGTCGAGGATCCGCATGCGCTCTCGCCGACGGAACAGCCCTATGAGGCGTCGCCGCGGACCGGAGATGCACCAACTGGAAATGCAGCGACCGGCGACGCGCCGACCGGGGCAACCGGGCGGCGGGCCATCGCCGCGGCCAATGCGACGGCGCGCGCGCTGTCCCGGGAAGACGCCTTCGTCGGCGGTGTCCAGGTCTTCACCTGGTCGCCGGGCCGGGTGTTCGAGGTCTGGACCGCCCCGCTTCGGGTGACCACCCTGACCCTGGCCCCGGGCGAGACCCTGGTGGCCAAGGCGGCGGGCGACACCGTGCGCTGGCAGATCGGCGAGGCGGTGTCCGGTGAAGGCGCGGGCCAGCGGACCCATGTGCTGCTCAAACCGCTGGAGCGGGGGTTGGAGACCAACCTCGTCCTGACGACGAACAGGCGGATGTATCTCATTGATCTGAAAAGCGGCGGGGTCGACGCCTTCAACGCCGCCGTGGCCTGGGACGCGGACTCGATCCTGGCCGTCGGCGCGCCGGTGGATGCCGGTGTGGCTGCGCCTGTCCGCGAGCCCGTGGTGATGCCCCGGGGTGAGCTCGACGCCCGCTACCGGATCGAGTCCCGGGGCCGGCGACCGCGCTGGACCCCGACCTCGGTGTTCAACGACGGCCGGCGGACCTTCATCACCTTCGACGCGGACCTTCAGGTCGATGAGGCGCCGGTCCTGTTCGTCATCGCCCCGGACGGGGAGGCCCAGATGGTCAACTACCGGCAGGTCGGCGGGCTGTACGTCGTCGACCGGGTGTTCGACCGGGCCGAACTGCGCCTGGGCGACCGGCGGCCTCAGGTCGTCCGTATCCGTCGTCTCGCAGGAGCCCGTTCATGACCGACGTCGATCCCCTTCAGTCCGCCCCGGGGTCTCTGCCGCCCAAGGAGCCCGCGCCGGGCCTGACCGCCCGGGCGGCACCGCCTCATGCCGTGCGCCTGCGTAAATCCGTGGTCCAGGTTCTGGTCATCGGCGGCGCCGTGCTGGTCTCGGGCTCGCTGGCCTGGGCCTTCGTGGTCCAGCCGGAGCTGCGCGACAGCGCCCGGGCGCGGCAGGCCGAGGCCCGCGAGGAGCAGACGCGCGGCGTCGTCCGGCCCACCGAGGCGGTCACCGACCAGCCGGCCAGTTATGATCGCCTGCCTGAACCGCGCATTGCCAACAGGCAGGCTGAACCCGCCGAGGCGAACGGACCGACTGTGGGGACCGCGGGATCCTATCAGCCCGCCTATCGTCCGGCGGCGGCCGCACGCGATCGCGGACCGAGCCCGCGGGAACAGGCGGCCCGCTCCGGCCTGTTCTTTGCGGATGCTGGATCCCCCACGGGATCAAGGGCAGGGCCGCAGGCGTCCGGCGCGGATCGAGCGCCCGTTGTCAGTCCGGACCAAGAGGCGATGTACAATGGCCATGCGCTGGTGGCGCCGCTGTCGCCGTTCGAGCTCAAGGCCGGGGCCATTGTGCCCGCGGCGCTTCTGACGGCCGTGGACACCGCGCGCGCGGGCCCCGTGATCGCGACCGTCACCCAGAACGTCTATGACTCCGTGAGCGGTCGCCATCTGTTGTTGCCGCAGGGCACGCGGCTGATCGGGTCGTCGGAGGGACGCAGCGCCTATGGCGACCGCCGCGCCTTCCTGACCTGGGAACGGCTGATCCTGCCCAATGGCAAGAGTTTGATCCTGACCGGTGAGCCGGGGGTGGACGCGCAGGGTGCGGTCGGCGTCCGCGGCCAGGTGGATCGCCGGCTGTGGCCCCTGTTCGTGGGGACGCTGTTCGCCGGCGCCATCACCACCCTGGGCCAGATCGCCCGGGATGACGACGGCGGTGGATCCGGTGGCCTGCTGGGCAACGCCGGGGACGCGGCGGCGATCGAGGGGGCCCAGGTCGGCGGGCGGCTGGTGGACCGCGAACTGGAGGTCCGGCCTTCGATCCGGCTCCGGGCCGGGGTGCCCGTCCGGGTCATGATCACCCGGGACCTGATCCTGGAGCCCTATCGGCCATGACCGCCTCCCGGACCCACGGCAAGCGATGGATCGCGCCGGGGCTGGCCCTGGTCGCCCTGGCCGGCCTGGCTCTGGTCGCGGATCACGCACCGGCGCCGGTGCTGATCAATGAAAGCGCCAGCCTGCCGCGTGGCGTCTACGTCCGCCTGCCGGGAGCCGCGCCCGCGCGCGATACAGTCGTCGCCGTCCCGCAACCGTCAGCCGTCCGCGCCTATCTGGGGCGGCTCGGCATGCCCGACGACCTGTTGCTGATCAAACGGGTGGCCGCGGTCGGCGGCGACACCGTTTGCCGGCGGGACGACCAGATGGTCACGCCTGGACGCACACTGGTCGTCCAGGACCGGGACCGGCGCGGGGTCGCCCTGCCGGTCTGGCGCGGCTGCCGCCGGCTCGGCGAGGAAGAACTGTTCCTGCTCGGCGACACGCCGTCGAGCTTCGACAGCCGCTATTTTGGTCCGGTCGCTCGCTCCCGCGTGACCGGCGTCTATCGGGAGATACTGACATGGTGAGAAGGATCTGGATCGCGACGGCCGCCCTGGTGATGGCCGTGCCGGCCTCCGCTTCGGCCCAGCAGGTGGACTGGGCCCGGGCCGGAGGAAGTCTGTTCGGGACGCCGGCGGTCGAGCCGGCCGTCACGGACGCCCTGGACAGTCTGGAAATTCCCCGGCTGGCGGTTCTGGACCAGCCCTTTCGCGACGCCATAGAGGCCGCCGCCCTGGCGCACGGACTGGACCCCAAGCTGCTTCACGCCCTGGTCATCACGGAAAGCGGCTACAGGGTGGATGCGCGCTCCCCCGTCGGGGCGGGCGGCCTGACCCAGCTGATGCCGGACACGGCCCGGGAGCTGGGCGTGGTCGACCGGTTCGACCCCGTCGAGAACCTCAGGGGAGGGGCCGATTATCTGGCGCGGCAGATCCTGCGCTTCGGCGATCTGAGGCTGGCGCTGGCGGCGTACAACGCCGGCCCGGCGCGCGTGGCCAGGCTGGGCCGGGTTCCGGACATAGCCGAGACCCGATCGTATGTGGCGACTGTCGTTGACTGTTACCTGGCGCTGACGGCCGGTCAGGGCGTCGTCAATGCCCGGCAATGCCGTCCCCGCGGAGCCGGGCGATGATGGGGGAGACGGAGGAGGCGGTGGAGATCGCTCCGGCGATCGACGAGCCGCTGCTGACGCGGGCGGAGGCTTCCGCCTTCCTGGGCTCGTTCGGGATTCGTCTGAAGCCGGCCACCCTGGCGCGGCTGTGGTCCACGGGTGGGGACGGCCCGCCCTGCCGCCACATCCGGTCCAGGCCCTTCTATCCGCAAGACCTGTTGCGGGACTGGGCCCGGTCGCAGATTTCGGACATCCGCACCGCCGCGCCGCCCGCGGCAAGGGGGCGACGCCGTGGCTGACCGTTTGACCAGGGATGCCGCAGAAGCTCCGACGGTCGCGGCACTGTTGGCGGACCCTGCCGCCAGTTTCGCGGTCAAGGCGGTGGTCCGGCAATGGGCGACGCGCGATTGCGTTGATGCCGCGATCGACGCCCGGGCGCTTTGCACCGTCTTTGAAGCCGCTGCTGACAGAATGATCGGAGGCCCGTCATGACGTTCGAACCAGAAGGCGGACCGATCGAGACGGGCGGGCCGGAGGACCGGCTGTTGCCGTGGGATCGGGTCCGGGACGTCACCGGCCTCAGCCGGTCGACCGCATGGCGACTGCAACAGGTCGGGGATTTTCCTGAACCCGTGCGCATCTCCCCTAACCGGGTAGGCTGGTGGGAAAGCGAGCTGACCGCATGGAAGGCGACCCGGACGGTCCGGGGCCTGCCGCATCCCAAGCCACTGGCCCGGCCGCGGGAGCCGAAGCTGATCCAGACCCCGCGTTCGCCGCGACGCAAGCCCGAGAAGCCGGCGGTCGTGGCGGCGGGCGCGGTCTCGCCGGAGCCTGCAGGGCAGGCCGCACCGGCGGCGGTGCCCCGACGGCGGAAGCGACCGGCCTGCGCCGATCAGATTGATTTCGGTTTCTAGCGTCGCATGGCCAGGTGCGATGGCGCGGAGCCAGGCCGGGTAGGTCGACAATCCCCGTCTAGAAGGTCTGGGGAAGGCGTAGTCTTATGCCGCGTTCGTCGGCCTCGGCCGGGTCCATGAAGGCGTTGCAGCTGTCCAGGACGTCCTGCGTGGCGCTGATTTCGGTCCAGGGAACTGCCGCCACCCATTTCTGCGCGAAATCCAGGCTGCGGATCAGGGTGTTGGGATTGTCGCTGTTTGAAAGCACCTTCAGTCCCGTCAGATAGTTGCTGCGGAAGATGGTCGGAATGATGATGCGCTCTTCGTCGGCGGCGACGAGTTCGGCGTTCATCATGATCCGGCCGATCCGGCCGTTGCCGTCCGTGAAGGGGTGAACCTCCGACACCAGGAACATCATGTAGACGGCCCGGGCGAAGGGTGTTTCCAGACTGTGATAGAGTTCAAGCCCGCGCGTCAGTGTGCCTTCGACGTGAGCGGGGTCCACGAATGTGGTCTGTCCCGCCCGATTGGCCTCCTGCTTGAAGGCCCCCGGGTTCTTGTCCGGACGGCCCGCCATGAGCGCGGCATGCCGACGTTTGAGAATATCGAAGAACTCAGGAGCGTCGCGCGGTGTCCTGGCCATTTCGACGGGATCCGAAACCAGCCTCCAGGTACCGAGGATGTCATGTGCGTCGGAAGGACGGTCACGGGGGATGACGTTGCGAAACACGATGTCGGCGGCTTCGCTGACCTCGAATTCCGTGCCTTCGATGAAGTTGGAAAAATAGGCCTCGAAAAAGGACAGGCTTGACCGTCCTTCCGCTGGACGTTCGGCGGCGGGGCGGATGACGGGCGCGGTTGCTCTCAGTTCCCGATGGAGAAGTTCGAAACGCGCGAGCCGTTCAGGGTCGAAGGGAGAGCCGGAACGACGCGCCTGGGCCCCGTCCGTGACCAGAGGCTCATCGCGCGTGCCGAGAAGGGCTCCAATCAGTCTTTCCAGGGTTTCGCACTCCACTTCGCGCCCGATCATGGGCGCGATCCGGCGCGCCTCGTCCCTGAGCCTGTTGGCCGCTTCATCGCCACCGCGACGAATGAGGGTGTCGAGATGGGTTTCGATCTCACTGCGCGTCAGGGTGCGCGGGACGTCGCCACCGCGCCGGCGGGACGGGGCCATGTTGTCGAGATAGGCCCTCGCGGTCGAGGAGAGGAAGAGATTGCCGACGAACGGAAGGTCGGTGGGCTGAGGGGGCGCCCCTCGGCGGGTCCGGATCGTCACGCCCGGCAGTTCGATGTCGCGCTTGCGATCGGAAACGACGAAGACCGAGCCGTCGGCCGCCGGCTTGTTCTCGATCGCGGTTCGGTCGGCGATCAGCGCGCCGGGGATATAGGCGCCGACAAGCGTCCATAGATGCCGCCCGACAATTTGCTCGGGCGGGTCCACGAGATTGCGGGTATACAGCTTGGACCCGATCTGCCGGAGCTCGCCCTGGCTGACCGCGCGCGACACCGCGGTCGCCGTCTCACTGGTGGAGACGAAGATTTCCGGAAAGTCTTGCACGGGGGATCTGGGCATTAAGCGGCTCCTCCGTCCCTGTTTAGCAAGAAAATGGGACTTAGGCGCGCAATTATGAAAGTTTTCGGGGTTTAAGGGCTGCGTCTAGGCGAGGGCGAGCAGGGCCGAGGGTCCCCGGCGGTCTGTGCCGCTGAGCGTGCCACTGACTCGGCCGGCGGCCATCAGCTGGCTTTACCCCGCGCAGCAGGAGAGCTTCGAGACATCCAGATCGAAGGTCTGGGCCGCGAGTTTCAGGCCTTCGACCGTGGTCAGATAGGGGAAGATCGTCGCACCCAGCTCGGCCGCCGTCATGCCGTGTTTGATCGCCAGCACCATCGTCTGGATCGCGTCCGCGCCTTCGGGAGCCATGATCTGCCCGCCGATGAGTCGGTCCGTCGTCTTGTCCGCGACCAGTTTGATCAGCCCGCGTGTATCGCGCGCCGCCAGCGCCCGGGGCACCTGATCGAGCGGGAGCAGGGACGTCTTGATATCCAGCCCCAAGGCTTTTGCCGCCGTTTCGGTCAAACCGACGCTGGCGACCTGCGGGTCGCTGAACACCACCGCCGGCATGGTGCTGTTGTCATAGCGATGTTCATTGCCGCCGACGGCATTGCGCGCCGCCAGCTTCGCGCCATAGGCCGCCATATAGACGAACTGGTCGCGCCCGGTGACGTCCCCCGCCGCATAGATGCCGGGGGCCGTGGTCTCGAGATAATCGTCGATGACAATGCCGCCGTTGCGGGCCAGTTTGACGCCCCGCGCCTCCAGCCCCATGCTGTCACTGTTCGGCTGGCGGCCCGTCGCGATCAGCACCTGCTCTGCGACGATGATCTGGACCGCCGCATCCCGCTCGGGCCCCGCGCCCTTACCGGCCGGACGATCGCAGGTGAGCTCGATCCCATGGTCTGCTTGCGCAATCCGCTGGTAGCCGACCCCGGCACACACCTGGATTCCCTCCGCCTCCAGACAGGTCTGCAGGGCGGCGCTGAACTCCGGATCCATTTCGGGCAGCAGCCGGCTGCGGCAGCAGATCGTGACGGCGACGCCGAGCCGGGCGAACATCTGCCCCAGCTCAACCCCGATCACGCCCCCGCCGATCACCAGCAGCGACCGGGGCAAACGTTCAAGCGCCAGGGCCGACGTGCTGGTGAGCCAGGGCACGTCGTCCAAGCCCGGAATTGCCGGAACGGCGGCGCGCGCGCCCATCGCCAGAATGATCTTGCCGACCGGCATCGGTGCATCATCGACGACCAGCCCGCCGTCGACAAAGCGCGCCCGGCCTTCGACATAGGTCACGCCGGGATAGGCCGGCAGCAGGTCGACATATTTCTTCTGCCGCAGACCCGCGACCAGCTCATCCTTCGAGGCGGCAAGCGCGGCCCAGTCCGCCAGTTGGAGGGTACCGCCCAGGCCGGGAAAGCGACGGGAAGCCTGGCCGGCATGGACCGCTTCGGCGGCGCGGATCAGCGTCTTGGACGGAACGCAGCCGACATTGACGCAGGTGCCGCCGATCGTCCCATGGCCGACCAGCGCCACCCGGGCTCCCAGATCGGCTGCGGTGATCGCAGCGGAGAATCCCGCCGATCCCGCGCCGATGACGGCGACGTCGAAACCCCCACGACCGGAGTCTTCCGCGGTACCCGAACAGCAGTCGAGGTCCTTTACGGGCATGTTCATCGTGCAGTCCGTTCTGTTGGGCGGGCCAGTGGTGTCATGGGTTCAGCCGACGCGCGCGTGAGCGGCGTCAGACCATCGATCCGATGTCCGAGGCGTAGCTCGGGTAGGCAAAGATCATCGCCTTGATCTGGTTGGCGGTAAGGCCCGCGCCCATCGCCATGGCGAACAGATTGATCTGTTCCTCGGCGCCGGGCCCGATCAGATGTGCGCCGAGGATCAGGCCGGTTTCCTGTTCGACCAGCACCTTGAAACCGCTCCGGCTCGCCCCGACCCGCATCGACGAATACCAGCCGGAGGTTTTCTCGAATCGGGTGTCGAACTTCAGGCCCTTCTCCGTCGCCGCGTCTTCGGACAGCCCCACGGTCGCGACCGGCGGCAGGGTGAAGACCACGCTGGGCACCGGCGGATAGGACACGAGCCGTGCGTCCTTCCCGGCCAGAAGATTCTTGCCCGCGATCCGCCCTTCATAGGCCGAGACCGGGGTCAGGTTCAGCCCGCTGTCGGCGCAATCCCCGGCGGCGAAGATGGCGGGATTGGTGGTGCGCATGGCGGCGTCGACCTTGATGCCGCGTTTCCCGGCTTCGACCCCGGCGGCGGACAGGTTCAGAGGGTCGATATTGGGCACGCGACCGGTCGCATGAACCACCAGATCGCAGGTCAGCACCTGGATACCGGACGGCGTTTCATAGGACACGGCGAATTCGTCGCCCTGCTTCTCGACCTTCAGGACTTTCGCCTCGGTCTGCACGTCGATGCCCAGATCGACCGAGGCCTCCACCAGCATCGCCACCAGATCGGCGTCGAACGGTCCGAGCGGCCGCCCGGCCATTTCCAGAACCGTGACGGCGCTGGCCCCGGCGCGTTGGGTGATGTGGGCGAACTCCATGGCGATGAAGCCGCCGCCGACAAAGGCGATCCTGTCCGGCCTCGCGGGCAACTCCAGAAATTCCGTACTGGTCGTCAGCAGGTCCTCGCCGGGAATGTCCAGCGTCATCGGGCGTGCGCCGGTGGCGATGTGGAAATGCTTCGCGCGCAGGGTCTCGCCGTTCAGCGTGATCGTATCGCGCCCGGTGAACCGCGCTTCGCCATGCAGCGCGGTGATCCCGGCCTTGCGGAAGCCCGCCTCGATGCGCGGCGGCATGGTGTCGGTGAAGGTGCGCTTGAACGCCATCATCTCGGGCCAGTTGACCGAGGGCCGTGCCTCCAGGCCCTTGCCGGCCATGTTGTGGGCCCAGTCCACGCCTTCGGTGACGGCGATCAGCATCTTCTTGGGATCACAGCCCCGCAGTGCACAGGTGCCGCCATAGGGCAGGCTGTCGATGCTGGCGACCTTCCACCCTGCCGCCGCCGTCATCCGGGCCACGCCGTTGCCGCCGGTCCCGGCCCCGATCACGATCAGGTCGTAGTCATATGCATCGGTCATGTCGGTCTTCTCCATTTCGGGGGCCTGCATCCCGGGATGACCGGCGCGACCCGGTGGGCTGTCGATCAGGTGGTCTTCATCCGCCGCTGACGCCGCCAGACGGCATAGACCGTCAACCCGGCGAACACGCCCAGAGCGGGCAGCAGCACAACATTGAGCCAACCCGTCAGGGCGGAAAGCCCGACGACGCCCAGCAGCACCACCAGCACCGGGGTAAAGCAGCACAGCGCCACAATGACGGTGCCGATCACCCCCATCCGCAACAGCAGGCTGTCGGCCCTGCCGCTCTCGTTCGTCTTGTCGGTCTCGTCAGCCATGATGCCGTTTTCTTCCGTTTTGAACCTGACGGCGCGCAGCCTTCCCCGGCTGCAGCCCGAGGTCGGGCTGCGCGCGATACCGCGCGTTGGCGGCAAGATTCCGCCGCTCCTCTGGAGGGCGGGAGACGTGACGCCGGTGAAGGTCGTCTTGCTGCCGGCAGGGCCTAGTTTTGTACGACGCGGGCGGGATAGCCGGCATTGGTCGAGGCGGCCGCGATCTGCGCGGCCGTGACGCGCGCCGGATCATAGGTGGCGCGGGCCGTCTTTGCGGCGAAGTCCACCTGCACCGCGCTGACGCCCGGTACGCCTTCCATCGCCTTGCGCACCGTGATCGGGCAGGTGGCGCAGGTCATGTGATCAATGGCGAAGGTCGTCTGCTGCTGCGCAGCGGCGGTCGCCGCCGGACGGTTTTGTGCCGGACCATCAAACGCGACGGCGGCACCAACGCCGGCCACGGTCACAACGGCCAGGCCGATCAGGAACGTCTTTTTCATGGGTCTTTCCTCTCAGTAGAAATAGGGAGCCCACCAGTTGAGGGTGAGCGTGATGATCACGACGACCAGCCCCAGCCAGAGGGCCAGTTTCGTGGTCCGCGCCGATTGCGGGCGGGCGCAGTATGTCCCGTCCTCGCAGGGCGGTTTCGGCTTGAAATAGACATGCCAGAATCCGAAGCCGAGCAGGGCCAGGGTGACGGCGGAGACGTAGGGCTTGTAAGGCTCCAGCGCCGTCAGGTTGGCGATCCACGCGCCTGAAATGCCAAGCATGACCAGCATCAGGGGAACGACACAGCAGGCCGACGCCAGCACGGCGCCAATCAGCGCTCCGCCCGCGATCCATCGGCCCTGCTTCGCGCCCTCGTCGGGCGTGGATGCCGGCGGCTCGGGTTCCGGCGCTGAAAACATCGAACTGGCCTCTCCATTTCACTCTGACTGAATTCAGCGTAATCCCTGTAGTTGCTACAGACACAAGGGCTTTTTTCATGGTGCTTCAGACGGGTTTGATGCGAGCTCAATTGGCGAAGCTGACCGGGTGCAACCTCGAAACCATCCGCTATTACGAGACGGTCGGATTGCTGCCCCCGCCGCCGCGAGCAGCCAACGGCTACCGGGTCTATTCACCGGATCTGACGCAGCGGTTACGGTTCATCCTGCGCGCGCGAGACATTGGCTTCTCGATGGAGGAGACGCGCTCGCTGCTGGCCCTGACAGACAGCGGGACGCAGACCTGCGCCGAGGTCAAGGACAAGACCGAGGTGCACCTGAAGGATGTGCGCGCCAAGATCGCCGATCTTCGGCGGATGGAACGGATCCTTGCGAACGCCGCCGCCAAATGCTCGGGCGGGGAAGTGCCGGAGTGCCCGGTTCTGGAGGCGCTTACGGCGGGTTGAGCGTAAGCAGCTGAAAGGGCTCTCGGCCCGCAGTGGGACGGAGCCATTCATACATGGTCGTGGAAGCCCTCGCGGAAGCGCAGAATGCCGACGCCCGGACCGATCGGCCCGCGCCGACCACGCGGGCCGGCTTGTCCGCATGGCATGTCCATTTCCGGCTCACTAGGAGAGCCTGACGGACATAGGGGCTGGTCAGGAGAGTGCTACGGACATTTTCAATCCGGCCGGCTCCTTGCGAGATCACCTTCAGACGGATTCACACATGCTCACCGGTCTGCGCTCCCATGGCGGAACCGATCTTCCATTTTCGGAAGTCGCCCCCATTCCGCCCGCCTGTGAGCGCGGCCCGCTCGGAGGACACAGCGGGCGCCGTCATCACGATCCTGGCGCGCGCCAATGCTTTCTGCGAGAATCCGGCCCAACGGAAAACGGGGATACCAACCGTGCGAATGGCATGGACCGATCCTCTGCCGGACGCTCGCGACGCGTCTAGATCGACCCCATGACGCTGCAGGTCGCCAGCCCGGTCAGGACCACGACGACCAGCAGCGCGCCGATCAACACCGTTTCCTTGAGGTCGGGTCCAGAAGCCCATTCCTCGCGGGGCTTTCCATCATTGCGGGACCACGTCGTTCGCAACCGGGACCAGCCTCGCCGCAAGGGACCCGGATCGACCATCACCGGAGGCTCAGGGTGGCCGATATCGCGCAATGATCGCTCAGAGCCTGGCCGCCGAACGTCCGTTCCTCAAAGTTTCTCAGGTTGGCGGTTGCCCGCCGGTCGAGGACGATGAAGTCGATAAAGTCCCGGTAGCGGGGATTGCATCTTGCGGACTGGTCGCCCGACGCCAGGGCGAGGTCCGAGTTCGGCGGAGATGAATCGTCCCACTCGGCCCAGACGGCGTCATTGGCCATGCCCATGCGCCGGTTGAAATCCCCCAGGACGGCGAAACGCGCCCCCTCCACGGCTCTGTCATCGATCCAGCGTTCCATGGCCGGAACCTGTTCGAACAGGACCGGACAGGCGTCGTTCCGGTCTCCGGACGAACACCCTGACTTCAGATGCACCGAAAGCACCCGGATCGGCGCACCGCCCCGGGGGCGAACCATGAGATCGACACCTGAGCGAAGGTCGGGATTGCCCACCTGGATGTTGGTGACGTCGGGTTGACGTTCGAATGCCAGACCGTTGCGGACCGCGAACCCGGTGCGCTGGGCATTGATCGTCAGCCCGTCGCGTCCCCGACACGCTCCGCCGCGATCCGTGCCGATCCGGTCCTCGATCACGACGGTATAGATAGCAGGGTTGAACACCCGCTCAGCGGCGGCTTTCGTCTCGACCTCCTGAAAGGCGATGATGTCGGCGCCGAGGTCGTCCACATAGGCCCGCATCGCCGCATAGTCGCCGTCGGTGCGAGGGCGGCATCCGGAGTTATTCCGCTCCGCGAGATGCTCCATATTCCAGCTGGCCAGCTTGATGACCGGACCGGAATTGGGGCTGTTGCCCGAGCCGGTCGCCGTGCAGGCGGCGGCGAACAACGCCAGGGCGACGAATATGGCTGCGGGTTTCATGTGGCGAATAGAGCAGAAGGCGTTGGCCATGCCTATCACTCGCCACAGACATGGCCCCGTCACAGGTTGAGCAAAGTAGCTGCGGGCAATTGGCTCGATGCTTGGCGTCCGCTTCACGCACGCAGATCGTTGGCGGCTTTCGACCTTTGGCGGAAGTTGAACAATAACCTGGGCAGGTGGCTTCCGTGTTCTCCACTGGATGGCCTAGACTTGGCGCATGGGCCTTCTGACCTTCAGCATCAACGTCACCCTGGACGGCTGCGTCGACCACCAGGAGGGGGTCGTCGATGACGAGACCCATGCCTTCTTCACCCGGCTGATGGACGAGAGCGGGGCGATGCTGTGGGGTCGCGTCACCTATGAGATGATGGAGAGCTACTGGCCGGCCGTGGCTCGCGGCGACATGGAAGCACCGCCGGCGATGCGAGAGTGGGCGGTCAAGCTGGAGGCCAAGCCGAAATACGTGGTGTCGTCGACGCGAACAGACTTCCCGTGGACCAACAGCTACCCCGTCGTCGGTGATCTGCGTGCGGGCGTGCGGAGGCTCAAGGACGCGACGCCGGCCGGTGTGCTTCTCGGGAGCGGCCAGCTGGCAACCGAGCTGGACCGGCTGGATCTGATCGACGAGTACAGATTCCTCGTTCACCCAAGGATCGCCGGCCACGGGCCGACCCTCTACCAGGGCGGACTGCCGGGCACGCGACGGCTCGAACTGATCTCGGCCGAGCCGCTTCGTTGCGGGGCGGTGGCCATGCACTACCGGCGCGAACCCTGACCCGGAGCGGCCTTCCAAGGCGAGGCAGGCCGCCACCCGATCAGTGACCGCGGCACCGCCCGCGCCTCATCGGTGATCACCGCCCCGACAGAGTTGAGGCGATCCCTCGCCGCGGGCGTCGTCGCCCAGGGTGCGACCGTGGTGGTGGTCAGGTCAGAGACCTCGCGCTCGATTCCAGGCGACAACTGGGGCGGCGCTGAATGACCAGCCTGGCGCGCGGAGCCCAAGGGGGGAGCGTTCTCTACGAGGTGACGACCTCTACGGCGTGACGACCTCTACGGGGTGACGACATCAGCGTCTGAGACCCCGGCGAGTTCGTTGAAGCGCGCCCGCGCCCTGGCTTCGTCGTAGAGGATTTCGCTCTGACGCGGCGGTGCGACGACATAGTACATCGTCACGGGAGCCAGTTCCCGGCGCTCGCGGCGCCACAGGGCGAACCCCTCGCGGCCTTCCAGACGCGCCCAGGTTCCAGCGTCGTTGGGGTGGTCCGGAATGGATGCCATCGGCTTTCCTTAAAATGAGCGATCGCGATGGATCCGGGCAGGTCAGGCCTTGCCCGATGAAACGCCCTGCAAAAAGCCGGCGCGGCGGTGAGGTCGAATCAGGCCCGGAACTGGCCCGCATCAACGCATTTCAGGGTGTGTTGTCACGTCTCGCGCAAGGATCTTACGCATCGACTGCCCCACTACTGCCCCACAAACGCAGATATTCACGAAAAACCTTCCGTGGACGGAGAGGTAGGGTTTTGTAAGTTTCTGTTTTTAAATGGAAAAAATGGTGGATGCGACAGGGATTGAACCTGTGACCCCCTCGGTGTGAACGAGGTGCTCTCCCGCTGAGCTACGCATCCATCAATCGGGCCCCGTCGGGACGGGGGAGGCGGCGACATAGCCCGGGCGTCCCGTGCTGGCAAGATGTCAGATGCCGCGGCGGGCGTGATGGGCGGCGATCAGCCCGTCGATGGCCGCCTCGACCTGGTCGAAATGGTCGATCAGCACGTCGCCGCCCAGATCCCCGGCCGGGATCGGCGTGTAGCCGAAGCTCACCACCACGCTGGGCACGCCGGCGCCTTTCGCCGCCTGCACATCGGGCGCACCGTCGCCGATCATGATGGCCCGCGCCGGGTCCCCGCCCGACATCGCCACGGCCTCGCGGACATGGGCCCCGTCGGGCTTGCGCGCCGAGACCCGGTCGGGGCCGCAGATGACGGCGAAATGATGCGTCATATCGAGGGCCGCGATCAGGGCCACCGACAGGTCGGTGCGCTTGTTGGTGGCCACGCACAGGATCGCCCCGCGCGCCGCCAGCCGCTCCAGGGTGGCGATCACCCCGTCGTAGGGCCGGCTGAAGACGGCGATGTTGCGGATATAGTCGGCGAGAAATTCCTCGAGCATCTCCTGGGCGTCGGCCTCGTCCCACGGCGCGCCGGCCTCCTGGAAGCCGTGCCGCAGCAGGGCCAGGGCCCCGTAGCCGACCAGATGCTGGGCCGCCGCGACCGGCATCTGCGGAATGTCGCGCGCCGCCAGCATCCGGTTCAATGTGCCGATCAGGTCCGGCGCGGTCTCGACCAGGGTGCCGTCCAGGTCGAAGGCGACGGTCCAGCCCTCGAGGTCGCGCGCCGGATCGTTCATGTCGCCGTCTCCCGTTCGGCCGCCCGATGGGCTAGACCCGGCTGACGACTAACGACCGGACCGATTCATGACCAGAGCACACCGGCCCCGGGCCGCCATCATCCTCGCCGCCGGCCAGGGCACGCGCATGAAGTCGCCCCTGCCCAAGGTGCTGCACCCGGTCGGGGGGCGCGCCATGCTGGATCACGCCATCGACGCCGCCGAGGCCCTGGGCTGCGAGCGGATCGTGGTGGTGGTCGGCGACCATTCCCCGTCGGTCCGTGCCCATGTGGCCAAGCGTCTGGGCGAGGCGGCCATCGCCGTGCAGGACCCGCCGATCGGCACCGGCCATGCCGTGCGCGCGGCCGAGGCGGCGCTGAAGGGATTCGCCGGCGACGTCGTCGTCACCTATGGCGACGTGCCCCTGCTGACCGCCGCCGACATCGAGCCGGTGTTCAGCGGCGACGACGGCGTCACCGTGATCGGCTTCGAGGCCCGCGATCCCGGGGCCTATGGCCGGCTGGTCATGGAGGGCGACACCCTGGCCGCCATCACCGAGGCCAAGGAAGCCTCGGCCGAGGTCCTGGCCCTGACCCTGTGCAATTCCGGCGTGATGGCCGCGCCGGCCGCCCTGCTGTTCGCCCTGCTGGCCGAGGTCCGCAACGACAATGCCAAGGGCGAATACTATCTGACTGACGTGGTCGAACTGGCGCGCAAACGCGGGGCTGCAACCCGGGTCGTGCATGCGGCCGAGGACGCGGTCATGGGCGTCAACGCCCAGGCCGAGCTGGCCGTGGCCGAGGCCCTGTTCCAGAAGGTGCAGCGCGACAATTTCCTCGCCGCCGGGGTGACGATGAGCGCGCCCGAGACCGTGTATTTCGCGTACGACACCGAGATCGGCGGCGGCACCACGATCGAGCCGTATGTCGTGTTCGGCCCGGGGGCCAGGATCGCCGGCGGGGCCCGTATCCGCGCCTTCAGCCATATCGAGGGCGCCAGCGTCGCCGCCGGGGCCGAGGTCGGTCCCTATGCCCGGTTGCGCCCCGGCGCGGCTCTGGGCGAGGGGGCCAGGGTCGGCAATTTCGTCGAGGTCAAGAATGTCACCCTCGGGGCCGGGGCCAAGGCCAACCACCTGGCCTATCTGGGCGACGGCGACATCGGGGCCGGGGCCAATATCGGGGCCGGCACCATCTTCTGTAACTACGACGGCTTCTTCAAACACCGCACCACGGTGGGCGAGGGGGCCTTCATCGGCTCCAACAGCGCCCTGGTCGCGCCGGTGACCATCGGGGCCGGCGCCATGGTCGGCTCGGGCTCGGTCATCACGAAGAATGTCGACGCCGGCGACCTGGCCCTGGGCCGCGGCGAACAGACGGCCAAGCCGGGCTGGGCCCGACGGTTCATGGACTCCATGCGGGCGAAGAAGGCGGCGAAACAATGACTGCTGACGCCCAGAAGCGCGCCACCGGCGAGGCCGCCGCCCTGCACGTCGAGCCCGGCATGGTCGTCGGCCTCGGCACCGGCTCGACCGCCGCCTGGTTCGTCAAGGCCCTGGCCGCCCGCCAGCTGGATGGCCTGCGCTGCGTGCCGACGTCGGAGGCCACCGCCGACCTGGCCCGCGAGCTGGGCCTGACCCTGTCGACGCTGGAGGACACGCCGCGCCTCGACCTGACCGTCGACGGGGCCGACGAGGTCGGGCCGGGCCTGGCCCTGATCAAGGGCGGCGGCGCGGCCCTGCTGCGCGAGAAACTGGTGTGGGAGGCCTCGAGCCGCTGCCTGGTCATCGCCGATGCGGCCAAGGTGGTGAAGACGCTCGGACAGTTCGCCCTGCCGATCGAGGTCGTCGCTTTCGGCCACAAGACCACGGCAAACCGCATCGCCGACGTACTGGCCGACCACGACATCGCCCTGCCGGCCCGGCTGCGTCAGGCCGAACGCGGCGTGGTCCGCACCGACGGCGGCAATGTCATCTATGACGCCGCCTGCGGGGCCATCCACGACCCGGCCCGTCTGGCCTCGGACCTGAAGCTGATCACCGGCGTGGTCGAGCACGGCCTGTTTCTCGACCTCGCCGATCTGGCCCTCATCGGCGGCGACGGCGGCGTAGAGACCCTGACGCCGTAGCGGTGTCGCCCGGTCAGTCCGGTGCGGCGGCGCTCTCACGGTCCTGGACGCGGCGGATCGAGTCCGACAGTTCGGGCAGACCCGAGCCGATATTGCGCGTGCGGTTGGCCCGGTACAGGCCGTGGAGATAGGTCTGGTCCCAATCGGTCAGGCCGTCGGCCGAGGCCGGATTTTCGAACACGTTCAGAATCGACGGAAAGGCGCGGGTGTCGGCTTCGGGGTCGATCTGCGCCAGGGTGACCATGGCGAGGTAGTCGGCGAGTTGCCGGACGGTGACGCCGCGGACCTGTTCCAGGTCCACGATAATCACGGTGCGGAACAGGCTGTCGACGATCGGGCTGCTCAGGCGCGTGCTGGTGGGGACCCGGACCTTCGGTCCGAAATCCGCCGCTCCGGAACAGGGGCCGTTGCATTCCCCCGGAAGCCGGATGGCGGCCACGCCGGTCTGGCTGTTGATCGGCATGCTGATCTGCCACCAGCGCACCGGCCGGTCCGAAGCGGCAAAGGCGTTCAGGGCGGCGCGGCCCTGGTCCATGCCCGAGCCGCCCATGATCAGCACGTTCAGCCGTTCGTTGACCAGTTCCTCGGCCACACGGTCCGGGGAATCCGAGGCGATGACGATGACATTGGCTTCGCAGCCGGGTTCGCCCGGGGTCAGGCCCATCTCCAGGGCGACGGCTGAGATCCGGTCGACGATAAACTGGGCGGCTGCACCGCGCAGGTTGGCGACCCCGATGCAGACATCCCTCTCCCAGCGGGCGATGCCCCGGTTCCGGTTGGGGGCCGCGACCTCGTTCACGAACGCGCGGACCGTGTCGCCCCGCGGGCGGGCGATGACCTCGACGTCCCCCAGGGTTACCGTCGCGCCGTCTCCCGGCGACTGCGGGGTGACCTCGGTCGGCGGATCGGCGGCGGGTACGGACTGGGGGAGCGCGGACCCGAGCAGGGCGGCAACAACGAACGCGAGCATTTGGGCAGCCTCAGGATTGTTCGTGACGCTAGTCACCCCCGGGATGGAGGACAATCGATAAAGTCGATCACGGGCGCTGCAGAAGCAAGCCGCTCAGCATGGCCAGGCCCGGCGGGCCCTCCGGCCCCGTCAGTCCGGTGCCTCCGTGTTCAGGCGCTCCCGGGCGCGGTGGATCGAGGTCGAGAGCGCAGACCGGGCGGCGCTCGGGCTTCGCCGGATGCGGACGGGTTCGTACAGGCCGTGGAGATAGGCCTCGTCCCAGCCGCTCAGGCCGTCGGTCGAGGCCGGGTCGTCGAATACATTGAGCACCGAGACATAGGCGCCGGTGTCGGCGTCCGGGTCGACCTGGGCCAGGGTGATCATGGCCAGATAGTCCGCCAGCTGCCGGATCGATACCCGGCTGACCTGATCGACATCCAGGATGATCACGGTGCGGAACAGGTTGTCGATGATCGGCAGGGCAAGCCGCGATCCGGTAGCGATCCGGTTGACCGGGGCGAAGTCAGACGCGGAGGAACAGGTGCCCTGGCAGTCCCCGGGAAGGCGCACGGCCGGCGCGCCCGTATCGGCGTTGGTCGGCATGCTGACCTGCCACCAGCGCACAGGCCTGTCGGAATTGACGAAGGCGTCCAGCGCGGCGCGGCCCCTGTCCATGCCCGCGCCGCCCATCCGGAACGCCCGCCCGCGTTCCTCGACCAGTTCCGCCGCCAGGGCGTCCGCCGACGTCGAGGCGATGATGATGACGTTCGGCGCGCAGCCCGGCTCTCCCGGCGTCAGGCCGACGTCCTCGGCCACGGTGGAAACCCGGTCCACGATATACTGGGCCCCTTCCGGCCGCAGGTTGGCCACCCCGATACAGATGTCCTTGTCCCAGCGAGCGATGCCGCGATGTCGGTTGGGGGCCGCGACCGTGTTGACGAAGGCCCGGACCATGTCGTCCCGTTGACCGGTAACCTCGACGTCCTCGAGTCGCACCGACGCCGCATCCGCTGATGACGGCTGGGACGACTCTGTTTGCGCGACGGCCGGGGGCGGCGATTGCGGCCCGGTTGATCCGAGCACGGCGGCAACAACGAATGCGAGCATGTCGGAGACCCCAGGGTTGTTCGGGACGCTAGCCACCCCGGCTTTCGACCGTCAATCGATATTTTCCCGGCAGCGGGGCTGTGGGCAATACGGCGATCGATGGTGGCGGGGGCGGGGCGGAGACCCTAAGTCCCTGACCTCTCATCCGCTCATCCCGGTGAAAGCCGGGACCCAGTGCTTTCGTGGGGCCGGGTGTTGGGGATGTATCGACGGCGCGCACCGGACTCCACCGGTTGCCCACAGAACTGGGTCCCGGCTTTCGCCGGGATGATCGGAAAAAAACATGACCACCTATGACTACGACCTCTTCGTCATCGGTGCCGGTTCCGGCGGGGTGCGCGCGGCGCGGCTGACGGCCCTGGGCGGCAGGCGGGTGGCGGTGGCCGAGGAGCATCGCGTCGGCGGCACCTGTGTGATCCGCGGCTGCGTGCCCAAGAAATTCATGGTCATGGCCTCCGAGGTCAGCCACGCGCTGGAGATTGCCGAAGGCTACGGCTGGTCGTTCGACAAGGCGACCTTTGACTGGCCCAAATTCCTCGAGACCAAGGACGTCGAGATCGCCCGGCTGTCGGGCATCTATGTCGCCAACCTCGGCAAGGCCGGGGTCGACCTGATCCACGGCCGCGCCGTGCTCAGGGACGCCCATACCGTCGCCATTCTCGGCAAGGGCGAGGGCGGCGGAGATCGCATCGTCACCGCCGAACGGATTCTGGTCGCCACCGGCGGGCGGCCGTGGACGCCTGGCGACCTGCCGGGCATCGAGCATGCCATCACCTCTGAAGAGGCCTTCCACCTGCCGGAGCTGCCCAGACGCATCCTGATCGCCGGCGGTGGCTATATCGCGGTCGAGTTCGCCGGCATCTTCGCGGGCCTCGGGGTCGAGACCACTTTGATCTATCGCGGGCCCAACATCCTGCGCGGCTTCGACGACGACGTCCGCTCGCACCTGGCGGGCGAGATCGAGAAGCGCGGCATCAAGGTCGTGCTCGGCTGCCAGCACACGGCGATCGAGAAAACCGCCACCGGCCTGCGCAACACCTTCGAGAACGGCCACGCGATCGAGACCGATGTGGTGATGTTCGCCACCGGCCGGGTCCCGCACGTCACCGATCTGGGGCTGGAGACCGCCGGGGTCGCGCTGAACGACCGGGGGGCGATCCGGGTCGACGAATACTCGCAGACCACGGCCGACAACATCTGGGCCGTCGGTGACGTCACCGACCGCATCAATCTGACCCCGGTCGCCATCCGCGAGGCCGTGGCCTTCCACGAGACCGTCTTCCGCGACAATCCGCAGAGCTATGATCACGACAATGTCGCCAGCGCCGTGTTCAGCCAGCCTCCGGTCGGCGTGGTCGGCCTGTCCGAACATGACGCGCGCCAGACCCTGGGCGGCGAGATCGACGTCTATGTGGCGCGCTTCCGCCCGATGAAATACGCCTTCACCGGCTCCGACGAGCGCGTGCTGATGAAGCTGGTGGTCGAGGCGAAGACCCAGAAGGTGGTCGGGGTTCACATCGTCGGCCCCGAGGCCCCCGAGATGATCCAGCTGGCCGCGATCGCCGTCAAGGCGGGCCTGACCAAGGCCCAGTGGGACGCCACCTGCGCCGTCCACCCGACCATGGCCGAGGAACTGGTGATGATGAAGGACAAGCAGACCCCCGGTGCCATGGCCGTGGGGTAGCCCCCTCTGTCGTCATCCTCCGGCAAGCCGCGCCGGCGCGGCGCAGACCGGGGGGCCCAGCGGCGCGGTCGCGCCAGCGA
>TARA_R110000868_G_scaffold112_5_pt1 | contig 21599 bp, 16 predicted proteins | sample TARA_R110000868 | Tara Oceans TARA_R110000868 (sample SAMEA4397489) | marine metagenome | biome: Polar Biome; feature: [SRF] surface water layer (ENVO:00010504); material: water (ENVO:00002006), including particulate matter (ENVO:01000060) such as... | depth 5 m | reverse complement strand
GTTACTAAAAATTTTGAAAGAGACGCTAAAGGTAATTTGCCTTATGAACAAATGGATAAGGGCGATTTAATAGATCGCATGTTTTTTACTGGAGATAAAGTCTCTAAACAAGGTAAAGAATTTTTAGATAAAATAAATAGTTATCCAGCTCAAATTAAACAAATTGGTGGTAGTTCTATTGCTGAATCTGAAATGACAAAAATAGAAGCTAGATTTGCTACAAAACCAGTTTATTCAGAAAAAGCGGGTGCTAATTTAGATTGGATTGATTATAATTACAAAGGATTTCCTTTGATTGCTACGATTACTAAAATATCTCAATTGCAAGCTGATATTAAAGCTACAGAAAGTGATATTATGAGTGGAATGTTTCAATCTGATTTGGTTGCAGCTGCATCACTTACAGCTTATCAACCAATTGTAGTTCTTGATAAATCTGTATTCTTTCAAGGGGAAGCAGTTTCAGGTAAAATTATATTAGGAAAATTTGATCCATCATTGCAGGCCAAATCAGTTATATTGAATGGTTCAAATATTCAAGCATTAGCTGGTCAAGCTAAATTTTCTTTTGGTGCAGGTAACATTGGTGAACATCCTATAAATGGGTCGTTTAATTTTGATGAAGGAGGTAAATTAGTAAGTTTAGCGATTAAAGATAAATATGTTGTTGTTGCTAGACCAAAATCGGCTACAATTTCAGCGGATAAGATGAATGTAGTGTATAGAGGGGTTGTTAATCCAATGACTATTTCATTTGCCGGAATCTCTGCTGATAATATTTCAGCTTCGGCTCCAGGGCTAAGTTCTGCAGGTGGTGGTAAATTTAATATGAGTCCTACATCTGGGAATGAAGTGGTAATTAATGTTACTGGTACATTACCTGATGGTTCTAAAGTTTCAGATAAAAAGACATTTAGAATTAAGGGAATACCTGGACCTACAGGGACAATTAGAGGTGAGACAGGTGTTGTAAAAGGACCTAAATCTAATCTTGAGATTGCGACGATAGGAGCTAAATTAGAAGATTTTGATTTTGAAGTTGGTTTGAATGTTGTTGGATTTAATTTAAAAGTTACAGGACAGCCAACAGTTGTTGTACAAGGGGATAAGTTAAATTCTCAATGTAAAGCTGTACTTTCTAAAGCAGGAAGAGGAGATCAAGTTACCATTTCTGAAATTAAAACAAAATTAGTAGGTGCTGGTAGTTATTTATTACCTAGAACTGCTCCGGTTATTTTTGAAATACAATAATAAGTAGGTTGCCTTATTGGCATCTTCAATATCTTATAATGAAAACATGATGAATGTGAGAAAATTTTTATTAGTTATTATTTCTGTTACAGGAAGTGTTTCTTCTTTTGCGCAATCCAATTTGCTAAATGCAAAAACACCTTCTGAAATTGGGCTTAAAACTGCTGCTCAGCTTATTTCTGATAATGATAAGCCTTTGGCTTATGGTTATGTTCATGATAGAGATGTATTAATGGGTAAGACGACTTGGGAAATTATTGATTTAAGTGAGAAAATCAACTTCGCTTTATATTTCCCTATCGATACGGCGAACATTGGTTCTGATAGACGTTCTTTATATGATGTTTTGACAAAAGCAATTAGAAGTGGAGCAATTAGCGATGTTTATTCTGATAGTTATTTTAATACTAAGAAATCTTTCAAAGATATTCAGTCTTCTTTGACAAGAGTTGATACAACAGATGCTGGTAGAGAACAAATAAATGCTGGATCACAGGTTTCTCCTGAGTATATTTTGAGATCTGATTTAACAGCTCAAGATGTAACACAATATAAAATTAAAGGATATTGGTATTTTGATAAACGTCAAAGTGAATTAAAGTATCGTCTTTTAGGTATTTGTCCTGTGACGCCTGATGTGTATACCATGAATAATGACGAAAAAGACTATATTGAATTATTTTGGATCTTTTTTCCATCGGCTAGAGAAGTTTTACATGAGGCGAAAGCATTTAACGATGTCAATTCAGCTATGCCGATCTCTTTTGATCAAATATTAAATTCACGACGTTTTAATAGTGTTATCTACAAAGAAGAAAATGTTTACGGTGATAGATCTATTGCCGAATACATGAAAGACAATGCACAAAATCAGTTGTTGGAATCGGAGAGGGTTAAAGAAAAGATACGTGATTTCGAATCTGATATGTGGAATTACTAATTTCACTTATAAGTTAATATTAAAACTCTTGCTGTAAAGCAAGAGTTTTTTATTTATAGCTGGCTTAGTTTTATTTTTTAATACACGTACTTTGTATTTTATACTAATTTTTATTTTTTAATATGATTGATTATTTAATAATTGGGTCAGGATTAGCTGGAATCTCCTTTTCTGAAATAGCGTTGCAACACGGTAAGTCAATTTTGGTTTTAGATAACTATTCTCAAAATTCATCAAAAATTGCAGGTGGTCTCTACAATCCTGTTATTTTAAAGCGTTTTAGTGAAGTGTGGTGTGCCAAGGAACAATTAGAATTAATGGAAAGTTTTTATTCTGTTGTAGAGGAGAAGCTTAAAACTCAATTTGATTTTAAAAAACCGATTTTGAGAAAGTTTTTTTCAATTGAAGAACAAAATAATTGGTTTGCGGCATCTGATAAAGAATCTTTAGCTCCATTTTTATCTCCAAATATAATTACAACTCAATTTTCAAGTATTGATTCTCCTTTTAATTATGGTGAAGTACTTCATACAGGTTATGTTGATACTGCTTTATTATTGGAAAAATATAGAGGGTATCTGTTAGAAAGTAATTTATTTATAAACGAAACATTAGATTATGATTCTTTAGTTATTACTAATGAAGGAATTTATTATAAAGAAATAAAAGCTAAGAACATCATCTTCGCTGAAGGATTTGGAATGCATGCAAATCCTTATTTTAATCATTTACCATTAGACGGAACAAAAGGGGAATTGTTTATTATCAAGGCACCGCAATTGGAGTTAGATGTTATTATTAATACAAGTGTTTTTATTTTACCACTAGGTGGAGGCTTGTTTAAAGTAGGTGCCACTTATAATTGGAAAGACAAAACGGATTTACCTACAGAAGAAGGCAAGCAGGAACTAATAGATAGAATAAAAGAAATTATTACCTGTGATTTTGAAATTGTGGAGCATTTTGCAGGTGTTCGTCCTACCGTAAAAGACAGAAGACCTTTGGTAGGAACGCATGCTGATTATAAATCAATGCATATTCTCAATGGACTAGGGACTCGTGGTGTAATGCTGGGACCAGCCATGGCAAAAGCTTTATTCGAAAATATTGAAGAAGGAATACCTTTAGATACAGCTATTAATATAAATCGGTTTAAGCCTAAAAAATAATAAGTATTAAGCTTTGAAATTTGGATCGTAGGAAACAAACATATTAATATAGATATTCCTTGACCATCTTAATATAAACGGAAACAATAAAATAATAGATGCGATTATGGCTATAAATGCTACTTTTAAAGAGGAGCCAATTAGTAAATAAGAAACTATAAACGCAGCAATTCCAGTTGCTACATTTAGTCCATAGCTAACGTACATAGCTCCATAAAAAAAGGAGGGTTCAATTTGATATTTTAGTCCACAATGACTGCATTTTTCATTCATTTTTAAAATATTACCTAAATGCAGCACGTTTTGATCTAAATACATGCTCTCTTTCTGACATTTAGGACAAGTTCCTGTTAAAATGCTATATAATTTGGATCCTTTTTTTAACATTTGCAAAAAATTTAATTTTCCTTTTTTTTGGAGTCGTAAATTTACAAATTCAAAAAGGAATAAACTCATAATACATGCTTAATATACACAATTTATCCGTTTCATTCGGAGGTACTTATTTATTTGAAGAAGTAACATTTCGTCTTGGAGCTGGAGACCGAGTTGGTCTTGTAGGAAAGAATGGTGCAGGTAAATCAACCATGCTAAAAATGTTGGCTGGAGATTTTCTTCCCGATACAGGTGTGATTTCTCAAGAAAAAGATGTTAGAATGGGTTTTTTGCGTCAAGATATTGATTTTGAGCAAGGGCGGACAGTTCTAGAAGAGGCTTATGAAGCTTTTATAGATATTAAAATTGTTGAAAAAAAATTAGAAGAAATTAATCATTTATTGGTTACTCGTACTGATTATGAAAGTGAAGAATATTCAAAAATAATTGAAGATTTATCGGATTATACGCATCGTTTTGAATTATTGGGTGGTTATAACTATGTAGGAGATACAGAGAAAATCCTTCTAGGACTTGGTTTTAAAAGAGAAGTTTTTAATAATCAAACAGAAACATTTTCTGGAGGTTGGAGAATGCGTATCGAATTAGCCAAATTATTATTGCAAGCCAATGATGTTTTGTTACTTGATGAGCCAACCAATCACTTGGATATTGAAAGTATCATTTGGTTAGAGAGTTTCTTACGTAATTATCCAGGTGTAGTTGTTATTGTATCGCATGATAAAATGTTTTTGGATAATGTGACCAACAGAACTATCGAAATTTCATTAGGAAAAGCCTATGATTTTAACAAGCCGTATTCTCAATATTTAGAATTGCGTCATGAAATTCGCGAGAAACAATTGGCTACACAAAAGAATCAAGCCAAAAAAATTGAAGAAACAGAAAAATTAATTGAGAAATTCCGTGCCAAAGCCTCCAAAGCTTCTATGGCGCAGTCTATGATTAAGAAATTAGATAAGATTGAACGTATCGAAGTAGATGAAGATGATAATTCAGTTATGAACATCACTTTCCCAGTTTCCAAAGAGCCAGGTAGGGTAGTGATTGAAGCGGAAAACGTAACCAAAAGTTACGGTGATAAAACGATCTTAAAAGATATTAATTTATTAGTTGAAAGAGGAAGTAAAATTGCTTTCGTTGGTCAAAACGGACAAGGGAAATCTACTTTTATCAAAGCGATAGTTGACGAATTCGAATACGACGGTACTATTAAATTAGGACATAATGTACAATTGGGTTATTTTGCCCAAAATCAAGCGGAATACTTAGACGGCGAAATTACGTTACTTCAAACTATGGAAGACGCCGCTGCTGACACGAACCGAATGAAGGTGCGTGACATGTTAGGCTCGTTCTTATTTCGTGGTGATGATGTAGAGAAAAAGGTAAAAGTGCTTTCAGGAGGGGAACGAAACCGATTGGCACTTTGTAAGTTATTACTGCAGCCCATCAATGTTTTGCTTATGGATGAGCCTACGAATCACTTGGATATAAAATCCAAAAATGTGCTGAAAGCTGCCTTACAAAAATTTGGGGGAACCTTACTTTTAGTTTCTCACGATAGAGATTTCTTACAGGGAATGTCAAATCTTGTTTATGAATTTAAAGATCAAAAAATAAAGGAATATTTAGGTGATATTAACTATTTCTTGGAACAACGCAATTTAGAGAATATGCGTGAAGTGGAGAAAAAAGATGCTCAAAAAGCAGCTGCACCTAAAGAAAGTAATAAAGCGTCATACGAAGATCAAAAGAAAGGAAAATCGTTACAGAATCGCTTGAGTAAAGTAGAGAGCCAAATCAAGCAATTGGAAAAAGACATCCAAAATGATGATAAAATGCTTGCTTCTAATTATGACAAACATATAGAAGATGCTAAGTTTTTTACAGCCTACAATAAAAAGAAAGCCGAGTTAGATAAATTATTAGCTGACTGGGAAAACGTACAAGAAGAAATAGATAATTTGTAGCCAATCCAGCTATTCATTGCAATCTTTCCACAAAAAATCTTTTTTTACATAACTGCAACAGGAGCTTCCTTTGGTCGCTCTGCCTCAGTTGTAAAAAAGGATTTTTTTTATGGAAAGGATTTTCATTCCAATCTGGGCTATGGGTGAATGAATTTTAAGTTTATTTTTTAATCAATTAGCCCAATTTTCTTTGAATGGGCAATTGCTTCAGTACTAGTTTTAAAATAGCAGACGGCAATATTTAATGACTCCAAGTTAGTTAAAGCATTGATCACCTTGGTTTTCTTGTATTTACCCGTTTGCCTAATGTAAATGACTTTAACTGTTAAAGGAAAAATCTTACTGATGGCTTCATATAGAAAAGTATCATGTTGTGAATCATCACCAATTAGGACGTATTTTAGATTTGGATAAAATTCTAAAATATGTTTTATTTTGTCAAATTTATGATTGTGACCTCCACGTCCCGTCCAAAAAAAGTTTGTCAAACTTGTTTTTATGTCTTTTAATAATAAAACGGCTTTAGGAAGTTTGTGTATATCTGTAAATTTCACAATAAAGCGATATAAGTTCCACTCACTACTAGAAACATAAAAAAAGGCATTTTGTTCATCCTTGTTTTTTCTTCCAGCAGTGCTTAAGGCCTGATAATGCTGTACTACATCTGCGAAAATTTTTCGTGAATTTACATTTCTAAATAAAAGGTGATATAATTTTTTGAGTGGATTAATCGTATAAGAAACTAAAAAAGTATCATCTATATCTGAGATAATTCCAAGATTCCCTTTAAATGGACGAATGAAACTCTCCTTACTTGTAATGGTGTGCGTTTCGTGAATAATACTCACTTCATAATCAATCCAACCATAATTAATATTTTGATCTAATGGAATGCAAAATTTAAAATAGCCGTCTATTAAAGTTTTTGTGTGAATTTTGGTATTATTATGGGTCAAATAAACATCGGCATTTGCCATTGTTTTTATTCTGAACATACTAATAACCGAACTTGCATTTTTGAAATTTTTTGAAAGAAAATCATAATCTTTCTTTTTTGTAGGCTTGAAAACATGTCCCATCACAATTAATTCTTGCTCATTTGCATAACCACGATATAATTTTAAAATAGGTCTCATTTTATAGTACTTTTGAAGTATGTTGAAAATTAATTATTTTTAAGCAATAAAAGCAATAAAATTTTGAAAAAGAATGTTGTAATGATTACTAATCCTGTTTCGGGAGGTATTGACAAATCAGATTTTATAGAAGCAACTGCACTTTATGCAGCCAAGGAAAACCTAAATTATGTCTTATACGAAACTACAGGGAATGACGATAGCAAAAAAATTAAAGAAATCTACAATACATTCAAACCAGAAAGAATTATTATAGCAGGAGGAGATGGAACTATAAAATTAGTAGTGGAAGCCTTAGAAAATGTGGAAGTCGTTTTTGGAATTTTACCAGCGGGATCAGCCAATGGATTAGCTACTGACTTGAACTTACCAAAGACAATTGACGAGAATTTAACCATATGTTTTCATAATAATTTTATGGAAATTGATATTATTGTCATTAATGGACAAAAGAGTTTGCATTTAAGTGATTTGGGGCTGAATGCCTCTCTTATCAAAAATTATGAAAATAATGCACTTCATGGAAAATGGGGTTATGCTTTGCAAGCATTTAATACGTTAATTGAAAGGGAGGATCCTTTTAATGCAACGATAACAGCTAATGGTGCAACTTTTCAATGTTTGGCACAGATGATTGTTGTTGCCAATTCTCAAAAATACGGCACAGGTGTGACCATAAATCCAAATGGAGTGATGAATGACGGCAAGTTTGAATTGGTAATTATAAAAAATTTAGATTTGCTTGTTTTTGGTAAAATTATCACGGGTAATTTACCTTTAAATTCCGAAGATATAGAAATAATTTCTACTGATAGTGCTGTAATTAAAATAGATAGGCCAGTTAGTTTTCAAATTGACGGAGAATATTATGGATTAGAAACGGAACTTGATATTTCTATTTCTGCTCAAAAAATGAGGGTAGCTATTCCGTAATATTTCTATTATTTAAATGGGTTTCTTTCTTTCCATTCCATTACAGGCTCAAAATAGCTAAACGTTCTTGATACAAATAAATTGATAAAAGGATTACTGTGTTTCATTAATCCAAACATTTTAATTGGTTTTGCACCTACAGAACTTTTTATTTCTAAAGCGGTTCTTGCAAAAATGATTCGTTTAAATCCTTTGTTTATAGAGTACCCTATCATATCATAAAGCATATTGAGGTATACCATTTTTTCACGTTGGTGTTGTTCATCATAACCTAGGAAATAAGTATCGATATCTTTGCCGTTTTTTATTAATGTATTGAAACCAATTAGTAGATCGTCAATGAAATAACCGTAAAAAAGGAAGTTGTCTTTTAATTCTTTTTTAAATTCTTCAAAATGATTTTCAGGTAAATAAAAAGTGTTAAAAGGAGCATTCTTTGCTACATTCATATACAATTCATGTATTCTGGTATTGTACTCTTTTATTTCTTCTAGAGACAGTTTTTTCTTAGTAATAGCCACTGCTTTTTTTCTGGCTCTCTTGTATTGATCTCTATATTTTTTGGATAAATCATCAATATAGTCATCAAAAGTATTCCATGATTCTTGAATGGGAAAAACCATATTTGGTTGTGTAGAAAAGTTGAAAAAAGAATTGTACGCAGGAATTTTGAAATTTTGAATTTCTGGACTTGCAAAATCTTTAAAAATGGTGAGATGAATTTTTAATCCTTTTTGTCTGAAGATTTTTTTTAATTCCTCGGATGCTTTTTCTAGTAAAATTAAGCCTTCCGTTATTGGTAGTTTTTCATTAAAGCAATAACTATTTTGACCAGTAAGCATATTGTTTCCAATAACTAAAACTTTAGAGCTAAGGTTTTTGAAAACTAAATTCCGAATCATTGTTTTTAAACAATGATCTCTTTCTCCAAATGAATGGACCTCGCTTAAATTAATAAATTGTGACAAGGCAGCACCAACTAATTCTTTATTATAAAACAAACCAATAAAGTGGCAATCCATATTTGTAGGTGCTGAAGACTCTAGGACAGATAAATATTCACTTGAAAGAAAAATGTTTTTGGAAACCAATGTGTCCCAGCTAATAGGGAGGTTTTTAGACGTAGAATAGATTTGGAATGAAAAGTTTGAGCCCAATAGATAATTAATTAGTATTTGTCTAAATTAATATATAAAGTTAAATGAGAAAGAGATTGTGTAAATTTTAACTAATTTTAATAAAAACATATTGATATGGAAAAGTACAATGAAAAAACTGCTCAACCTAAATTACGAGAAATTAAGGGTTGGTTTTTTAAAAATGAAGCAATTGAGAAAAATTTTGTTTTTAAAAATTTTAGTGAAGCTCTAGGGTTTATTGTTCAAGTTGGACTTCTAGCTGAGAAACAAAATCATCATCCAGAATGGTTTAATGTGTATAATAAAGTAGACATTAGATTGTCTACACATAGTGCGAACGGACTTACCGATAAAGATTTTGAATTGGCCAATTCAATCGAAAAACTTTGTTAAAAAAAATCTCATTTCATTTTTATGAAATGAGATTTTAAATTTTATAATTAAATTTTTTACTTCCAAGCACAAATAATTCCGCCCATTAGCATAAAGCATACAATCCAGAATCCACCACTAACTAAAGTATACTTGTAACTTTTCTTTTCAAAAAGGGCATTTGTTCCAATAATTGGTAATGCAAGAAAAAGGCCTGCGATAAAACCATGTAGTGCTCCATGTTTAAAAGTTCTAAATGCTGTTCCATAATCAGCCATAAATGCTGCATAAGAAGGTTTTGCAATTGTAGCGTCTCCACCTACCATACTTAAAGCTCCAAATTGATGAATTGTAAGGGTTTGAAGGACCATAGCAATTAAAAAAGCATAAAAAACGGCCATCCCAAAAATCAAGGCCATATTGCTACCTTTCATTTTTTCTTCTGTCATTCCTGCTTCTTTCATCCATATTGTTCCAAAAACTTTTGGGTGATACCATACAAAACCGACTAATAATGTTGAAATTGCAGCAACAATAAGTGCTAAAAAGTTAATTTCCATAAAGTTATGTTTAAAGTTGATGTTTCAAATGTAATATTTTTTTTATTAATAATATTAAAAATTATTTGTAAGAATATTATACCATTATAATTATAAAAGATGTATTTCGTCGATTTTATTTGTTGATAACCTCCTTTGTGTGTACTTTTATTCTATCAAATAAGTAATACCCCAACTATTATGAAAAATCTTTTAACTCTACTTTTAACTGCTTTAACATCATTTTCAATGATGGCAGATGTTTCAGTTTCTGATAAAGGAGTGCTTTTAAAATTTTATAAAGCAACTAATGGAGACAATTGGACTACAAAATGGGATTTAAATTCACCAATTTCTACTTGGTACGGTGTTAAATTAGATGGTGACAAAGTAATTGCTATTAATTTATCTGATAATAACTTAGTTGGTGAAATTCCTAGTGAAATCTCAAACTTAGTTAGTTTACAAGAATTGAATTTACATAAAAACAATATTTCTGGAAGTATACCTTATACTTTGGAAAATTTAAAAGAACTTAAAGTACTCGATCTTTCTTTTAATAAATTAACTGGAACTATACCAGCTACTATTTGTGAAATGAATAATTTAAAAGATCTTGAGCTATACATGAATAGAATTTCTGGTGAATTGCCTTCTCAAATTGGTAATTTAAAATCTTTAGAAACTTTATCAGTTTTTAATAATGAAATTGAAGGTCAAATACCTAACTCTCTTTATGAAGTAAAAACATTAAAAGTGTTGCTTTTAAATAGTAATAAAATAGTTGGAAAATTAAGTGTTAATGTTGCGAATTTAGAAAACTTAGAAAACCTTAGTTTGTTTGAAAATAATATGGACGGGCAAGTTCCTTTTGATTTAGAGAAATTAAATAATTTAAAAGAAATGAATATTTCATACAATATGTTTAGTGGTTTAACATCAAGAAAATTGGCAGTATTAGATACTTTAAATATGACAATGGTAAATGATAAAGGTGTTGCAGTACTATTAGATGTAAAAATGGATGTTGAAAGACCATTAGTATCAGAAGAATAAAAATATATTATAAAATTTGGTTGTTTTAAAATAAGTTTTTGTGATAAATTTAGTTAGTTTAACCTGTGTTGCTTTGCATCACAGGTTTTTTTTATGAAAGAAGAAACTATTTCTAATCAATATATTTGTGTTCTTTTAGCCAATTCTGACAGTCAGTCGTCCAATATTTACTGCTGTATTCTCCGCCTAATCCAAAACCGTGGCCGCCTTTCTCGTATAAATGGAGCTCTACTGGAACTTTGTTTTTCATTAATGCTTCATAATAAACAATACTATTTTTTGCTGATACCACTGTGTCATCTGATGCGTGTACAATAAAGGCTTCAGGAGTTTCCGACGTTACTTGTAACTCATTAGAGAAATTCTCTATCACTGATGCTGAAGCTTGACTTCCTAATAAATTAGTTTGTGAGCCTAGATGAGTAATTTCACTATTCATAGAAATTACGGGATAAATTAAAAGGGAAAAGTTTGGACGAGCATTTGTAGTGTCTGTTGATTGATAAACCTTTTCATTATAATGTGTAGCAAGTGTTGAGGCTAAATGACCTCCAGCAGAAAATCCAATAATTCCAATTTTATTTTTATTTATATTCCAATTAACAGCATTTCGTCTCACGTACCGTATTGCTTCTTGTAAAGGCCCAATAGTTTTATCTTTCATTATTTGATCACTTGGAAATCTGTATTTTAATACAAAAGCTGTTATTCCCATAGTATTTAACCATTCTGCAACTTTAGTTCCTTCTTTATTTATGGCTAAATGCGAATAACCTCCTCCTGGAAATAGTATTACAGCTGTCCCATTTGCTTTTATCTTTTTAGGTAGAAAAATTGATAATGTTGGGTTAAAATGGATTTCATATCAAATGATTTTAGTATTTAAATTTACTAAAATTAAAAAAAAGCTATCCGAAAATTACTTTTCGAATAGCTTCTTATATAGGTGATTAGTCTTAGACTATGTGTGATAAAACGTTAATTTTATTTTTTTAGTCGTTTACAATTTCCAATTCAGCATCCGCTATTATTGGTTTGTTAGCATCAATTTTCAACCATAAAAACCCACCAAGTACAACAATACCACCAATTAATCGAACCGGGATTTCATAACTATCAGTTGCGGTAAGAATATAACCGAAAGCAACTGCCATTACTACTGAACCTAACTGTCCTGCCATTCCCATGGTCCCAGAAACAGCACCTGCGTGTTTTCCTCCAATTTCTGTAGCAACTGCCCATGCAACAGGCAAAGTAAAATCTTTAAAAGCTAAACCTAAACCTAATAAAATTATGGCTACAGTATTATTTTCGGCGTACGTACCAAGTAACATACAAATTCCAGCCATGACCAAACCAAACATTCCCACATATCTTCTACCAAAGGTTAATCCTTTCTTTTTTACTAAGTAATCTGAAGCAAAACCACCAGCCAAACAACCAATCATTCCAAACACAAAAGGTAATGAAGTCATCCATCCTAAGTCTTTATCAGCAATACCACGCCCATTTCTCAAATATTTTGGCATCCATGACATGTAAAAATAGGCTCCATATAATAAGCAGTGGTACATTCCCATAAGTGCCCATAAATTCCCATTTTTAACAATGACGCGTAAAGGCAATAAAGTGTGTTTTGATTTTTTTAAATTCCTTCCTGTGTTTATTATGGCAACTTCCTCAGCACTAATGTTTTTAATTTCACTAGGCTCATCTTTAAACCAAAAAAACCAGACCGTAGCCCAAATGATTCCTAAAGTACCAAAAATGAAAAATACGCTTCTCCATCCAAACAAATTGGCTAACCAAAGAGAAATTATTGGTGCTAATGCTCCGCCAAAACGACTCCCCATCCACATAATTGATTGAACTCTTCCTCTCTCTATTACAGGAAACCATCTTGCTATAACTACCGATGCTGTTGGAAAAGCACCTGCTTCTCCTGCACCAAATAGAAACCTCACAATAATTAAAAAGTAAAATCCAGAAGCCCATCCCGTCAGGACAGTAAATATTGACCAAAATAATATAATTCTAAATAATGTAACTCTTGGTCCAAACTTATCTACCAAAATACCTGTTGGGATTTCAAATAAGCCATATGCAAGTGAGAAGGCACTTAATATGTATCCCCACTGTATATCGGTTAATCCTAAATCCCCAATAATATATTTTTCCAAAGAAGAGATAGAGTTCCTATCTAAATAAGTAACTACTGCAAAGGCAAATAACAACAGTACTAGCTGAAATCTTTTTTTCATGATGTTTTTTTTTAATATTTCAAATTGTTATTTACCTAAATGGCTAGGAAAATTGTATGAGTTACTGATTAAATTTCAATATTTTTAACGTTACATAATTGACAGTTACTCGTTATGGATTTTACTGCTATTTGTATTCTTTAAAAGGTAATAACACGGTGTAATTATATCGAATAGCTTATTTTTTGTTATTAATAAAAAACTTGTCCACTCATTATTTTTCGGACAGTTCTTACCATTCCTGCTTTTTTTACATTAATTTGTCCATTTATAGTTTCTAGTTCAATGTTTACTTCAATCACTCCAGATGGGTGTTCTATAATAATCATTTCAGTTGGCTTATTATTTGTAATGCCTATTTCAGATGCTATCGTTCCTTCAATTTTTAAGGCAGTAGCAATACAAATGGCCCCTGTAACAGCATGTGACTGATGTAAAGTTTTAGGTGTGAAATAGCGGGAAGTAATGTTACTGCCTTGAATCCTTGGTTTTGAAAGAATTCCGATTTTTGGAAGTACACTATTTGAAACATCACCCATTCCTGCTTTTAAACCTGCTTCTAATCTCATTTTTTCAAGTTTTTCCATAATTTCAGGATGATTTACAAAAAAGTCGTCTTTTTCATCTCCTTCAATTCCAAAATCTTTAGCATTCACAAGCATCATTACTGAACCAGCATCTAGTATGGAACAACTTACACCGTTAATGATATCTTTTTTATTCCCTGTTGGAAAAAGTTTTCCTGTTTTACCTCCCACTTGATCAAAAAGATTCATTATAACAGGCGCAGCTGTTCCAGGAACTCCGTCTATTTTCATAGTGCCTTCATACACTACTTTTCCGTTTGGAGTTTGTACGATTTCTTCAATTGTAGAATTAGTGTTGATATTATATACCATTATTTTTGTAGTTGGTATTGTCGCTTTTACCCATCCTTTTTCAATTGCAAACGGACCTACACCTGCCATCATATTTCCACAAGGAGGTGATGTGTCTACTGTAGGGCTGGTTACATCCACTTGAGCAAATAAATAATCAACATCGATACCTTTTCTTTTTGAAGGTTCTGCCATAACTACTTTACTTGTTACCGTTTCTACTGCACCTAAACCATCAATTTGTTTTGGATCTGGTGATCCCATAACTTTTAATAAAATGGCATCTCTTTTTGCTATATCTTTTGGTAAATCTCGCATGTCAAAAAAAGGTCCTTTTGATGTTCCACCTCTCATGTAGATTGCTGCAATTGATTTAGAATTATTTTCTTGTACAACTTGGTGAGTAGATTGACAACTTATTGTTGAAAATATATAAAGTGACAGTACACATAAAATAGAATAATATTTTTTCATTTGTCTTTAGTTATTTATTTTATTTCACAAAATTTGCTGCGCTTTTACCTGCGTATCTACCAAATAGAGAACCCGATGTAAGACCTGAACCTCCAGGATACCCATAAAAAAAGATACCGCCTACCATTTCTCCACAGGCATATAATCCAGGAATAATATTTCCATTTGTATCGATGACTTCTGCTTTTTTATTGACTTTTAAACCACCATATGTGAAAGTGATTCCAGCAGTTACTGGATAGGCTCTAAAAGGAGGCTGGTCAATAGTTGTAGCCCAATTTGTTTTGTTTAATTCTAATTCTTTGGTAGATTTTCCATCTTTAACAGTAGGGTCAAAGGGAGTAGTTGTATCCACGGCAGCATTGTATGAAGCTATAGTTTTTATTGCTAATTGCGGATCAATGTCTTTAATTTGAGCGACTAAAGCTTCAATTGTATCTGCTTCATAAAATGAGGCATCATCCGTTTTATATTCGCCATAGAGTATATCAAAATTTTTAGCATCAAAAAATTGCCATGCTATCGAGTTGGGTTGTTCCAAAACAGCTCTTCCAAATTGTGCATAGGTATAATTTCTAAAATCAAGTCCTTCGTCAACAAATCGCTTCCCTTCTTGATTTAGCATAATACCAAATAAGTAACTAATTTTTCTATAGTGCTTGCGTTCGATGTGCGGTAAATTTAAATTCCCATAATCAGGCATAAATCGATCCATAGGAACAGCATGGCAACCTGAAAAATTTCCACTTAAATCAGCCCCAAGTTTCTCCGCCATTTCTATTCCTTTACCCATATTATGGCGAGTCCCTCTTACTTTCGCATTTCCCCAATCTGGGCCCAAATATTTTTCTCGAAGTGCTTTACTAGATTCAAATCCACCACAACCAAGAACTACAGTTTTGCACTTTATTACAGATTCAATATTCTCTAATAAACATTTTATTCCTGTAATTTGATTGTTACTCTGAATGATTTCTAACGCCTCACAATTATAAATAATTTTCCCTCCTAATTTTATAAATTCCTTGCGTTCATCTCCAACCAATCCATCTCCTTCACCTTCTGCTTCCAGTGTTAACCCACCCCAAAAAATATATTTACCGTCTTTCACAAAACTTTGTCTAGAATAAATAGGATCAAATTTAATGTTATGACTGGCTAACCATTGAATTGTATCGAGACTATTCTCTACAAGAAATTCTTGTAATTCTGCCAATGGTTCTCCTTCATTAAAATGTAGAAGATCAGATTTGAATTTTTCTTTAGTATAACTTCCGAAATCAGTATTTACAATCCTTTCATCTGTTGGGTTCTTTAGCAAATTCATTAGATCCTTATTCGAATCATAAGCAAATCGCATCGCGCCAGCAGTATACCGACTGTTGCCTCCCCATTCCTTTTCATCGGCTTTTTCAATTATTAGTACATTTTTATTCGTTTCTAAAGCAGAAATTCCAGCGCAAAGAGCAGCATTTCCACTCCCTATTATTATTATATCATATATTTTGTTTAAAATAGAAGACATATTGTTATGAATTAAAGGTTATTATTAGTTTTTGTTTATAAATAAGGGGGGTTTTACGCCCCCGATATTTGAATTAAAAAGTATAGTTTACAGATAAATTCATAAATCTACCTTGTGTCCCAAACTGATTGGTTCTTCTAGAAAACACTACTTCATTTGATGTTTGTGCTTTTTGTAATAAATCAGGATATACATCGGTTAAATTATTAACCCCTGCAGTTACAGATAAATTTTTTAAAACTTTAGCTGTGAATGAAATATCTAGTAATGTTTTTGAAGAAAAAACTTGATATTGTAAAGCATTAGGATCAGATGGTACAACAGCTAAAGTCGCAGTTGGATCAGAAACTTTTCCAAATGTTGAAGCTCTAAACATAAAACCAAAGTCTTTGTAGTTGTAGTTTATGGAAGAGATTAATTTACTTTTGGGCTGGCCATCTGTAATGAATAAAGCAGCAACATCATCCACAACTTCAATTCCTGTAGACGTTTTTCTTTTGTTGCGTATAGATGTATCGTTATTAGAGAAAGCAAGGTTTACAGTGATTTTGTTATCAGCATTAATGGTTCCTTTATATCCAGCTACAAATTCAAAACCTTTTGTTCGAGTATCTATGGCGTTCACAAAAACATTAGCTGTATCTGGAAATCCTGCATCTGTAAATTCTGGAATGCCTGATACATCAATACCACCTGAGAGTAAAATTCTATTATCTACATCTATTGTATAAATATCAGCAGTTAACGTAAAATTTCTTCCAATTTTTGAGGTAACACCATACGAAATGTCAATAGATGTTTCCTTATCTAAGCCGTTAATCCCTAATTTTGATGCTAATTCTGATGTTGTAGAAATTATCGGATTGATAATGGAATTACCTGCATTATCAAATGAAATATTAACATAATTACTATAATGTGCTTGTGTAATAGATGGAGCTCTAAAACCTCTGCTAAATGAGCCTCTGATCGATATAGGTTCCGCAATTTTGATTCTTGAATTTACTTTATAAGTAAAATCAGTTCCAAAATCACTATAATTCTCCCCTCTAATTGCTGCTCCTACCAATATTGATTTGGTAATATCACTTTCTATTTCAGTGTAAAGCCCAACGTTGGTTCTATTCCATTTACCAGCAGTTTCAGGACTAAAACCTTCACGCCCACTAGACCCAACATCTTTTGTTGCTTTATCAGGACCAGCCATATAAGAAGCAGGATCCCCGGCTATTTGCTCAAAAACTTCGGATCTAAATTCAGTTCCAGCTGCAAAACTTAAATTGGGATAAGAATCTTTATAAAAAGATCTTGAGATATCTGCATTTAATAAGGTTTGACCAATACTTGTAACTCCTACTTTGAATTCAGTTGGAGATGCCGCACCCATACTTGGATTTACTGTATTTTCTGCATACCAATCTACTCTGTTCCCTCCTTGTGAAATACTAAAATCACTATTCCAATCTGTTCCAAAAGTTCCTTTTACTCCACCTGTAATGTTATAATCTTGTAAATCTGCTGGAGCAACTGGATTATAACCGTTAGGAAATATGGATAAAACAGAACGTTTCTTATTTGAAGGAGCTCTTGTAAAAACCCCCGTTACCACATGTTTTGTAGTGTAACCACCAAATACATACGCTTTGAAATTTTTACTAATTGGCATCCCTGAATTCACAAAGATTCCATAAGAAGTGTTTTTTGGAGCTCCAAGAACCGCTCTGTCTAAGTCAATATTATTTGCTTTTATAAGAGCAGCATCTGCAACAGGATCTTTTACATAAAATCCACTTGATGATGCGTACGTCCCTGAACGATCGTAACCATCTGTATGAGAGTAAGACAAAGTGGTGTTTAAAAAGCCTTTTTGTGCTATTTTGAATCCTGCATTAGCAGAAAGATTGTAGGTTAGCCCATCTGTGGTCGTTTTAGGAGCAATAATTCCTTTAACATCTAAATTTGGTTTTGTATACCCTGTTCCAGTATATACTGTTACAGTACCGCCATGATCACTATCATTTAATTCCATGTTAATAACACCAGCAATAGCATCTGAACCGTATTGTGCAGCAGCGCCATCTCTTAAAACTTCGACTCTTTTTAATGAAAGTGCAGGGATTGCATTTACATCAGTTCCAGCTTGTCCTTTTCCAACACCATCATTAATGGATAAAAAGGATACTTTGTGGCGTCTTTTATTATTTACTAATACCAATACCTGATCAGGTCCTAAACCTCTCAAGGTTGCAGGATCTACAAATGGAGCAGAATCATTAATACCAAATTTTACGGCATTAAAAGACGGCGCACTAAAGGTTATAGATTGACCTAAGTCTGCCTGGCCTGTAGCCTGTAATTCTTTTACACTAATGATATCTACAGGAACAGGTCTTTCTGTATCTGTTCTGGCTTTTGAAAAACGGGACCCTACAATAACTTCGTCAAGAGTATTAGTGTCTTCTTGTAGTACAATAGTTATTGTTTTTGAGTTAATAACCACTTCTTGAGTTTTAAATCCGATATAAGTGATAATCAATGTTTGTCCAATATTTGCGTTTATGGAAAAATTACCGTCTATATCTGTATTTACACCCATTTTGCCGTTTTTAATTGCAATATTGGCTCCAATAATTGGTTGTCCGCTAGCGTCTTTTACGGTTCCTTTGATTGCTTCAAAAGCTTTGTAAAATTCAAGCGGTTTTTTATCATTTTCAGAATTGTTAGCATACATGGCGCCGTAACTAATTAATGATAAACCCAGGCAGGCTATCAAACAAATCTTCTTCGATTTCTCACTTTTTTTCATAAGATTAATGGTTATTGGTTAATTATAGTTTTATTAATTATTGATTTCAAATGTAAATATTGTTTGTTTATTTTACAGTATGTATAAAAAAATTGATAAATTTTAGCATTTTTCTCAAAAAAAAGTTTTTTTCAAAAAAACGTTTTTTTTTAAACTGCTGAAAATAAGCGGTTAATAATTTATTTTTGATTTTGTGTCTTTTTTGGACTTTTATTTTGAATAAATCTGATATTCATTTTTTATAATTTTAATTGTATTTTTGGCAATATAACTAGTCCTTTTATTCGTTTAAAATAAAAAAATGGCCGAAAAAAAATCATTTGAAAAAAAAATAATAGCTATTAAGCAAGAGGAGTTATTGTTTTTAAGAGAATCTATTATAAAAGTTTATGGTTCTAAGGTTGATAGTCCGGGAGATAAATCTTCGTATGAGTCATTAAATAATGATATTACCGGAAAACTAAATATTGGAGCAATTGAGCAACGACATTCTCCTGGTTTGTTACACAAATTGTTACACGACGAAGGCCATAATAGGGATTTTATAGATACTTGTTATCGTTATATAACTTATAATAAATATGATCGTGAGGGATTTTTAAAAGAAAATGGATTTCATACCCAACAGTTTGATACAGTTGAGCATAAAAAAAACACGGAAAAAAAAGTATGGAAAAAACGATTTATTTTTTTGGCATCTTTTTTTGTAGGGAGCATTATTCTTGTTTCTTTTTACTATTGTATGTTTCTATATAATGAGTCTAATAAACCGGTGATTTGGAACATGTCTACCGCTTGGAATTCAGACTCATACACTCAAAATATTTTTCTTGAAGAGTTTGTTAATGAGGTTAAGGAGCAAACGAAAGGCAAATTGATTATTAGAATTTATCCAGATTATCAGTTGCCTACTTCAAATGGACATAATCAAAGTAAGGAAGAAGTATTTGATGCATTGAAGGACGGTTCAATAGAAATGATCCATTCTGGGCCAGCAATTAATTTCAGGAAATATCCTGCAGAAGTTATGTTTTCAGCCATTCCCTTTGGAAAGAATTATGAGCAAATGACAGCATGGCTTGAAAAACCTAAGATTAAAGAGTCTTTAAAAATGTTATTTATTACTGATGGAATTCTTACTTTTCAAGGAGGGCATTCTGGAATGCAATACGGTGGTTGGTATAAGGAATTGCCTGTAGAACCTAATTTTTTTAAAGGTAAAACAATTCGGTTTGCAAATTTTGCGGGCTATTTATTAAGTCAACCGTCCATAGGTGCTAAGCTAAAGCCAATGTTGCGCTATCAATTTCAAAGTATGATAGATCATATCAATTTTGATGTAGTTGAATGGGAAAATCCTGAAGAGGATTTAAAACTAGGGATGAATATTAAAGGATTTAAGTACTATGACTCCAGTAATTGGAACGAGCCAAATGCTATGTTTAGTTTTTGCATAAACAAAGAAGCAATCGATAAATTGCCTACAGATTCACGAGATGTACTACTGAGGATTATTGACAAAATTGGAAAGAAGAAAATATTTGCTGAGGATTCTGTCAAAAGACAGTTAGCGGAAAGTATTATTGAAAGTACGACGGTCCCAGGTAGTCAAAATAAAATTAAAATATTTAATATGAAATATGATTGTCCAATAACGTATGAATTTTTAAAAAATGAAAATAAAAAACTACTAAATGATTTTATTTTAAAACATCCAGAACTAAAATGGTTATATGATGATTATAATGGGACAAAATAAATCAGATTAACTGGTGATTCTCCTTTTGTTAATTTATTTTTTAGGTATTAATAGTTTATTGTATATATAAAGTTAACGTGTATATAGAGTTAAGAAGTAAATTGAATATTTTAATTAACATTATAAAACGGATGATAGTGACTCAATTTTCTCAAATCATCTAAAAAATGGTTCGAAAATTGTCCCAACAGGATCACTTTATGAGACAAAGAAGAAAAAGTCTTCTTTGTCTCATTATTATTTAAGAGTGTTCTGTTATTAAGCAGATATATAATGTTCTTACTTCTTCCGCGACACTTTTATAATAAACGGTTCCATTATAGATTTAGAACAGGCCTATTTGTAATATAAAAGCAAGTATGCCATTGCTTATTGCCACTAATAGTAGTGTTGAGATAAACACTACGTTTCATGATTTTTTTAAAAACAACCAGTCAAAACATCAAGGACTTGATTGCTCAAAAAGACATTTCGTTTTCCAATTCTAAAATTGAAGCATTTAATAAAATAATAAAAAACCATTTTTTTTACCGCAATATTTAACCAACAAAGAACAGCTAGAGTATTTTTTTAGTAGAAAATGGACTAACTGATAAGCGATTCTCATTGTAATTAAACACATCTCCAGAAACTTTTTTAGGAAAACATATAGCGTTAAATACTTATAAAATGCATTTTCGAGAACAGAAAACCTTGAGAATATCAACAAACCAACAGAATAGGAGTGATTTTTATAGCTTTAATGTCTTCATGATTTAATTCGATTATTTAATAATAAGACCTGTTTGAGCTTGGTTCCTTGTATGGAACTGTTTATTGTAAAAGTTTTTGGTATTACACAACTTTTCGTTTTAATCCAAGTAGGGTGTTAAGAGCAGAGCTGAAAACAGGACTTGTCTAACCAAACAAGTCAACCGTGCCTTTGGCTTAATCTCGGTATTTACGGTGGGTGAAGAAGGTAGTAAAAATGAAAAAAGCCTCCTATTTCTAGA
>TARA_R110000868_G_scaffold86206_3_pt1 | contig 21619 bp, 20 predicted proteins | sample TARA_R110000868 | Tara Oceans TARA_R110000868 (sample SAMEA4397489) | marine metagenome | biome: Polar Biome; feature: [SRF] surface water layer (ENVO:00010504); material: water (ENVO:00002006), including particulate matter (ENVO:01000060) such as... | depth 5 m | reverse complement strand
TTGGAACGGCGCGCGCTGGTGTTTTGTAGTTTTACGCTAGTTTTATTCGGCGGTGTGCCCGTAGAGCTCGCCGAAGAAGTCGCCCTCATTCCAGGCCGGGCGCTCATCGCTGTCGGCGATCTCACGCGCGATCAGATAGTTGATATTCGCGAATTTGGCGCCCTGGTCGAAGAGGACTTCCAGCTCGCCATCGAGCTGATCCGTCTGGCGGTGATAATGGGTGTTGAGAAAGCCCATAAAGCCTTCGCCCTCATCCCAGCGCGGATCGGGCGAGGAAAACCCGGTCATCAGGAAGATCGAGGGAATGCCCTGGCGCACGAAATTATAGTGGTCCGAGCGCACGAAGATGGATTGTTCCGGGATCGGATCGGGGCTGACGCCGATATTCATCCGCGCCGCAGCGCGGGCCGCGATCGGACCGAGATTGGAGTGTTCGGCACCAAAGGCCACGACATCGGAGAATTCATAGACGATCACCGGCATGTCGAGATTGACGTTGGCGACGATGCTGTCCAGCGGCACTGTTGGATTCCGGGCGAAATGCTCCGACCCCAGCAGGCCCTTCTCTTCGCCGGCCAGCGCGATGAAGAGGACAGAGCGGCGCGGTGCACCCTGCTGCAGGAAGGTGCGGGCCGTCTCCAGCATGATGGAGACGCCGGACGCATTGTCGACGGCGCCATTGCAGACACTGTCAGCCTCGTCACTGGACCGGCAGGCCCCGCCGCCGCGCATGCCGTCGTGGACGGTCCCGATATGGTCAAGGTGAGCGGAGAGCACGACGACTTCGCCGGCGAGCTCCGGATCCGTGCCGCGGATCATGCCGACCACATTGGGCGCCGAGAAGGGCTCGGAAAGGGTGCGCTGACGCATGGTCACCGTATGCGGCAGGTCGAAATGCGGGAAACTCGCGCCGTCTTCGGCCTTCATCGCCGCCTCGGCCTCCTGGAAGCTCATTGGCGCGCCGGCAAAAATCTGTTCGGCAATCGTCGTGCCGACATCGGCCGTTACGGTCACTTCGTCATAGCTGGATGGACCGGAGGCCGCTGTCAGACGCGTTCTGGGCAGGGCGGAGGAGCCTGTGGCAAAGCGCTCAATCGCATCATCATCCATATCGTTCAGAATGATCATGCCGACAGCGCCATGGGCGGCGGCGACGTCGCGTTTGGTCGCGCTTGAGGCGTGGTGCGCGCGTTCCTCGCTGGGGAAGCCGTCCGGCACGCCCTCGATCAGGACGACAATCTTCCCGGTCGCGTCGATATCGGCATAGTCATCATGGTCCCGATTGGGGGCTGACACGCCAAAGCCGACGAAGACCAGCGGCGCGGTCACTTCGGATTCCAGCAGGTTGGGATTGGCAGCGAAGACGACCTGGCGTCCGACTTCTGCCGGCTCGCCATCGATCATGAAGCTGTCATAGGACGTGTCAGTGGTCACATCCTGCAGCGGCACGCTCTGGAAGTAGGAGTCATCGTCGCCGGCTGGCTCAAGCCCGAGGAGGCGCATCTGGGCGGCGACATAATTGGCGGCGATCTCATAGCCATCCGTGCCGACATCGCGGCCCTGCAGATAGTCCGACGCAAGGAAGCGGATATGCGCCTCGATACTCTGCGCCGGGATATCCGGTATGAAATCGGCGGCTGTGCCCGCGCTGCCCGAGGCTTGCCCGGACGGTGCGGCCGTGCCGGTATCCGTGCCCGCGCTGCAGGCAGCAAGGGCAAAACAGGCCAGAAATGGCGCCAGAAACTTCATGGGAGCCTCCCCCAAAGAGGTGTTGATGTTGCGCGGACTATAGCGGGCGCAAAACGGGGCACAATGTGACGGGTTGGTAATGCGCAGTCAGGCCCGAGCCAGCGCCGCCGCGACGGAGGGCAGGACGCTGTAATGTGACTTGAAAATCTCTGTCATTCGCGCCGGCTTGCCGGTTGAGAGCTGGAAGCAGACGACTTTGGTCAGGGCGCGAAATACGGTCACCCCATCGCTCACCCGCACGAATTGATAGCGCCGTTCGGCACGCAGGCGGCCGTCTGATTGCGATATCCAGACCGCGCAATCGAGCTCATCGCCCAGCCGCACATGGCCGAGATAGTCGGCTTCGGTGCGGATGATGGCGATGCCGCGATCATCCGCCTCGCAGGCTTCACGGGAGAATCCCTTCGAGGCCCAGTGCGTCCAGGCGGCGGCGTCGGCCCATTCCAGATAGCGGGCATTATTGGCATGGCCGAAATCATCAATATCGGCCGGAACGACCTTGATGCGGTGGATATAGGGATCGGGCAGGTCCCACTGGAAATCGGTCATGGGTTGAGCTCCACAGTCATGGGACGGGTAATCGCGATGCCGGCCGGGGTCACTTCGCAGCGATAGGCCAGGATCTCCACGCCCGCCTCCTCGGCCGCACGCAGGGCTGCGGCATAGACAGGGTCAGTGTCTTCCGCCGGGCTCAACCGGGTACAATCGCTGCGCTGGACGATGAAGAGCTGCACGGCGCGGTCGCCGGCCTCGACGCGGGTGGCCAGTTCGCCAAGGTGCTTGGTGCCCCGGCTGGTGACGCCGTCGGGAAATTCGGCCAGACCGGGCTGGCGCATCCAGTGGACATTCTTGACCTCAACCCAGCAGGGCGGGCGCTCTGGGCCCTCCAGCAGGAGGTCGATGCGGGAATTCTCGCCGTATTTCACCTCGCGCCGCAGCGAGGCATAGCCAGCCAGCTCAGTCAGCACGCCGGCATGGACGGCTTCCTCGGCCAGCTCATTGGCACGGCCGGGCAGGGCGCCGATCAGCGTGCCCTGTGCCTCGACGATCTCCCAGGTGAATTTGAGTTTGCGGGCAGGATTTTCAGCCCGCGACAGCCAGACGCGTAGACCCGCATCTTTTATGCCCGCCATGGCGCCGGTATTGGCACAATGCGCGGTCACGATTTCCCCGCCGGGCAGTTCGACATCGGCGAAGAAGCGCTTATAGCGCACCACCAGACGGCCCTCGATCAATGGTGTGGCAAATTTCATCGCTTGGCATTCTCCTGATCCGCCACCTATACCCGAGCACAGACACGAAACGAGGTTGAATCTCATGGGCAAGACGTCAGGTGTGACCGCTGCAGTGGTATTGATCGGTGACGAGGTTCTTTCGGGCCGGACGCAGGACAAGAACCTGCAACAGATCGCCCGCTTCCTGGCCCCGCTCGGCATCAATGTCGTGGAATGCCGCACCATTCCCGATGATGCCGGCACCATCGCCGACACGATCAATACGCTGCGCACCAGGGTGAACTACGTCTTCACCACAGGCGGTATCGGGCCCACGCATGACGATATCACCGCCGACAGTATTGCCGCCGCTTTCGGTGTTGCCATCGATATCCGCGCAGATGCGCTGGAAGTGATCGAGCACTGGTATGCCAAGACCAAGACACCGCTGACCGAGAGCCGCAAGCGCATGGCGCGCATTCCCGACGGGGCTTCGCTGATCGTCAATCCGGTCACCGGCGCGCCCGGCTTCCAGATGGAGAATGTCTTCGTGATGGCCGGTGTGCCCTCGATCACGCGCGGCATGCTGGAGGACGTTGCCCACCGCCTCACCGGCGGCGCCGTGACGCGCTCACGCTCGGTGAAGGCGGATAATCTGCGCGAGGGCGATATTGCCGTGCCGCTGGGCGAGATGCAGGACCGCTATCCCGATGTTTCCATCGGCAGCTATCCCTATTTCCTCGAGGTCAAGGATGGCGAGGTAAAGCGCGGCACGCATCTCGTCGCACGCGCGATTGATGATGCAGCCCTCGACGCCGTGATCGGCGAGATCGCCGCCATGGTCTCGGCGCTGGGGTTTGACGCGCAGATTGATCCGGAAGCCTGATCGCGCCGCGATGAATAAATCGCCTTGAGATGGCCGTTTTCTCGCCTTTCGCTTGGACCTTTTGCAGGTTCAGGTGATGCTCCTGGGGAAGGGAAGGGAAATCTCATGACACGCAATTTGATGATGACGACAGCGCTGGCTGGCCTGGTTGCCGCGACAGCCGTGCATTCAGCGCCGATGGCGCTGGCGCAGGAGGACGCGGCCCGGCCGGCCGCCCAGCACGACGTGCCCGCCGCCTGCCGCCCGCGTGGCCGGGACTGGGAAGAGGACTATGTCACGGTAATGGGTTCGAGCGTTGGCCGGAATACGGTGACCGGAAATCTCGCCGCCGTGCAGGCCGCGCCGCCGCCTCCACCGCCGCCGCCATCGGCACCACCACCACCACCGCCGCCGCTTGCCCAGTTCGCCTCACCGCAGGACCAGAACATGCGCGGCTATGCACCGCTGCCCACGGGCCCGAACCCGACCGGCGTGGACCGCGAGCGCTATGAGCATGTCGAGCTCAACACCGTCCATTCCAGCACGGAAGACCCCGTCTCGACCTTCTCGATCGATGTCGACACCGCCAGCTATGCTGTCGTGCGCGACTATCTCTATGATTGCGATCTGCCGCCCCAGGACGCTGTGCGCGTCGAGGAGATGGTCAATTATTTTGATTATGATTACGCCTTGCCGGACAGTCTGGATGCGCCTTTCGCGACCCAGGTCCAGGTGACGCCCAATCCGTGGAATCCCAATACCCGCCTGCTGCATATTGGCGTGCAGGGCTATGAAATGGTCGCCGAGGAACGGCCTCGTTCCAATCTCGTCTTCCTGATCGATGTCTCCGGTTCGATGAACTCGCCGGACAAGTTGCCGCTCGCGGTCGAGGCGATGCACATGCTCGTCGATGAACTCGATCCGGACGATACGGTCGCCATCGTCGTCTATGCCGGTGCGGCCGGTGCCGTGCTTGAACCGACCCAGGCGCGCGATCGTCGCCAGATCCACGCGGCCCTCGACCGGATGCGTGCCGGCGGATCGACTGCAGGCGGGGCGGGCCTGTCGCTGGCCTATGACCTGGCGCGCCGCAATTTCGATGAGGATGCCGTCAATCGCGTCATGCTGCTCACCGATGGTGATTTCAATGTCGGCGTCACCCAGGACGAGCGGCTCGAGGATTTCGTCGCCCGCCAGCGCTCCAGCGGCATTTATCTCTCGGTGATGGGCTTTGGCCGCGGCAATTATAACGACCAGATGATGCAGACCATCGCCCAGGCCGGAAACGGCACGGCGGCCTATATCGACAGCCGCGGCGAGGCCCGGCGCATGCTGGTCGAGGAAAGCTCCAGTGCGCTCTTCCCGATTGCCGATGACGTCAAGATCCAGGTCGAGTTCAATCCGGCCCTCGTCGCTGAGTACCGGCTGATCGGCTACGAAACCCGCATGCTCGAGCGCGCCGATTTCAACAATGACGCCGTCGATGCCGGCGAGGTCGGATCGGGTCATTCCGTGACCGCCATCTACGAGATCGCGGCGCCCGGCTCGGAAGGCGCCTTGCTGGACCCGCTTCGCTATGGAGCGCCCGTTTCAGCCCCGAGCGCGACCGATGGCGAGTTTGCTAATCTGCGCATCCGCTTCAAGCATCCTGGCGGCGATGAGAGCGAGCTGATCGAACGTCCCATCACACAGGACGACGCAGTTGCACGGCTGGCTGATGCCGATACCGAGACGCGCTTCTCGGTGCAGGTGGCGGGCTTCGCGCAAATGCTGCGCGGCGACCCCTATCTGCAGGCCAGCTATGGCTATGACCAGATCCTCGATCAGGCCAGCGAAGCGCTGGGGCCGGACGAATACGGTCACCGCGATGAATTCCTCGAACTTGTGCGGATCGCCCGTTACGCCTCGCAGGCTGAGGGCCAGAAGGTCAATTGATCGGGTCTCTTGTAGGGCAGGCATGAAAAGAGCCGCATCCTGTTTCGGGGTGCGGCTCCATTCATTCACGAAAGCTGTGCCGAAGCCCGGCGTGACGCGGTGTTTTCGACGATGCCGGCAACTGGATCCACGAGGGGTGAATTGCCCGCTGGTCAGGAAATCCCCGCCGTGTAGGATCGCGCTTCACTGCCGTGCGGGCGTGGCGGAATGGTAGACGCAACAGACTTAAAATCTGTCGATCGAAAGGTCGTGCCGGTTCGAGTCCGGCCGCCCGCACCACCCTTCGCCCTGCGGGCTTCGGGTGGCAAGCCACCCGCAGTGCGCACCCGGGGCGAAGAGGTGCCGTCCGAAGCCTTGGCGAAGGAGGGCGGTCTGCCTCGCGCAGCAATGGCCGGGCGGGCCCATTGCACCGCACATCTGACACCCAAACAGCGTGCCCGGGCACAATTTTTTCCCGCCCGGGCAGCCGAGCGGATTAGCTGTAGTCGCAGTTCGCAGCTTTGCAATCTAGCCCTGAGGCATGCTAGGCGTGCCAGATAAGGTCGTGCCGTGCCCGGCGCGCGACCCGCCAGATTGCCAGTTGAGCCTGTTGAAACATGATACACTGGAACACGCTCTGTGCAGTTGCCCTGACGCTCGCAGCGGGCGTCTTCCCCACGGCCTGCTCGGACCCGACTCAGGCGCGAGACCTGGAAGAAGAAGCTGTGGTGGGCCGCGTTACCATGGATTTCGCCATGCAGATGGCCCTCGCAATGTCTGACGGAAAGGTACCGGTCATTACGAGTGCCGGCGGAGAGAGTGTCGCTGGATTGGCGGCGGGTACCATACTGGCTGAACACGACTCCAGCATCATCGTGGATGATTATTGCCTCTCCTCATGCGCAAGCTATGTGATGGCGGGCGCAAATCATGTGGAGTTTCGCGACCGGGCCGTGGTGGGCTTTCACGACAATGCTCATCTCGACTACTCGATTTACGCCGAGGTTTGGCCTGAGCGTGGCTGCTACCAGCGCACCTATGAAATGGAGCGGGAGATTTACGCCAGGAACACCGGTGGCGAGCGTTTCCTCGACGAACTCCATGAGCGACTGGCGCCCTCCATCATCTCCGTGGAAGAGGTGGCGGATGAGAGCGATCTGAACGAGTTATGCATGTCGGTCTCATACGAACTGACAAACCAATACTGGTTTCCGACTTCGCAGCAGATCGAGGAGTTCATGGGGATTGAAGTCGAGGGCGACCTGTGCGCGGACGACGCCGCCTGTATGCGCCGCCGGCTCCGCAATCTGCATCTGACCGGCACGGTCGTTGTCGGCGACGATGTCTGGACACTGCCGCTGGACTGATACGCGGATCCATATTCCGGGCCAAAGGGCACCGGCGGCGGGTCTCCCCGCCGCCGATCACTCACCTGCCTAGGCGACGGCGCGCGAAAGTTCGCGCACATTCTTGGTCGCCGTGTCGATATTGCCGCTGGCGATGGCAATTTCGCGGATGCCGAGCGTGATGGTCTCGACGCCCGAGGCGACCTCTTGCATATTGCCAGACAATTCCTTGGTGACGCAGGACTGCTCCTCGACGGCACCGGCGACCGAGGAGGCGACTTCGTCGATCTCGGAAATGGTCTTGCTGATGGCGGCGATCGCGGTGACAGCGCCTTCGGTAGCGGACTGCACCTGGGCGATCTGATCGGCGATCTCGCCGGTTGCGCGCGAGGCCTGATTGGCCAATTCCTTGACCTCGGCAGCCACGACCGCAAACCCCTTGCCGGCTTCACCGGCCCGGGCGGCTTCAATCGTTGCATTGAGGGCGAGCAGGTTGGTCTGTTCGGCAATGCCCTCGATCAGGGAGACAACTTCAGTGATCCGGCGCGCCGATTCCGCCAGCCCGCCAATGACCTGGTTGGTATCGGTTGCCTTGCTGACGGCGCTCCTGGTGATCTCGGTTGCCCGGACAAGCTGGCTGCCGATTTCATGGGCCGATGCAGCGAGCTCCTCGATACCGGCTGCAATCGATTGCACGGCCGCGGAGGTCTGTTCGGAGGTGGAGGAGACGGTTGTCGCCTGGCCTGCCGTGTCGGTTACGCTGCGGGCAATTCCGTCCAGATCGGCATCAATGCTCTCGCGCGCTGCGGCCCGTTGTTGCCGCAGTTTGACCTCTTCGGTGATGTCGGTGGCGAATTTCACGATGCGATAGACCCGTCCATTCATGTCGTAGATCGGGTTATAGCTGGCAAGGATCCAGACTTCCTTGCCGCCCTTGCCAATGCGCATGAACTCGTCCGACTGGAATTTCCCGGCGCGCAACTCATCCCAGAACGTCTTGTAGCCAGCCGTATTGGCTTCGCCGGCTGCCACGAAGATCGAATGGTGCCTGCCAACAACTTCATCACTGGAATAGCCCAGCGCGCCGAGGAAATTGGCATTGGCGTTGAGGATGGTGCCATCTGTTGAAAATTCGATCACGGCCTGGGAGCGATTGATCGCATCGATCTGGCCCTTTGCGTGGGCGACGTCGAGTTTCTGCCTGGTGATGTCGGTGGCGAATTTGACGACCTTGATCACCTTGCCGGAGCGGTCGAGGATCGGGTTATAGGTGCCCTGGATCCAGACTTCTTTTCCTGTTTTTGTGACGCGCTTGAATTCATCTGACACGAATTCGCCGGCGCGGAGGCGGGCCCAGAATTGAGTATAGGCCTCGGTTTGGCGCTCGGCGGGGTCGACGAAGATGCCGTGATGCCGTTGGTTAATCTCCGGAAGCTCATAGCCCATGAGATCGAGAAAATTCTTGTTGGCGGTCAGGATTGCGCCATCGGGCGCAAATGAGATGACGGCTAGCGAACGCTGCAGCGCAGCGACAATGGCGTCGGAATCATTGCCACCCGGCCTGGGTATTGAAAACATTCAGCTTCCCCTGGAAAATTTGCTACGCCCTCAACAATCAATCGTGGGGAGGGATGGTTAAAATTTCCTTCATTTTTCCGGGTTCTATTATGCTAGTGATCTGAAATATAATATTTTTATAGAACCCTACGTTCTCTCAAGGGGCGCCTTGTCTCCAGGGTTGCGCTCTTGGTCAGGCTTACCCGAGCGTCAACCTGGGTGCCTTCCCGCTGCCAGAAGCTGCGTCGCAGTCCTTGTCGTCCGGACGAACCCCGCCGCGTCTCGCGGCGATTATCCGGCCTGAAGCCAGTTGATAATCGCCGCGATCGCGATCCAGGGGTGATCGATGCCTGCGCCGCTATCGGCCAGCAGAGGTCAATCAGCCGCGCAGATTCAGGCGCAGGCCGAAGCTGCGTCCCGTGCCGGGCAGGCGTTCGCCCAGGCGGACATCCGAGCCGGAATTGCGGTTATAGCCGGCCAGATGCTGGTCATAATCCTGGTCGAGCAGGTTCTCGATCCCGGCGGTCAGGCTGACATGGTCTGAGATCGCCCAATTGCCGGTGAGATTGACCAGGACATAGCCGGGCGTTGCCGCTTCCGAGTTGGCCGCAGACACCCGCGACTGCTCATTGACGGCGATGGTTTCCAGCGAGGCTGACCAGTCCCGTGCCTCGTATGTGGCGGCCAGCGCCAGGCTGGGTGGGGCCACGCGGTAAAGATGGCCATTGATATCCCGGCGTTCGCCGCGAACAAGCGACGCCACCCCGTCCAGACGCCAATGCGCATCGATCCGGGTGCCGAAATCCAGATCGAGGCCCCAGAGCTCTGCATCGACATTGGCAAAGCGCAAAGGCGTCGGGTCGCCATTCATCGCCGAGACCATCTCGACCGGCGTGTTGATGACGCCCGGCGTCGCATCATAGGGCACACCCTGGATGTAATCATCGACGCGCCGGTAGAAGAGAGTCGGCCGGGCGTAGGCAGAGCCGGACGCCCAGTCGAGACCCGCTTCGGCGATCCAGGCGGTTTCGGGAACAAGGTTGATGTCGCCGACATAGGTATTGCCGTCGGCCAGTCCGCCCGACGCTTCTGTCGGCAGCCAGGCGAAGCGTTCGACATAGCCTGGCGCCCGGGTCTTGCGCGCCAGGGTCAGGCGCAGGGTCGTGCTGTCGCTGAGTGGGCGCCAGAGGCGCGCCACGGCATCGAAAGTGGTGTCATCCTGGTTGCGGTTCGAGGCATTGAAACCCATCGCCAGCATGGCCGGCATGGCGGGGACAGCGGCCCCGACAGAAGCCGTGCCCGCTTCCGCTGTATGCCGGTCGGCCCTCAGACCGAGTTCGGCATTCCATTGACCCAGGGCGCCGGTCCATTCCGCGAATGCACCGCTGCGCTCCATGGTGATGCCGGGCAGGGCGTTGAGGAAGAAGCTGGCATTGTTCGGATTGGTGATGGTGACGTTATGCTCGGCGTGTTCGCCGTCGACGCCGATGCGCAAGCTGCCGCCAAGCGCGTCAAAAACGGCATCAGCCCCGCCGGACACGGTCCTGGCCGCAGCGAGGGTCTCGCGATACATGGCCGCCATGGCCGGTGCCGGGCGCAGGCTGAAATTATTCATGCCATGGCTGACCTCTGCCGTTTCCAGATGCGCATTCAGATCGAAACCATCCCAGCGTCCATGATAGGTCGCGCGGGCGAAATCCGTGTCGAAATAGCGGATATCCATCGCGAAGGGCGGATTGCCGGTTGGTCCGGTTTCCTGCCGCCGCAATTCGAGGCCGAATTCGTGGGCCCCGGCCCGAAAGCCCAGCCCGGCGCCATAGACCAGGCGTTCATGCTCCGACCCGCCAATAATCCCGCCGGGGAATTCGATATCTCCGCCCGCCTCGCGCGAGCCGAGCAGTTCGATCCGGACGCGATCATTGGCCATGCCGACCAGACCGCCGGCGGAATAGCTGTCATCGGCCGACCGTGCGGCGGCGGTGAGATCATAGCTCAGGGCCCAATCGGCTGTTTGCGTGAAGTCGATATGCTTGAAGACCGCATTGACACCGCCGGCGAGGCCGGGGCCGCTGCGCACCGGGCTGACGCCGCGATCAACCTCGATCCGGTCCACCAGCGCAATCGGTGCATAATGCAGGGGCGGGTCCATCAGATTGGGGCCGCCCGAGGCGAAGGTCTGGCCATCAACGCGCACATTGATTCGCGCGCCGGAGAGGCCGCGATACTGGACCTGGCCCGACAAGGCGCCATTGCCGACCAGCGCGGCGCCGGGCAGGCGGGCTACGAGGCCGGCCGCGTCCGGCCCGGAAGGGCGGAGCGTCGCAGGGTCGACACTGTCAGTGGTGTCGGTCGCCAGCGCGTGGCCCGAGACGGTGATCACATCGGTGAGGGGGGCGTCCGCTTGGGCAAAAGCCGTGGTGGCGGACAGGAGGGCGAGGGCGAGCACGCTCGCCGAGTTCAGAAGGATAGATGACATGGTATAGCTCCGGGCAGCCCGAGCGGGCCGCCATCTGACGGTCAATGAAATGAATTTCGAGAGTCAGAGAGAGACAGGCGGAGCCCGTGCCGGAGGACGCGGATGGTGGTCACTGGCTACAGCCAGGGCCTGGGGGGCGGGTGCGCTGGCCGAATGGACGCGTGCCGGTGCCGGAAACACAGGCAGGAGCGGCAGCGGCCCGATGGCGGTCGCCGCGACCGCAAAGGCGCACGCCCGGTCGCGGTGATCATTGGCCGGCGCCGGCGCTTCGCCGTCACGGGTCTCACCCGTTTCCAGGTCGAGCCAGAGCTGCTGGGCGCCCTGGCTGGTACAGAGCACGACCGAGATGACGCCCGAGCCGGCATCCCGGTCGAGCATATAGCCGCGCGGCAGGCCTGCCTCGATGACAGCCGCAAGCAAGGCAAGGGTGAGTAACCCTTGCGCCAGTATCGAACGGCCATTTCGCAGCATTGTCAGCATCGCTGCCGCGGTATCAGACCCGGCCGGAGCGCGCTATGCGGCAAATAAGTCTTCGGCCTTTTCCGCCTGCCCGCGCCGGGATAGCGTTGCGCTCATGGCACACCACATCGTTCACACCCACCTCGTCGAGGCCGCGGCCGATCTCTCGCCCGCGCTGGCGGCGGCAATCGCGAGACTGGGCCCGCTGGAGTTTCCCAACCGCGATGGTGATCCCTTTCCGGAGTATCTCTGCCGTGCCATTTCCGGCCAGCAGATCTCGGTCAAGGCAGCGCAGAGCATCTGGGGACGCGTTGTTGCGAGTGCCGGCGAACGGCCCTTGCTCGATCATTTCGTACCGGACAATACCGACGTCCTGCGCGCCTGTGGCCTGTCCGGCGCCAAGACGAAGACCATCATCACCATCGCCGACACCCATCGCGCTGTCGGGCTCGACACTGACGAGCTGCGCGCCATGAGCGTGGCCGAGCGGACTGCACGCCTTACCGCGATCTGGGGTGTCGGCCAGTGGACAGCGGACATGATGAACATGTTCTATTTCGGCGAGCCCGACATCTGGCCCGATGGCGATGTCGCCGCGCGCAAGACGCTGGAACGCCTGACCTCGCCGCGCCGCAAGACGGTGCGCACGGCCGAGCGCTTCAAGCCCTACCGTTCCTGGCTGGCGCTCTACATGTGGGCCCATGTTGATGCGCCGCCGGATGGCGAAGCCCTGGGCTAGGCGGTGGGGTAGGCTCGCGCTTGGCTGCTGTACCAGATTTTGGTACAGTCCGCCTTCGCAGGAGACTGTCATGGGCAAGAATACAAGTTTCGCCGTCAGCGACTATTTCGCTGACTTCATCCAACGGCAGGTGGCTGAGGGCCGGTACGGCTCGGCCAGCGATGTCGTCAGGGCAGGATTGCGCCTGCTCGAGGAGGAGGACCGCCGCCATCGGGCCTTGAAGCAGGCGATTGATGCCGGACTTGCGAGCGGCCCCGCCGAGCCCTTTGATCTGGACGAGTTTCTCGCAGAGCAACATACCCAGCCACGATGACGGCGAAGATCCTTGTCAGCCCGGCTGCGAGGCAGGACCTGCGCGAGATCTGGCGCTATTCCATGCAGAGCTGGGGTGGGGAGCGGGCCGACGCCTATATCGCCGACTTGCATGCTGCATTCGCCCGGCTGGCGCTCTTTCCGGGGTCGGGTCGTCTGGATGAACGCTATGGTGAGGGGATCAGACTGAGCCGGGCCGGGCTTCACCTGATCATCCATCGGCCGGCCGACGGCGCGGTCGAGATCATACGCGTCTTGCATGGTCAACTCGCAAGTTGACGCCGCTACAAACCTCGCTCGACACGCCTCGCCCCCACCCCTAATCTCGACATGAACAGTGTTCACGCCGAGGGCCAATCGCAACGAGCCCGGCGGAACCGGTCGATAAACAAGGGGACTACACATGGCAGAACCGGCGATCCTGAAGGGCAAGCTGCGGCTTCCCGTGATTGGCGCACCGCTTTTCATCATCTCCAATCCCGATCTCGTCATTGCCCAGTGCAAGGCCGGGATTGTCGGATCCTTTCCCTCGCTCAATGCGCGGCCGATCAGCCAGCTTGATGAATGGCTCGACCAGATCACCTCGGAGCTCGAGAGCTATAATCGCGCCAATCCGGACAAGCCGGCCGCGCCGTTCGCCGTCAACCAGATCGTCCACCGCTCCAATGGCCGTCTGATGGAAGACATGGGCCTGTGCGAGAAATACAAGGTGCCGGTCGTCATCACCTCGCTGGGTGCGCAGGCGGAAGTGAACCAGGCCGTACAGGGCTGGGGCGGCATCACGCTGCACGATGTGATCAATCAGAAATATGCCCACAAGGCGATCGAGAAGGGCGCTACCGGGCTCATCTGCGTGTCCGCCGGTGCCGGCGGCCATGCCGGCGCTTTGTCGCCCTTCGGCTTTGTCGCTGAAACGCGCGCCTGGTTTGACGGCCCGATCCTGTGTTCAGGCGCGATCTCGACCGGTGGCGGTGTCCTGGCGGCCCAGGCCATGGGCGCGGACTATGCCTATATCGGCTCGGCCTTCATCGCGACCAAAGAGGCCCGTGCCGACGAGGCCTACAAGACGGGCATTGTCGAGGGCTCAGCCGAGGACATCGTCTACACCAATCTCTTCACCGGCGTTCATGGCAATTATCTCAAGGGATCCATCGTCCGCGCCGGGCTCGACCCGGACAATCTGCCGGTCAGCGATCCCTCCGCGATGAATTTCGGCTCCGGCAGCTCGTCCGACGCCAAGGCGTGGAAGGATATCTGGGGCTCCGGCCAGGGCATCGGCTCGATCAAGGCCGTACAATCGGCTAGCGATTATATCGACCAACTGGTGGCGGAATACGAAGCGGCGAAGGCGCGTGTCTGCGGCTAGGCTCCAGGCCAGGCGGTCTGCGGGGAGGGGACGGGACGCGGCGAGTGTCCTGTCCTCTGGCACGTCCGGTTCGCCTGACTTGTCTGCGCAGGCCGTCCATCGGTGCAGGAGGCTTGAGGATGCATATTGCCGATTTGAGTCTGCAGACGCTTCCAGGATTCCTCGCGGTCATCTCCATTCTGATCGGCTTTGTCTGCGGAATACTGGGATGTTTCCTGATCGTGACGCCCTCGGAGCGTCGGACTGCGAACCTGTTTTTTGCGGCTTTTCTGATTCTGACCGCGATCGATGTCAGCGGCTGGCTATTCCCGGGAAGCTCCGCTAGCGACGCATGGGTGCCAGTCCTTCGCCTGGATCTTGCCTACCTGCAAATGCCGGCCTTCGCCGCCTTCATTCTGGCGACCTGTTTTGAGGACTTTGCCCTGCGCAGGCGAGATGTCCTGCATTGCCTGCCCTTTCTGATCGCACTCTATCTGGGCCTGCCGGGCCATCAGCTTGGCGGGTTTGACTGGCACGGCCCCCATCTTGGTGATGCAGAGCAGATCGCGACGATCACCGGCCTGCATCTGCAGTATTATCTCTACATCGGATGGGTGAGTGTGGCGCTGGTCCGGTTCAGACGGGCCTATGTGCAGCAATATGCCGGGGCGGATCCAGTTGTCCTGCGTTGGCTGGTACAGCTGATCGGCGTGTCCCTGTTTGTTCATACGCTGGTCGTGGTCCGAACCGTAGCGGCATTTGGCGGCGCCGGGGGCGTCGCCTCAGTGCTCGAGGCGGTCGGTGCGGTCATCGCGCTGGGGATACTCAGCTGGATCACCTTGAACGCCTTGCGCCATCCGGAGGTCTTTCGCACCGTTGATCCCTCTTTGGCCGTCGGGCCAGCGCAGTCGAATCGGGAGATTGGCCCGAATGCAGATTCGCCGGAGGCCCGACATCTGCTCGACCATATGGAAGCGGCGACGCCCTATCTGGATGCGGAGCTGACGCTGGCCAGCTTGGCGCGGCAGCTGGGCATGGCCCCACGCGATCTGTCCGAGCTGATCAATCAGACCCTCGGCGTGCATTTCTTCGACTTCATCAATCGTTACCGGATCGAATGGGCGAAGCAGCGATTGCTGGACGACCCTCGCGTGACCATTCTTGAAATCCTCTATGCCGCCGGCTTCAACTCGAAATCTTCTTTCAATGCCGCGTTCCGGCGCTGCGAGGGCATGAGTCCAACGCAGTTCCGCAGCGCCCGTGCGGAGCGTGCCGCGCCAGCTGCCTAGCCCGCCTCGGCGTATCCGCTTGCAAGGAATAAATGCGACCGACTTCATGAAGTCGGTCGAATGGGCATGGAGGAACCTTCAAGCTGGCGCCGTAGCGTTTTGAAGGAGATGATCGTGATTTTCAATTTTCGCCGCCGGATCATTTTAGTGTTCGGCCTCGTTGCTGCGATTGCCGGAGGCGCGGCCTCAGCGCAGTCCCCAGGGCTCGCTGAAACACCGGCTTTGGTGTCCGCCGAGGACCTGCTTCAGCACTGGCAGACAGAGAATGAGCCGGGGCTCGCCGTCTCTGTCATGCGCGACGGGGAAATCGCGTTCAGCACCGGCCGCGGGTTGGCCAATCTGGAATATGCTGTGCCAATGGGCCCGGATACGCCGGTGCACGCCGCCTCCCTTTCGAAACAGTTCACGGCATTTTCGATCATGCTTCTTGCGGCTGAAGGGCTGTTGACTCTTGATGACGACATTCGGACCTACCTGCCCGAATTATACAGCAGGCCAGAGATCGTGACGATCCGCGACCTGCTCGATCATACGGGCGGGCTTCGCGAGCAATCGACCCTTTTCGAGATGGCCGGTTGGCGCGCTGACGACGTCACTACCCAGACCCAGCAATGGCGCCTGCTGGCACGCCAGCAGGGCTCGAATTTCCCGGCCGGGGCACAGGTTGAATACTCAAATACCGGCTATGCGATGCTGGCACGCATCGTCGAGCGGGTCTCCGGTCAATCCTTCGAGGCGTTTACCCAGACGCGCATCTTTGACCCGCTGGAGATGCATGCGACCTCATTCCACACCGATTTGGCAGAATTGCTGCCAGGGCGCGCTTATTCCTACACGCCAAACGGCGGCGGCTACGCCTTCCAGCCATTCAATTATGCGCTCGTCGGTTCGACCGGTCTGCAGACCAGCACGGCAGATCTGCTTCTCTGGGCCCGGAATTTTCAGACCCGCAGTGTCGGTTCGGCCGAAGTCTTTGCGATGATGGCTGAGCGCGCGGATGCCGAAAATGGCCGCCCCTCCACCTTCGCCAAAGGCCAGGAGAGACGGATGTATCATGGCTATGTCACCTGGTCGCATGGCGGGCGGGATGCGGGGTTTCGCTCGTTCCTGCTGCGGGTGCCAGCTGCGAATTTCGCGGTATCGGTCCTCGCCAATCGAGGTGATGTCGACGCCGCAGCGGTCGCGTTTGCGCTGCTGGATGCTTTCCTGGCAGATGATCCCGCTTACGAGGCGGAAACACCTCCTGCCTGGCAGCCAGCGACGCCGGAGCAGCTGGCCAGTTTTTCGGGCAATTACGAGATTTTCCCGGGCCTCATCTTCACGATTGCGAGCGATGGCCAGGCGCTCTCTTTCTCCGTCTTGCACGGTGAGGAGCGGGCGCCAATTCCGCAGATTGGCGAGCGCCGGTTCAGCCTCAATCCAGGCCAGAATATCTCAATCGATTTCGTGACGGGGCCTGAGGGTGAGGTTGCGGGGTTCGACTATACGCTTGGCCTTAACGGCAGTATTTGGGCGCCTCGCATCGAGCTCGCCCCGTTTGAGCCCGACAGGGTAGATATGTCCGGCTATATCGGCCGCTACTTTAGCGAAGAGCTCCTGGCTGCCTATGAGATCAGCCTCGAGGACGGCGTCTTGCGCGCCACCCATTTGCGGCTGCCTGCGGTTGATCTCACGCCTTACCAGACCGACACTTTCTCTGGAGACAGGGCGAATTTCCAGAATGTCGAGTTTGTCCGCACGTCGGATGGCTCGATTGCGGGTTGTCGGGTGTCCGGCCCGCTGGCCAATGATGTCTGGTTTCAACGGTTGCCACCGCCCTGAGTCAGGGGCCGGTCAGGGCAGTGTGACGCCCGCTCTAGATGGACTGGCGGACGCGCTGGCATCGCTGGCCAGGACATGAGCGGAAATATCGGCGATCTGCCGATAGAGCATGTCGGGTGAGTACGCAGTGAGGATTTCAGCGGTAGCGAAGCCCCAGCTGACGGCGCCGCAGGCGCAACCGGCTTCGCGTGCCGCCTCGATATCGCGAACCTCGTCGCCAATGCACAGCGTGCGCGAAGCTCTGCTACCAGTCTTTCTGGCGACCTTGCGGAATACCGCGGCTTTGCCGAACAGGGCCGCGCCGCAGGCGTAATGATCAACCAGACCGGCGAGTTCGGCGCCCAGCACGGCGCGAATGGCTGTCTCGCCATTCGAACTGACGACAGCGATCGAGATGTTTGCTGCGGCGAGGTCACACAACAGCTCGGCAATCCCGTCAAACAATACGATCTGGTCGACATTCCTGGCCGCCCGGGCGCGGACATCGCTGGCGATGAAGGGGATTTTCCAGGTCGGTATGCCCAGCTCGTCCATGATGGCTTTGGGCGACATGCCGCGCAGGGCCTCGGCGCGCTCTTCGCAGATCGGCGTCAGGCCATGCTTCTCGATCACGTCGGACAGCGCGGTGCGAAACCAGGTCAGGCTGTCGGCGAGCGTGCCGTCAAAATCAAACACGACGAGGTCGTAACGCTGCGACAAATCCACACTCCGGTCCCGAACGGGCAGGCAAGCAAAAAGGGGCCGGCATGAGCCGACCCCTTGAGGCTTGCAGATTCTGGACGCGCTTGCACGCTTTAATGCCCGGCTGATCAGATCGAGGTCAGCCAATCGGGTTTGACATAGCGCATGCCGAGATCACGGGCGACCGGCTCGCAGCAAATCTCGCCATCGGCGACATTGAGGCCGCGGGCCAGGTGCGGGTCGGCATTGAGCGCAGCACGCGTGCCCTTGTTTGCGATCGCCAGGGCGAAGGGCAGGGTGGCATTGTTGAGCGCGAAGGCCGAGGTGCGGGCATAGGCGCCGGGCATGTTGGCGACGCAGTAATGCACGATGCCGTCAATGATATAGGTCGGGTCGTCGTGGGTCGTGGCCTTTGAGGTTTCAAAGCAGCCGCCCTGGTCGATGGCGATGTCGACGAGCACGGCGCCGTCCTTCATTTCCTTCAGCATGGCACGGGTGACCAGCTTGGGCGCGGCAGCGCCCGGGATCAGCACGGCGCCGATCACGACATCAGCCTGCAGAACCGCCTGATCGAGCGCGACCTGGGTGGAATAAGCGGTCTTCACCGCGCCGGCGAATTGCGCATCGAGCTCAGACAGGCGTTTGGCCGAGCGGTCAAACACGGTGACGTCAGCGCGGGCGCCGATCGCCATTTCCGCGGCATGGCTTCCGGCAACGCCGCCGCCAATGATAACGACCTTGGCCGGGAGCACGCCTGGGACGCCGCCGAGCATCAGGCCGCGGCCGCCTTGCGCCTTTTGCAGGCAATGGGCGGCGACGGAGATAGACATGCGGCCGGCAACCTGGCTCATCGGGGTGAGGAGCGGCAGGCGGCCTTCGGCATCGGTGACGGTCTCATAGGCGATGGCGGTGCAGCCGGACTGGCGCAGCGCTTCGGCCTGGACTGGATCGGGTGCCAGGTGGAGGTAGGTATAAAGCGTGTGGTGTGGCTTCAGCATCGCCGTCTCTGACGGCTGGGGCTCTTTCACCTTCACGATCATTTCGGCGTCATCAAACACGGCCTGCGCCGTCGGCAGGATGGAGGCGCCAGCGGCGATGTAATCCTCATCGCTGCAGCCAATGCCTTCGCCGGCAGTGGTTTCGACGACCACTTGATGGCCGGCGAGGACGAGCTCAGCCACGCTGTTGGGGGTCAGGCCGACGCGATATTCGCGAACTTTGATTTCCTTGGGGACGCCAATACGCATGATTTCCCCGCTTCCGTGTAGCTGGTGTTGTGAATCTGGCGGCACACGTGTGCCGGCAAAGCCGAATTCGAAGAATCTTCAAAAATTATGGTAATTCGCTTGAATTACTTCTGACGATCCGTCATAACGCCCGTCATATATCTCTAGATTAGACGCAAATCCAGAATAATTTTCGATAGCGTCTGCATCGCCCAGGAGGGTTCCCGTGCGGCTTGATTCTGTTGATGTTGCCATCCTGTCGGAATTGCAGGTGCATGGCCGGCTGACCAATTCCGAGCTGGCCGAGCGTGCCGGTCTGTCGGCTTCGGCCTGTCATCGCCGCGTCAAGGCGCTGGAGAGCGCCGGCGTGATTGATCGCTATGTCGCCATCCTGTCGGAAAAGGCGCTCGGCCGCGGCATCACCGTCTATGTCCAGGTGACGCTCGACAATCAGAAGCGCGAGACGCTGGTGGCGTTCGAAAAGGCCGTCGAGTCCGTGCCGGAAGTCATGGAATGCTATCTGATGAGCGGCGAGGCGGATTATCTCATCCGCGTGCTGGTGCGCGACGCCAATGATTATGAGCGCGTTCACCGCGAAGTCCTCTCGGGTTTGCCCGGCGTGGCGCGGCTGCATTCCAGCTTCACCATCCGCCGGATTTTCTCGCGCACCTCGATGCCGGTGCCCGATGTGGTCGATGTCTGAGGCCAATGGTGACCAATCCGCGATTCCGGGTCGAGATTGATGGCGATTGCGTCACGCGATGGCGGCGGGGTTGGTTCGGCCGCTGGAAACAGGTAGGGCGCATCCGGCAGCCTGAAATCCAGCGCATCCTGGGTGAAATCGCCGATGCCATTGCCGTCGACGATATCCACGTCTGGCTGGTCGGCCCGGCTGGCCAATTCGGCGCATCCGAAGATGATGCGGGTTTTGCGGCGCTCTGTGACTGGATTGATCGCGAATTCGCCCTTGCCGGAACCGGATGGCGCGAGGACATGACCGCCCGAGCGATCAAAAGACCCCTGACCCCCGACCTCTGGCAGATCTGGGGCGCAACCGACGGCGAGGCCGGACTTGCCAGTGGCTCGCCGCACGGCTAACTCCGCACCATGACAGACACTCGCTATGAAAATCTCGGCCAGCTCGGCGCTTCGACGCCGCTGCCGGACAATCCCGACACAGCCGCGCTCGAGCGCGTCGCCAATCCATGCGATGCGCCCTATCTGATCCGCTTCACCTGTCCGGAATTCACCTCGCTCTGCCCGGTCACGGGCGCGCCGGATTTCGCACATCTGATGATCGATTACGTGCCGCGCGACTGGATCGTCGAATCCAAATCGCTGAAGCTCTATCTCGGCAGTTTCCGCAATCACGGTGCCTTTCACGAGGCCTGCACGACAGGCATCGCCCAGCGCCTGGTCAAGGAGCTCGATCCGGTCTGGCTGCGCATTGGTGGCTATTGGTATCCGCGCGGCGGCATTCCGATTGATGTGTTCTTCGCAACGGGAGAGGCGCCGGCCGGCGTGTGGATCCCGGATCAGGGCGTGCCGCCCTATCGCGGACGCGGCTAGTCACAGGCGGCTGGACAAAAAAATGGCGCTGTTCCTGAGGGGGAGGGAGGAACAGCGCCTTTTTTGGGACCGGCTCAAGGGGGATACACAAGCCGGTCTTGGTCGGGACGGCGCGGGTGGGCTTCCGTGTCCGATGAAAAGACTATCCCGGATCCGGCCGCGTTTGGGTAGTATTATGAAATTGAACGTGCCGTTGAGCATTTATTAAGACTGCATTCCGGCGAAAACCGCGGATTGCCAGTCGCAGGATACGAAAACGCCGCCCCGGATGGCTCCGGGGCGGCGTCTTTGTCCGGGCTTGAAGGCCCTGCTGGCAGGGCTGGTCTAGAAGCCGACCTGCAGGCGCAGCTGAGCCACATCGCTGGTTTCGGTATAGGTCGGTGCGTCATGCTCGGCTGTGACATAGTTGAACATCACCCGCGCATTGCGCTCGACATACCAGTTCACGCCCAGGGTCAGCGTTTCCATTCTGCCAAGGCCGGCATCGCCCATGTCGGCATAGTCGGCACGTGCCGCGATTTCCCAGGCACCCATGCCGCCTGAGGACAGGGTGGAGGCTGGTGAGATGCGGTCGAACACGCCGGTCGAGCCGCGATAGCCGCGGGTTTCGCCAGTGAGGATATAGCCCGCAGAGGCAAAACCGCTGTCAAAGGCCGGGCTGCCAGCCGGTCCGTCGAGCGTCATCTGGGCAAATTCGCCATGCGCCCAGAACGGGCCACGAATGACCGCAGCTTCAAGGGCGATCAGGTCTGAACTATCGGCCTCACCGAGGGGACGCCCGGTGCGGTAATCGGCGGTTGCGAAATTGTTGGCGAGGTGGGCTTGCGGGCGGTCGCGCAGGCGGACGCCACCATCATAATCGAGGCTCCGGAAAGAGGCCCCGAGGTGGATCGTGGTGCCGTCCCCACGCTCGGTGTGCCAGGTGACACGCCCTGCGAGCGCGCTTGAATCATCGGCTTCGGCGAATTCGAAATTATCTGCCATCCGGCCACCATAGGCGCCGGCCGAAGCGGTGAAATGATCATTGGACCAGAAATAGGCCACGCCAAGCCGGCGA
>TARA_R110000868_G_scaffold72223_4_pt1 | contig 21676 bp, 10 predicted proteins | sample TARA_R110000868 | Tara Oceans TARA_R110000868 (sample SAMEA4397489) | marine metagenome | biome: Polar Biome; feature: [SRF] surface water layer (ENVO:00010504); material: water (ENVO:00002006), including particulate matter (ENVO:01000060) such as... | depth 5 m | reverse complement strand
GGCTCGATCAATCGCGGGAAATGCGACCTCGTTTGCAGCGACTTCGACAGCATCTTCCTCGCGGGGGATGCCAACAACCCGGCGACGCTCTACCAGAGCAAAGTCGGGCAGCCAGAGTGCTTCCCGGTAATCAACCTTGCGACGGGTGCCGCCCACCAGGTCAATGTCGGATCTCCGGCGAACCCGATCAACGGAATCACGTCGGCGAATGGCGAGATTGTTGTTCTGAACAAAACCGACATCTCCCTTGTCCAGCTTTGGCAGGGGAGTATGCAGCAGCCCCTGAAGTCTGCGTCGTCACGCGGACTATACGCCAAAAGTATCTTTTGTAAGGGAGGCGGCCAGATCTGGTTCCTCTCCTACGACGGGATCTATGTGTGGAGTGGCGGGGATTGCGTCTCAGTGACTGAGCAGATCTCCTATATGTTCAGGGGCCTGACAGTAAACGGGATCACGCCGGTCGACATGACGCAGGCGCTGAAGTTCTCGATGTCCTTCGCCAGCCGGCAGCTTTTCTTCTGCTACATCGATACCGCTGGGAAGTATCGCCGGCTCCGGTACGACCTGACCTCGCAGCGATGGGCGCTGGAGAAGATCAGCTCCGGGGCGACCAACTACCAGATCGACAGCGCGTACACCGAAGAAGACACCGGCAATGCCCTGTTCGGCATCACTGACGGGGTGGCAGCATCTTACTTGTGGTTGGCTGACTTTAACAGCACGAGTGACGGGTGGGTCACGCTTCGAACTGATGGCCTAGCGATCGCTTATCGATTGAAGCGATTCTGGCCTCTCGGGGACCCAGGGACCGACTATCAGGTGGGTGAACTGATGATGGAGATCGTAAACCCGAATGATGCGATCTCCATCGACGTTTTCTACAACTACGCCGACACCGCCACGGAGACGATGACAATCGCTTCTGGCTTTGCCGCCAGCCGCAGCAGGTACCTCCGGACGGTCGATAGTGGCAGTTCGACGCCCCGGGTGGCCTATTCGATTGGGGCGGAAATCTACGGGACGACCGGGACAACCTCGACGCCAATCGCCCTGTTCACCTTCGCCGCGCGCGAGCTCAAGCTCGAAGAGGTTACGACGGGACCGGCGACGGACTGGGACAGCTTAGGGCACCCGTACGACAAGTACCTGAAGCTCTGCTCGATTGAGTACGACACAGGTGGCCAGTCGATCCCGGTGTATCTCGACACCATCACTGGGATCGCCGGAACGACCCAGAACCTTGCAGTGGCGACATTCACGCTCTCGGGCGCCGGGCGAAGCCGCCAGACATTCCTACCGCCGGACGCCACGATTGCAAAAATGATCCGCCTGCGGCCGGCGTTCAATTCAGCGCTGAAGCAGTTCAAATTCTTTCGATATGACTTCGACAAGGAGAACTACCCGCCGGACACTATCATCGCAACTGACTGGGATGCCTCCGGGTACCCCTGCGACAAAGTCTTCAAGTGGCTGACGTTCCAAGTGGACACCGGTGGGGTGGCTGCATCGGTAGCACTGCAGGTGGATGGTTCAACAGTCAACACGTTCAGCGTGACAGGAACATTTCAGAATCGGTCTTCGATTATTACCTTGCCGAGTGGCATCATCGGGAAGCAGTGGAGGATTGTGCCGACCGCCGGGGTGGGCGGGAAGTTCCAGTTATTCGGCGTTCAGGCCGACTTTGAGAAGGACGCTTGTGCAATCTCTCACTGGGACAGCCTCAACCAAGTCCTCGGTAGCGATGGCTTCAAGTACATCAAGCAAGTCTGGCTGGACTTCCAATGCGCCGTGCCAGTCGTGTTTTCGATCTACCGGGATGGCGGTACGCTGTTCTACCAAGAGACGCTGCCAGCGCAGTCGGTACGTGCTGTTGCCCGGTTCTTCTTGCCTGACTATGGAGTGGCGTACGCTTTTAATAAGTCGAAAATGTACCGAATGACACTAGACTCGCAAGATGGCACAACGGGCGTAAAGATGTACCGCGACGGCTGTCGGGTAGAAACAAGGAACCTGAGTGGCGACCAGCGAAGTGGCTACTACCAGTCGATCATATGGTCGAAAATGCCATTGGCTGTTTAGAATCAGCAACATGCGACCACACAACCCCATCCAGTATACGCCGCACCGTCCATCGCGAAACGCCGAAATGGGACGCTATGCTGGCCGCAGTTTCGCCATTCGCCCTGCGTCTCCTGATCTCCAAGATGTCGGGCTCGACAAGTTTAGAGACTGGGTTTTTCGACCCGAGAAGCCCCCTGCCGCGATTCACCCTGTCATCCGCGTTCTGTTGCGGCGTACCGGGGTAGACGTGCGCCGGGTTGACGCAGATAGTCGTATCGCATGTGTGGCAGGACAGCAATTCAGGTGGAAATTCTTTGCCGTTCGCGAGTTGCCAGCTAAACCGGGCGGCGTATCCGCCGTTGAAGACCCCGTACCCTTTCGTCGTCCCGCCCGTCCATGGCCAGCATTCATCCGGGCCGCGCTTATCGACAAAGCGCCAGAATCGAATTTCTGGAGGAACAGTCCTTCCAATGTCAGCGCATGGTCCAGAGCAATACTCGGTAAGGCGATCAGCCCCACTGCGATCAATCCACCGGCGGGTACGGAAAACCTTACCGCAAATCAGGCAACTGGCATCTGGAAGAGTTCTTGGGCGTCCCATATACATCGATTATACCACAGATTGAGCAATCAATAATGCCGACGACACCAAACCAGCAGAACTCCTCAGTCCGGATCTCCAAGTCAGATATGGAGTCCGGTGACCCGTCGCGCCTCAACCGGATCTTGAACCTGCTGGCGCAGAAAATCCCGTCCGATCAGCAGGTCCAGCAAATAGTCGCTACCTACATCACCAACAACTCAACGTCTGGTGGTGGAGGGGGCGGTGGGGGCGGCGGGACGTCGACGGGGCCGACGATCCTGTCCGACACGCATGCCAACCGCCTATTGTCGTTCCCGGCGGCGAGCTACACCGTAGACTCCCTGTTCTGGGAAACGGACCGGACGGTGCTTTATATCTGCCTGTATCCAAGTCTTAGCCCGGGAAACGTCTGGCAGTACGCGCTCGGGACCATGCGGGATTCCTATGCGAATCGGCCGACTGATGTCAGCACCTACGATGAAGGCTTCTTGTTCTACGCTACCGACAAGCAACTGACGTATCGGTGGTCCGGAACGGCGTGGAGCATTGTCAGCAACTTCCAACCGGTCATCCAGGATACTCATGCGAATCGCCTGACAAACTTCCCATCGACCTTCTATCCGACTGGCAGTCAGTTCTGGGAGACTGATCGGACGGTCATGTACGTCAACCAAGATGCGACTGGTACGCTGACGGCGACTGGCACGACGACAGTAAACTGGGTGTCCGGCGACCGATTCGACGCGGGGACCAACTGGGAAGGGAAGACTATCACTATAAACGGGGTGGCGCACACGGTCGCGACAACGACCAGCGCGATCCAGTTGGTGACATCTTCGGCGGTGGCCGCTGGTGTCGGGGTGACATTTACCGTGTCTTCCGGGAAGTGGCAATACGCCAGCGGTCAGTTCAACTGCCAGCAGGCAGTACTGCCGGCGGATCTGCTCTCCAGCGACGACGGCTTCCTCGCCGGCGTCATCAACTTCAACCATATGCTGCAGTGGCTGGAAAGCAGTCTGGCGTGGAACTGGGCCCCGGGGGATAACGGCAGCATGTACGTCCAGATGTTTGCCGTAGACCCCACTCCGTCGACCGGCTGGAAAATAGCCAACGGCATCGCCTCGACCTACCTTAATGGCGACGGGACGGTGACGGCATTCACGCCGCCGAACTTGCTCGGAACGCCAGCTTACCCAAAGTTCGGCTCACCGTATACGGGGGTAATTGACGCGGCCGTCGCGCCCCTTATTACGGGTTCCGTTGCCAGCGGGACTGCAGTTTTCGCTGCGGGGACTACAGGTAGTGCAAACGGATCTGCCGGAACAACGGGAATCAGCGGCACGGGTGCCAGTATCCCAGCAACAACAGGAAGCAGCGGCACGGGTGCCAGTATCCCAGCCACAACAGGGAACGACAGCGCAGCGCAGGTTGTTGCAGCCGGCATCGGCGCAAATGTCCCGGCAGAGCCACACACCCACGCGATAGGGGCGATTACAGATCCAGGGCACAATCACGCAATGGGCTCAATCTCAGACCCGGGCCACGCCCACACAATTGGCAGCACGAGCCACAGCCACACAGTCGCCGACACCGGCCACGTCCATACGGTCGGGACACTGGTCAATGGCCTGCTGGGCGAGCCAGTCCATATCATACTCAGGCCGTGGTTCCGGCGGTAAGTATCGCCGTGATACCGGATAGCGAACGCCGGGGCTGGCTTGTTGGGCCTCGGTCGTACTATTGAAGATAAAGGATATGGGCCAGATTTCTGTTCTCCAGTATCGGGATATGATCGTCACTTCGGCGGTCGCTGAAGAGTTACTGGCGGAAGCGTACTTCAGGATGAAAGCCGATGGGAATCTGCCGATTGTCTACTATGATCGGGTGCCGACGCTGCTGGAGTTCCTGAACGTGCATACCGGGCAAAACGCTGAGCGCATTGTACTTGGGTGCTTTCGCGAGGAAACCGGGAAGCCATTGGAGTTTTGTGGGTTTGGATGGTCGATGAATCCAATGGTGGTTGGAGATAAGCGGAAGGCCGACTGCGGGTTTTGTTTTTTCAAGGGGCCCCGCCGGGTGGACACGGTGGCGTTCGGGCGGATGATGCTTGGCTGCTTCTTTCAGGTGTTTTCCATAGACGCACTGTTTGGCATGACCCCGGAGGACAACAAGTTGGCGGTCCGGTACATCAAGCGGGTGGGGATGTCACTGCACGGACCGGTTCCTGAGTTCGCATCTTGGGACGGAAAGCCAACTGGGGCGTGGATCAGCCATATTAGTAAAGAGCAGTTCGCGGAGCGGGATTACCTAGAAGGCGCGAAGGCAACGATAATTGAGGAAGGTCAATAAGTTATGGGCGGCGGAAACGTAAAAAATTCAAGGGCGCAATCGAACCAGATTGTTGCGGATCAGCGGGAGCAGGCGGCGGACCTCCAGCAGAAAAGCAATGCCTCGTTGGCTCGCGGCCAAGCGTATCAGGAGCCTCTCGTTCAGTTCCTGCAGTCCATCATCGGGGGCAACAGCACCACAACGAATCAGGCAATGGCTCCGATCCTGGGGCAGATCTCGACGCGAAATCAGCAGGCCGGGGAGCAGATCCGAACGCAGATTCCGGCTGGGGCCGCACGCGACTACGCTCTCGCGGGACTCGCCAGAGACAAGGGAGCGCAGGTCGCCGGGGCCACAAACTCGACGTTCCTGAGTGCTTTCCCGCAGCTCGCGCAGATCGGCGGCCAGGAGACGAATACCGGGCTGCAGACTACCGGAGCTTCGATCAGTTCACGCGGGAACGCCGGGACCGGTGCCGCAAATGTGTTCGCGCAGGACGTTCGGCAGCAGGAGGCAAAGATGAATGCAATCACGAATCTCGCATCGACTGCCGGAAGTGTCTTTACCGGGTTGAAAACCGGGAAAAGCAGCGGTGGCGGGCAATCGTCCAACGGTTCGTCCCCATCAGTAGCGTCGAACGCCGCGGCATGGTCCCCGATACCGGCAGGGACGCCATCCATCCCGAACTACGCGCCAAATCCGTACGCCGCTCCAAATCCGCAGGGATCAACACAAATGGGACGGATGCCAAACTTCGCGCCTGCGCCGTTCTCCGGAGGATTCCGCTAAATGCCTGACCAAATGCCGCCACCTTCACAGCCTTACGGCCCGTTCACTGACGTCCTCACCGGCCCCCTTTCCGGCCAGCGCCAGCAGGTCATGCAGCAGCCATCCGGCTGGGGCGGCCAAGGCGCAGCTCTTGCCAATTACGCCAACGCTTTCATCAAGAGCGCGCAGGTCGGCCAGCGGGAGAAGCTGGAACGCAGCGAGATGGAGAAAGCGTCTCACGAGCGGAACTTCGACTCGGTCCACTCCTACATCCAGAACAGTGACACGATCTCTCTGGAAGGGAAGCAGGCCGCCGAGAGGGCGTACCTGATGGGGAAGTTCTCGCAGGTAGCGAATCACGCGAGCCAAGGCGAGAAGCAGAACAAAGACAACCCCCTGTTCGCCCTGACCAAGGCCATCACCGGTGCCGTCATGGGGCCCGGGGAACTGAAGAACCACAAGGACATGGCGGTTGACGTCAACGCGCTGCTGAGCATCGCCAACGATGAACAGTACAAAATCGACCCACGAAAGATGGCGGCGGACGCCGGCGCAGGCGTGGCGGATGTTCTGCGGGGCGCAGCGGCAGATCAGCCGGGCATTGCAGGCGGAGCAGCGCTTCCACAAGGCGCTAGCCGGCTAATCGCCGTACCATCCATGGGCTCGCCAGACCTGAGCTTGGAAGAATACGGCGGGAGCGGGGAGGTAGGGCCAGAAACCGGGCCAGCTACGATTACCGGAGGCGGACGGCCCCTTGCTGCACAAGCTCCCGGAGAATCGACACCCGGGAAGCAACTGACCCAAGACGAAGCCCTCCGGGACCCAAAGATTCAAGGGTACCTGCAGGGTCTGGCACAGCAGGGGATCTCATGGGATAAAGACCCATACCTGAGCCGGCTGATCGGTGGATTGCCGAAGACTGGCGCGTTGAAAGCGCTCGGGAGCGCACAGCCGATATCCGTCAGGAACCAAGACGGTACGGTATCGACGCGCATGCAGCAGGCGATGATTGACCCGGGCACGAACACTGTACATTACATTGACCTCGGGCTCGCCGGGGCGCGCCCATCTGCGAGTGCTGGTAGCTTGCAGCATGCTTGGGTAAAGACTCCTGACGGGAAAACAACCGTCGCCCTGTTTAACGCAAGGAAGCCCGGAGGCTTCGTGGATTTCAACGGGAATGCGATGCCAGACGGGACATCCCCGAGCGTGCCGCCAACGGACGGGTCTGGGCAAAATGCCGTATATCGCGTTATTGCAAAATCCGAGCTTGCCAAACAGGGGATCACAGAGCCGACCGAAGCTGAAATTATCAATTTCGCGGGGCAGATTGCAAGGCAGCGGATGGACGTTCCACTCCAGAAAACGCAGCAGGACATGGCGATTGCGGAGCAGGCCACGGGGATTGGAGCAGGATCCGGGATCAACGCGCCTCGAACGACAAAGCCTCCGACTGGCGGCTCAAGGCAAACCCCTCCGTCACCTATCACATCTCCGAACCAGCAGCAGGGTGACGGAGCACAGGCACCGGGGCTGGGCAATTTCCCAAATCAGAGAGCCCTTGAAGATGCCAAATTGTACTACAACGTCCAGACGGGAACGGCAACAGCAAGTGGCCGCACCCAGCCGCGCGCACAGGCAGGAATGGCTGCGCTCCAGGCGGCGAGCGGCCTTGGGCCTGCAGAGTTCAGCGCAGAGATGACTGACGTTAAGGCCACGAACAAGGCCCTCTCAGAGGCTATCAACGTAGCTGGAGCGTTTGGCCGCGTGCAGGAGACATTGAAGGAGCACGGGAAAGTCCTGATTGACGCCACCAAGGCGACGGCTCCGGATGGCATGCCTCTGGTCAACAAGAGCTGGCAGTGGATCCAGCAGCATATTAGAGATTACCCGGAACTGCAGAAGTACAATATTGCTCTCGCTGCGGTACAGCGTGAGTATGCCAGACTGATCTCTGGCGGCGTGCAGTCCAAGGCGATGCTTCCTGTTTCCGCAAACGAAAAGGGAGAATCTGTCATCCGGAAAGATGCACCACTCGGCACTATCCTTGCGGCGGTCCAACAGCTCAATACTGAAGCGGATACCGAGCAGAAGGCGTTTGGCCAGCAGCAGCAGGGGCTGAAAGATCGACTTGCGGCAAGCCCAATCAGTAAAGCATTCGGCGGACCGACCAAGCCACAAACACCTCTTGAAGAAAAAGATCCGGTCGTTATGCTGACCGTCACCGACAAGGATGGGACGCATCAGGTCAAGACGACAAAGGCGAAGGAGGCTGCGGTTCGAGCTGCTATCGCCAAAGTTCAGGGGGCTTCAGTCAAATAAATGGCCCAGCCAGTTGACTACCAGGCAATCGCGGATGCAGCATCTGCAGCTCCAGCTCCGAGCCTACCAGCGGCACGTAACCCCATCGGATTTACCATGCCTCCGCCTGGGTACGGGCGGGCCGTCCAGCGTGGTATAGCGCAAGGCTTGGCAGGGCTCGACCAGACAGCGGCAAACTTGGTGAGCCTTGGCGGGACACTCCCGAGTTCCGTGTCGAACAATATGCAGGCAGACGCCGACAGGCGCCGGGCTGAAGTAGCGGCGATCGATCAAGCAGGCGAGCAGCCATCAACAGGGCAGCGCATTGCGGCGGGGACTACAGGCGCTGTGATTGCTGCCCTGCCGTACATTGCAACGGGCGGCCCCGTTGGGAACGCCATAGTTGGAGCGGTTGAGAATGCCGATCAAGGCCCGTGGGAGATGGCAAAAGGGGCCGCAAAGGGATTCGTGGGGGCGAAGGCCGCTGGCATGGTCGGCAGAGTATTCGGCCGTGGTGTCAATGCAGTCCCGGTAATTCGGGCCGCTCCGGAAGTTGTGAAGCGCGCCACTACAGGGGCAGCGACCGGCGCTGTCATCGGCGCAGTGGCTTCCGGCGGTGACCCGATCGAAGCGGCATCGCAGGGCATCGCCGGTGCGGGGTTTGGTGCTGCCAGTAGAGGTGCAAAAAAAGGCGGTCCGACGCCAGACGAAGTTCGGGCAAATAAATTTGTGGCAGCTCTTGGGCCAAATACGCCGAAAGGCTTCAAGGCTAGAGATGCGTATCTCCATGTGATCCCACACCTTGATGAGACGGTCGCGGCCACCGGCAAGACCCCGCTGACGATCTCCGACCACAAAGAGAACGTGGATACGACGATCGGACGGTTGGAGTCGATTTACAAGAAATACTTACGCCCGATCAGCCAAGACGTTGTTGATGCGACAGAGATAGCCGACAAAATACAGGACAGCATCACGCCGGAAGAGGCGCGGGGGAAGACAAGGGCCGCAGATACCATCGCGAAGGATCTGGATAGCCGGTCCAATGAGTACCGCCAGCCTTGGAGAATCATAGAGTTGGAAGCGGCGAGAAAAAGACTCTTCGAAGCCAGAACCGGGAAATCTGCGGAGGGGCTGCAGTCGAGAAGCGATGGAGAGGTCAGAGCTGACCGTATCGCCGAGGACGCCATCCGGGATTTTCTCTATAAACGTGTAGACGCACAAGCTCAATTGGACGGTCGCACGCCTGGATACGTCGCAAATGACCTGAAACTGGCACAGGCTAAACTCATCGCGTTAAACGATATCCTCATCGACCGGGCGGCGGCTCTTGAGAATCAGGACGCGGCCAGAAAAGGAACGCCGTGGTGGCAGAAAACAAATATTACGACCGCAGTCCACCCAAGCGGGAGCGTAGTGGCAAGCGTTCACGGTGTAACCCCGATGATCGTTGGCGACAAGAAAAGCCTCAAGTCTGTCAATAAGTTGGTCAAGTCTGCGTACACGTCGCCGGGCGGAAATAACTCCACGCCACGGCCCCCACGCGACCTCGTCCCAGCACTGGCCGCTTCTGAATGGAACGACCGCAATAAACAAAAAAACACAGAGCCAGAGCAAACGCCAGGGCAGCGGGACTTTCTGAGGTGGATGGGGCAGGCGGTGCCGACGGCAATGCCGCCGACGGCACCGCCGCCGGCAGGGAGCCAGTAATGGCGCATAATAGAAAGTCAAGATACTATGCTGAGCCGGGAGAAAGTTTTGAAGCGTGGCGCGCGAAGCACTTTGACGCTGCCGGGTCAAGCAAGGAAACCGGCGAGAAATACGAAGAGCAGAGACTCCAGAGTATGTATTGGTTCCGGTCGCAGCGGTTCGCTCCGCCAGTGGCGAGGATTTCTCCGTTGCCATTCCAAAAGGGGTTAAATTATGCCAGTTGACTATCAGGCCATTGCCGACGCGGCATCTAATCCGCCACCCGCCCCAGTAACTGCAGGCCCAGCGCCACTCCCATCCCCGAAGAACGAAGCAGAGGTCAAGCAGTTCAAGTCTATCGTCGCCACTCCAGGGTTTTATGGAGCGCCGCCGGAGCAGCGCCGGGCGAAGATCAAGCAGATCCCATCGTTCGCGCAGGTCCCGGACGCAGACCTCGACAAGTTCATTGAAAGTGGCCGTGCGGTATTCGATCAGAAGCCGGGGCTGCTGCGGACAATCTGGGAGGACATCAATTCTCCGGTCAAAGCCCTTACAGGGAAGTCACTGAAAGAGCGGTTCGATGAAACGGCGCAGGACTACGCTACCGGGGCTACCGGCAAGGTCATGCAGGATGCTGCGGCTGCCGACAGAGCGATTAAGAATGCCGGGTTCGGCGGGGACGAGGCAGTCACGCCAGTCCTTCAGGCGAATGCCACCCCAGAGGGACGCCGGTTCACGCACGCCCTCACCAGCGAGGCGATTGGGCTCGCTGAATCCCCTCTTACTTATGTTGGCCTTGGTGAATCCGCAGTCACTGGGCCTGGCGCAGCTCGTCTCGTCGCAAAGATCGGTGATGCCGGGAACATCGCCAAGGAAGCTTTCGCCGCGACACCGGTGATTGCAAAGGCGGTCGGTAAAGCTGGCGAGGTAGCAGCCAAGGGGTTAAAGGGCGTCCAGACCGCCCAGCTTTTGGGGGCGAAAGCGTTTCAGGCGCAGGCGCTGGCGGGTGCCGCGACCAGCGTCAACAACTACGTCAAAGATCCGACGCCAGAGAACGCCGCAAGCGCAATCTTCGGCCTTGGTCTGGGTGGCATGGTTGCGTCTCACCTCGCCAGAAACACGAAAGCGAATTACGATGCCGGCGGCGAAGCGGTCCGTATTATGGAGCGCGCCCGGGATCTCGCGTGGAATGAGGGGGCGATGCGGCTCGACACGCTTCCGGTGTCCGCGCAGGCAGAGTTCATCAGGCAGGCCGGTGCGGATGTTATCGCCGGGAAGCCTGGTACGCAGGCAACTACGCTACCCGGCAAGGTCAAGGCCGCAAAAGACAAGGCTTGGCGGTTAAAGCAGGAAGCGAAAAAGGCAGAGGCTGGGGATAAATTAGCCGAGGAAGAAGCGCCACCTCCTGGTTTCCGTGGCAATAACCCAGCTACAACCCCGGAATGGGCTGCACGAAACTACCAGTCAGCGCCCGGCCAAGAAGTCATCCTAGCGGAGCGTGGTGGCGCGATTGAACCGCAGTACAGCGTCACGCCACAAGAACCTGGCATCCAGCCAGCATCGAACTTCGAAGCGAACCCGAACCCGAACGGTTTTACTCGCCCCGGAGAAGGTGTTCCGCCAACTCAGCGGCCGCCAATGCTGCCAGGAAATGTCCAGACTGACGTCTACAACCAGCCACAGGGCGACTACCAAGACCCTCGCGCTCTGGCAGCAGGACAGCCCAACGGTCAGGTTCCGATGCTTCGTGAGCGCGGTGGTGCGCTTGAGCCGCAGTACACGGTTAATCCACTCGTCACCGACCTTCAGCCAGCTGCGAACTTCGAAGCAAACCCCGAACAGTTCACTCGACCCATAAATGAGTATCCACCAATACGCAATTATGGGCAGCAGCAGATTCAGGGGACGGCAACTCCGCCAGCCTTTGTGATGCCGGGCCGGGGAGCGCAGGGGCCAATTCCCGCTGCCCAGTCCGCCGCAACTCCGGTTGCGACACCTGCAACTCCAGTTGTAACCCCACAGGGAGCCACGCCACGTCCGCCAAGCATCAGCAAAGTCCCAGCGCCAGTGGCTCAGCCGCCGGTCAAGGCAGCCGCGCCAGCGCCAGAAGAAGACCAGCAGCAGTCAATGTTCGCTCAGGATCCCATGGTGAAGGAAGGCGCAGTCGCTCCCGAATGGAAGCCCGGAGACCCACCACCGTCGAAAGACAACGTCGTTCGCGTGGACCCGAAGATCCTCGTCCCTGATCCCATCAGGTTTCAGTACAAGGGCAAGGCAATCGGCAAGGGCGGGACGGACGACCGCTTCCGTGACGTCAAAGAATACGACCAGAAGCTCGGTGGCAATATCGTTGTGTGGCGAGACCCGCAAACTGGAGTTCTTCACCCAACTGACGGGCACCACCGGACCGAACTCGCGCAGCGAACTGGAGCTCCATTCGTCAACGTCATCTTCTCTGATGCGCCAACGGCGGCGGCGGCGCGCACTGAGGCGGCTTTGCTGAACATCGGTAACGACAAGGGTGAGGCGATTGACGCGGCGAAGATCTTCCGTGATGCCAGCATCCCTGTCGAGCAGATCAATAAACTGATCGCGCCGTCGTCGAAGCTCGGGAAGCAGGGGATGGCTATCGCCAAGCTCTCGCCAAAGCTTTTCCGAATGGTAGTTGACGAGGAGATGTCACCAGAGCGTGGCGCTGTGATCGGCGAGAAGCTGGCCGGTGACGATGCGCTCCAGGATCAGGCATTCGACTATATCGCCAAGCGCGAGGCCAAGGGCCGCCGGTATACCGAGCGGGAAATCGGCAGCATGGTGGACCGATTCAAGGCTTCGAACGAAGACCTCGGGGCTGGGGAGGCAGAGCAGGGTGGCCTTTTCGGTGATGTCGTAGCCAAAAACTACATCGACGAACTTGTCGACGTGGAAGAAGCTGTTCGGGCAATGCTGAAGAAGGACCGGGCGCTTTTCAGCGCGCTCAGCAAAGCCGAAAACATCGAATTGGCAGAGGCCAAAGGGAACGTCATCAAGGGCGATGCGAATCGTCAGGTGGCAGATCAGGCAAAGACTGTGATCGGCCTGTTCGAGAAGTTGCTCGGGAAGTCCGGTCCGGTAGAGGATATACTTCAGGTAGCGGCGAAGGAAATGGCCGCCGGAAAGAGCGCGAAAAATGCAGCAGCAGGAGCATACCCAGAAATCAAAGCCGCAGTCGAGCGGCTTATCGATGGACGACCTGAACCGGCTAATATCCCACGTCAAGGCGGGGCGGGCCCCGGGCTGGACCCTGGTGAACTCGGAGAAGCAGCAGCCAAGTCCATCCAGTCCGCCAGCGACCAGCCAGCAGCCTCCAAGAAAGTAGCAGCGGCAAAGCCGAAGTCCGAGGCTGCCCCGGCTGAAAAGCCGCCGGAGCCTGCGAAGCGTCTGTCTCTCGCTGAGCGATTCGCCAAAGTCGTGAGGGACGCAGAAAGCCCAAAAGATAGCCCCCTGCTATCACGGGCAGGGGAGAACTTGGCCGACCACAAAACGCTGATTGAGGCGGTGGGGCCACTACTCCCGGATGTTCCTCCGCTAAAATTGATTGAGTACGCGCAGGCTTTCCATGAGTCGCTCGCGGAGGATCTGGCGGAGACCGGTGGGAAAGATTGGCCCGTCGAGGATATCGAAGACCTGCGGGAGATTTACCCCGACCTCGCAGATAAGTATTTTGGAGCCGTAGCAGAGAGCCTTGCACAAGGCAAGATCCAGTCTAAGAACCTCCCTGACGGGACGGTTCTGGCTTATATCTCACTCCCTGAAGACGGCAGCCTCCCGGCGCGCCATGAGGTATTCGCAATCCGGAAAGACGCCAATGTGGAGAGGGCTGTCAACACGGTCCCGTGGGAGCCGGAACCGTTCGTGTTCGGCGCAGAAACTGACAGGCAGCTAAAAGATCTCGGGTATTCTCCGAGTCAGGTGATTGGGCATAGCGGATTTGTCGCCGGGGATGTGGATCAAGGTGGCAACGGTGATCCAAGCAAGATACTCTCAACGGGCGTAAATGTTGACAAGCAGTATCGCCGCAAAGGGATCGCCTCGGCCATGTATGATTATGCTGAGGAGATGACGGGGATGCCTGTCGTCCCGTCTAAAACGCAGACTCCGGATGCGGTCGCCTTTACCGCAGGCCGAAAATCAAAGCTCGACAGGAAGATAGATGAAAAAGCGCCTTCTAAAGAAGTTGTCAAAGCAGCAGGGAACGAGCCGGCCGCCGTCGATGCCGTCTCCAGTGGCGCAGGGGCTGCCGAAGTTGAGCCAGCCAGCGGCGCAGTGGGATCTGACAACGGACGAGTTGCTGGGGATGACGGACAGCGACCTGACAATCTTCGAAATGATGCAGGGGCTGGACAAGCAGGGAATCAACCCGACGGGGAGAATGCCCGCCCTCCAGTCGACTTCGAGAACAAAAGGGTAATCACCGCAGGACAGCGCGCAGTCCCGCCGGCCGATACCTCCGTAATCCCTCCCGAAATCGCCAAGTACCTCAAGCCACAGCAGCTTTCCGGGGCCGCGGACGCCATCTCGGCCTTGAATGGTCCTGAGACGGGCTTCCTGGTCGCCGATGGAACCGGGGCCGGCAAGTCGCTCATGAGCCTGACTGTCGCGAAGCACTTCGCCGCCAAGGGATTTTCGGTCCTGATCGTCTCAAAGGCTGAAGCGTTCAAGTTCGACTACGCCACCCGGCAGCCAACTGGTACCTACGCGCAGTGGTCGAAGACGTTTGGCGTCCCGCTGGAAGGTTACGTTGGCCCCGAGCGCGACAAGTTCGTCACAAAGCTGGAGCCAGGGAAGGTCTACGCCGCCACCTACGACACCGTATACGGCATGGTCCCACGCGAGAATCCGAAGAAGCCGGGAGTGTGGAGTAAGGGCTCGCCTGGCATCGCGCAGTTGGTTGATGGCAATACAGTTGTAATCATGGACGAAGCTCACTCCGCAAAAAACTCGGGCGGCGGAGCGGAGAACCGGGCAAATGCCGGTGTCGCCATGGCCAACAAGGCTGGCAAGGTTCTGATGATGACGGCTACCCCGGGCGACAAGCCAGCGCACATCCAGTACCTGCAGCGCATCGGACTGCTCGAAGGGAAGTCGCAGGACCAGCAGTTCACCGAACTCGGATTCAAAAAGAAGATTACCAAAGGGAAGGACGGCAAGGAGGTCGTCACCTGGAACGTCGACAACCAGGTCGGGAAACGTGCTGTGCGCGCCCGGCTGGATGATCTGTTTAACCGCCTGATCGCCAACGGACAGATGGTGAAGCGCGAGATCGCCATGGACGGCGTGAACATTGAAATGGTGCCGATTGAGTTGCCTGAAGAAGGCTACGACGTCATGGACCTGATCGAAGGTTCCCTGTCGAACGGCGCAGGCCTCAAGGGCGTCTCCGGACTCCAGAAGGCCGTTATCCTCGGCCACATGCGCCGGGCGCAGGAGACGTACAAGATCCCGCACGTCGTCGGCATGGTGAAGGAAGAGATCGCCGCAGGCCGGAAAGTAGTCATCTTTGTAGACCGAGTGAACGACTCGGACGTCATCAAGCGGACGAAGGTGATGACACCGCATGGAGTGGAGACACTCGAAGAACTTATCCATACCAGCGAAGGCACCGCCGGTAAGCTGAAGAAGGCCCTGATGGATATGGGGCTCACGGCGGAAGATATCGCTGAGATTCACGGCGAAGCTGACGAGAACTCGATCCAGGCGATGGGTAGATTCCAAGATGGCGATGCCAAGGTCGTGATCGCGACCATCGCCTCCGGCGGCACCGGCATCAATCTTGATGACCAGAAGGGCACGTCGCCGCGCACGATGATCATCATGACAGCGCCGTTCGACGGTGTCGGCAACGTCCAAGCGATTGGGCGTATCTGGCGCATGGCAACCATGTCAGGGGCGAAGGTCCGCTACGTCTTCGCCAACACAGCGACCGACCACTGGAATATGGGAATCATCGCTGACAAGATGAAGACCCTGGGTGCGATCGTTCAGGGCGAAGCCAAGGGTGCGATGGCTTTTGAGAACATCAAGGGCAACAAGGAGATCCGCCAAGGATTTGTTCCGGAAGGCGATACCCTCGAAGATGAAGATGCCGTTGACGCCCCAGCAGGATCCGCGCCCAAGGCGCTGAAAGGTAAGGGAGGGAAAGAACTCCCACCGCCGGCCGAAGGTGGCTGGCTGCAGCTCCAAAAGCAGAACACCTACGAAAACAGGGAGAAGCTCGGGAAGAAGGGTCTGGGTGGTGAATTTGACCGCTTCACAAGCAGGTGGCAGATCCCAGACACTCTCGCCAACCGCGATGCGTTGGCACAGATCAAGGGTATCCGGATCGACGGACCCTCCAACTACCAGCCCAAAGAAAAGCCAAAGGTAGAGGAAACCCCGGAAGTTCGTGCGATCAACGAGAAGATCCGCGCAGACCGCGCTGCGGAGATGGATAGGCTCGCCGCCGAGAGCCGCGAACGTGTAGGCTTCGCGCCCCCAGCGCCAAAGCCGGTATTCGGTGCCGAGCCTGCCGCCGGCCCAGATCTCGCCGATGCCGGTCTGATCTCACCGCCGAAGGTAACACCAAAAGCTCCTCCAGCCCCAGCCCCACGAGACCCGGCGATTGCCGCTCTGCTGTCCGGCCGAAGCGGACGATTACCAAACCTCGGGGAAGCGCCGAAGCCTCCAGCCAAGCTGGCATTCGGTGGAGCAAAGAACACGCAGGACAGGCAACTGGCAACTCCCCGGCCGCCGATGTTCTCAGATCCGGAAGATGAGCCGTTGCGTGCGCGGGACCCCGACATCAAATGGGAGCCCGGCAAGCCGCTGGCCGAACTGAAAGCCGATACGCCGGCATCCAGACGGTCACGCGGGGAAGTGGCTACCTACCTGAACAAGCAGGTCCGGAAATCTCTCGGTGCTCTATCGGTCAACGCAGGGGAGAAGGCAAAGATTGCTCGCCTGATGAACCTCGGGCGTATCGAGATCGCCGATCAGCTCGCGCAAAAGAATAACGGGGCTGGGTTCTACTCGAAGGACACCCCGCTGGCCGATGCTGACATGATCAGAGCATTCCCGGAACTGGCGGAGCCACGCAAGCTGGCCTTCCAGAAAGTCCTGTCTGCGGTTTTGGCGAACAACCAGGACCCGAATGCCGAAGCCTACGTCGGCGCGAAGGTGTACGAGCAGTTCCAGAAAACCGGTGTGATCCCGGCGACTGCGCCAAATGGCGCTCCGTGGCCCGGCCGCGGGTCTCTTGACCAGATGCAGAAGCTGGAGAAGATGAGGAAAGAGATGGGGGTCGATGGGCTGGTCGAGTTCTTGGTCGCCCCGCAACGCCTGTCGGACATCGCAAAGTGGAGACCGAGCGTGTATGTCTCAAAGGCGAAGGCTGACACCTACGCCCCAGGGTTCCTTGTCCTCGGCGATAAGATCGGCCCGTACTGGGGCGAGTTGATGCAGTTGCGCGGTCAGGAGTCCACGCCGATCGACAAGTGGGATGCTGCCGGGCAATACCGCCGGATGGGCCGCTTGATCGAAGCCGGTAAGCCCAAAGAGACGCCTGACAACGACGATGACCGCCAGATCTTCATGCGATCCCATGGCGACCTCGCCAAAGAATTCGGGCTGGACCGCCCTGGGACGGCGCAGTCCCTGCTGTGGCACTACGAGAAGTCACTGTATTCGGCGCTGGGCGCGGATTCCAAAGCGGAGATGCGGAGCAACGGCACTGCGCGGTATCTTGAAGAGAGAGGCGTTACAAATGAACCACGAAGCGGAGTTCCCACCGATGGACGAGGCGCAAATAATGACCGCGCTGATCGAGTCGGAGCGGCTGAAGGCCGGCAAGGAAAAGGTGACGATGGCGGAGTTGGCAAAGCGCGCGGAGAAGCGGGCGGGTCAGTACCTGCCGCCAGTGAAGTAGGCGACGATACTCCATTACTTGCTAGGCAGAGCGGCCCATCGCTTTTCGGTGAAGATGTTAAGCCCAAGGCCCCGGTCAAGCCCAGAAGCGAGATAAAGCCAGCCCCCACAAATGCACCGTTCACCTACTTCACTGGTTCGACCAACGCAGCGCTGGAGCAGCGTGCCGCCGAAAAAGGTGACCTCGGTCTGCTGGTAACCCCATTGCTCCCGTCGTATCAGGGAAAGATCGACAAGTACCCGGTAATCGCTATCGATAATGGCGTCTTCTCGAAATCGCAGCCGTTTGATGCGGGGAAGTTCCGCGACCTGATCGAGTCGGTTGCCAGCAAACCGGAGCAGGCCGCCAAGGTTCGGTTCGTAGTTGCTCCAGACGTTGTCGGTGACGCCAAGGCCACCCTCGCGAAGTTCAAGCCATGGGCTGACGAGATCCATAAGCTCGGCCTGCCTGTAGCATTCGCCGCCCAGGACGGTATCGAGCACATGGCCGACAAGATCCCGTGGGATGACATGGATGTTCTGTTCATCGGCGGAAGCACCGACTGGAAGATCGGAGAGGGTACAGGAGCAGAGTGGTCTCGAATGCTTCGGGAGGCCAAAAAGCGTGGGGTTGAGGTCCACGTTGGCCGCGTTAACTCCATGCGCCGTATGGAGATTTCCGACTACGGAATGGGAGCTTCTTCTGCCGACGGGACTGGCGCAGCATTCCATCCAGACCGCACCGTCGACCTACATCATAGTCTCGACCGAATCAATTCTGGGGAATACAACTGGAAGCGTCTACGGAATGCCACTGACGAGGCTCAGTTTGAGCCTGAAATGTCAAAGAAGGACCGCACGGAAGTTGTCGCTGGCAACATGCGGAAGTATATCGAGTCAGATAAGCAGGCTCGCTCTGCTATCCGCGAAGCGATTCCGCAGCCGGCACCGCAGCGCACCAAGCGGCCGCCGTCCATGGGCCTGTTCGAAGCCGCCGACGACACTGAACTCGCGAAGCAGGACAAAGAGCGCCTGCTGGGGCAGCGGCTCACCGCGCAGTTCAACTCCCAGATCTCCGCGCAAGAGAACCAAGCGAAGCTGAAGAAGAAGCCTGAGATGCAGGAGAACTTCTTCGAAGCCCTCCCGGATGACGACCAGACCTCACTATTCCTGAAAGGGATGAACACTCCGGTCAAGATCCTCCCGAACGGGAAGCCGGACACCGCATCGGCCATCCGGGATGCCAAGATCCGCATCTACTCCAAGGGCGGCAACCGGGCGGCGAGGGTGTACCTGAACCCGGCAGCTCACCAGATCATCATGAAGGCCGAGATTGAAGCAGGGGTTGCCAAGCCGGGTAACCCGTGGCTCGGCGCTGCCATGAAGCCGGTGTGGATGTACCGGATCATAGACGAGATGAGATCGACAGGTAAGCTCGGGTCGAAGGTCAATGACGCGGAGTTGATGCGGAAGATGGACGAACTCGCAGATCAACTGGAAGATGCTGTACGTGACAGCCTGAACCCGATGTCAGTCTCCCTGATCGCGGCAGAAGGCGCGAAGCAGGACGTCGAGGCATTCGCCAGGCACGAGCAGCAGCACGCTGACCAGTACGCCGTCGAGCCGAAGTCAAACTTCAAACCGGCGGAACTGTTCGGCCAGCAGAACCTGCTGAAGATCGAGAGCAACAAGAACTACCAGAAGGCCGGCGAAGGGCTGATGAGTGCAGGGTACCCGTACAAAAACCTCCCGACCGAAGTCATGGCTCACGTTGTCGACGGCCGGTTGGATGACGCCGGGAACGTTATGACTCTTGGGGTGACCCCGGAAGAAGGCCTGAACCTCTACGTGGACCTGCTGGAAGCCGCGGTTGCCACCAAAGGCCGAATCGCGTATACTTTGGTTCAGAATGCAGCCCGACCGACCAAGCAGACCATCCGCCAAATCAGAAGGTCCAGAGATTCTCGATCTGTTCAGCGGCCCGACCAGGGCGGAGCAGAACGCGGAGCGAATCAACAGAGCCCACGAGCGGGGCGGCCGGATGGCGGCAATAGCGGAAGGCCTCAAGATATTCCGCGAACAAAACGTCCCCCGGGCTAGTCGTCCTCCAAAATAATCCGCCGCAGGCGCTTCGGACCTTCCGGAACGGCTGCCACCGGCGCTGACTGCGGTCGCTCCAGTGTTTGGTACCGGAATGGCATGGTGCGCGTCTGGATGTCCATGGCAGGGCGAGTCTTCGGTGTCTGCGGGGTGAGGATGCCTTTGTCCAGATCTGCCTGAATGCTGCGCTGCAGCTTGTCAGCGGCATCACTCTTTCCCTGGGCGCGCAATTCCTTCACTGGCTCGAACAGGGCGTCGAAGAAGGCCTTGTCCTTCATGGCCTTCCACTCCAGAAAGATTCGAGTCTTCTCCTGATCCTCGACCTGCTGGGCATCTATCGGATGGCGCTTCTCGAAGGCAGCTTTCACCTCGTCGTACTCTTGCACGGCAGGCTTTGTGTTATTGCCGAAGAATACGCTCTCGCTCATCAGAACGGGGAGTCCGGCGACGCGGTTACCGTTCACGTAATCGCGGACAGTGAACGCACATGGGTACTGAGCGTAGACTGCATCCATAAACTGGACTGGCGGAAGGTTGGAGGGCAACGCACTGCGCCTGCTGCCTGTAGTGGTAACCACTGAATTCTTGTAGTTAGACGTGCGGCAAATAACAGTCCAAACTGCGGTCCCGGCAGGCACAAGCTGGTAGAGTTCCCCGGAGGCCTTGGCGATATACCTGACGCCGCCAATGGTCTCGCCCCAGTCGAAGAAATTGCCAATCTTCCGGAAGCCAGACTGCAGGAGTAGCTCCTGCTCTGATTGAGTGAACGCCATGGGCAGGCCTTAGAATACTTTCAGGATGGACTCGGCACAGCGCGCCCAGGTAAAGGGGGCGATAGCGGCCATGGCTCGCGCCGGGTATCCCATCAGGCAGCCAGCTTTCTTCCAGATAGAGTACGCCGCCTCCAGTTGCTCAATCGCCTGATCCAGATCCGGCTCGAACCACGACCCGATCTCAGCGCCATTCTCGGTGTAGACGAACGGCGTCGAGCGGACCCGGAATCCAATAGCATCCAGAACATCAGTATGCCCATGCTCGTCCGTCCCAATAATCGGCACGCCGCAAGCAGCCGCCTCCATGAGCGGGAGATTCGTCCCAGCTTCGCAGCGGTTCGGGAAGAAAGCGACGTCGGCCCGGCGGTAGACTGCCGGCATGTCAGCGTGGTTGACCTGACCGAGGAACTCGACCCTCTCAATCATCCCAGCGCCGATCCCGCTTTGAACGAGAATATGGGCGAATCCATCTGCTTCTGAAGCACTGGCCGATCCCCCATACGAGATCAGCTTCGAAGCTCTCATGGTCATAGCCGTTGCCGGCCACGGATTCCACCACGAGGCGATCAGCCGCACGTCGGCGTGGCGATCCATCATGACCTTCATGGCCGCAATGACGACGTCTTGGCCCTTGCGGTACTCCCACTTCCCGCCGGAGAACACCGTGAACCACTTCGGATCAGTCTGATCTGTCTCTGCCGGGCAGAAGATATCGGAATCGACACCCTGAATGGCAGAGAAGACGCCAACGGCCTCAATTCGGGCATCAATGAGAGCCTGCTCAAGGCAGTTCGCCGCCCATGTTGACCCAGCGATGACGTCAGTGAAGTGGCGATCGAGGTTCTGCACGTACCGGCGCGCCTGAATATCGTTCTCGATAAAGCAGTAACCCACGTCGCGATGCTTGACTGCCGACAGGTTCAGGTACTGCGGCAGGCAGTTCGGCCCTTGGATCGGCCGCAGGAGGTTGCACTGGATGTCTACCGGCTCATCAACCTGCAGGAGGCCTGTGGAGTTCAGGGGGCTCACCAGCGCCAGTTTGCTGATCTCCTCGGTGATGCGGCGCCCGGCCAGACCCCAGCCTGTGTTCGGGTTATCCGGTAGTGCGATTGCGAGTTGCTTTATGGTCATTTCTTTCGTTCCTCAAGTGCGTAGT
>TARA_R110000868_G_scaffold1844_5_pt1 | contig 21696 bp, 21 predicted proteins | sample TARA_R110000868 | Tara Oceans TARA_R110000868 (sample SAMEA4397489) | marine metagenome | biome: Polar Biome; feature: [SRF] surface water layer (ENVO:00010504); material: water (ENVO:00002006), including particulate matter (ENVO:01000060) such as... | depth 5 m | reverse complement strand
ATCCCGGCGGCGGCGGTCGCGACGCCGATACCGATCATGTTCCGGGCGCCGGCGATCATCCCGTCGATCAAATCGCCCCAGCCGTGCCGGAGCGCCGCCGTCGCATCGCCGGATTTTCGGAACATTGCCTTCAGGGGACGCTGGGTAATCAGGATAACGATCATCAGCGCGCTGGCCCAGAAAGCGGACAGGCCGGGCGATTTCCGTTCGATCATCAGGAACCAGACGAGCACTACGATCGGCAGAATGTAGTGGAGACCGGTCCTGAATGTCGGGCCGAATTCGGGAAGCGAAACGAGTTCGGAATTCGGATCGTCCATTTCAAGATCGGGCGACCGCGCCGCGTAGGCGATGAGCACGAAATAGATCACGAACACGGCCAGCGCCATGACCCACCCGGCGAAATCGCCGGTCACTGCCTTGATCCCGACAATGCCGTAGTAAACGATTCCACACAGGATGATGATGCTGAGAATGGGGATCACCATGCCGATCAGACCTGCCAGCATCGTCTTTGGGATGCCGGGCTTGGGCAGGCCCTCCATCTCGTTCTTCAGCGCTTCGAGATGAACGATGTAGAGCAGGGCGATGTAGGAAATGACAGCCGGCAGGAAGGCGTGAGTGATGACTTCGAGATAGGAAATGCCGACATATTCGACCATCAGGAACGCAGCCGCCCCCATGACGGGGGGCATGATCTGGCCGTTCACCGACGATGCGACCTCGACCGAGCCCGCCTGTTCGGCCGTAAAACCGACGCGCTTCATCAGCGGAATCGTAAAGGTCCCCGTGGTGACGACATTGGCGATGGAAGAACCCGAAATCAGGCCCGTCATGGCGGAGGCCAGCACCGCCGCCTTTGCCGGACCGCCGCGCAGGTGTCCTAGCAGCGAAAAGGCGACCTTGATGAAATAATTGCCGGCGCCGGCCTTGTCGAGCAGCGAGCCGAACAGCACGAACAGGAACACGAAACTGGTCGAAACGCCCAGCGCGATACCGTACACGCCCTCGGTCGTCAGCCACTGATGCCCCATCGCCTTGGCGAAGGACGCCCCCTTCCACCGGATCGCATCGGGGACAATCGTACTGTCGCCGAAAAACACATAGGCCAGAAACACCATAGCCACGATCATCAGCGGCGGACCGAGCGCCCGGCGCGTGGCTTCGAGCAGCATGACCATGCCGATGCCCGCAACCCATAGGTCCAGCTGGATCGGCGCCCCGGGGCGGTCCGACAATTCGCCGTAAAACAGGAACAGGTATCCCGCGGCCAGCGCGCCGACGATGGCAAACACCCAGTCCTGAAGCGGCACCCGGTTACGCGGCGACCGCCTGAGCGCGGGATAGGCCATGTAGGCGAGGAAAATCGCGAAGGCGAGATGGATCGACCGCGTTTCGGTATTGTTCAGCACGGGGATAATGTCCGTCACCATGAACGGCAGCGGCGAGGCTATCCAGAGTTGGAAAACCGACCACGCCAGGGCAACCCCGGCTATCAGTTTTGCGACGCTGCCGCCCGGATTGCGGGCGCCGGTATCCGTCGATGCAACGAGATCCTGCAGGTCCGCATCAGATAACGGCGCGCCGGACTTCTCCTGATCGGCCATAATTCACCCCCGTGCAAATTACCTCAATTTCCGTCCGACGATCTGCGCCGCCTTCGAGAAAAAAGGGGAAGCCTTTCGGCTTCCCCTTTAAAACGGTCGGAATATTACATCCAGCCCTTTTCTTTATAGTACTTCGCGGCGCCGGCATGCAGCGGCGCAGAAAGACCGTCCTTGATCATTTCCGCTTCCTTCAGGTTGCGGAATGCCGGATGAAGTTTCTTGAAACGGTCGAAATTTTCGAACACCGCCTTGACGACTTCATAAACGACTCGGTCGGCAACCTTGGTCGAGCTGACGAACGTCGCACCGACCCCAAAGGTCTTGGTGTCTTCGTCCGTGCCGGTGTACATGCCCCCCGGGATGGTCGCGGTCCGATAGAAAGAGTTCTTTTTCACAAGGCTGTCGACGGCCGGGCCGGTTACGTTGACCAGTACGGATGCACAGGACGTCGTCGCTTCCTTGATCGACCCTGACGGATGCCCGACGGTAAAGATCATCGCATCGATCTTGTTGTCGCACAGCGCCTGGCTCTGTTCGGCGGATTTCAGTTCGGAGGCAAGCTTGAAGACGCTTTTGTCCCAGCCCATCTCTCCCATCAGCACTTCCATGGTGCCGCGCTGTCCGGACCCCGGGTTGCCGATATTGACGCGTTTGCCCTTCAGGTCGGCAAAGCTTTTGATGCCGGCATCGGCCCGCGCGACCACGGTGAACGGTTCCGGATGCACGGAAAACACCGCACGGAGTTCCTTATACGCGCCGGAATCCTTGAATTTCGAAGTCCCGTTATAGGCGTGGTACTGCCAGTCGGACTGAGCGACGCCGAAATCCAGTTCGCCGGCCTTGATGGTGTTTATGTTGTAAACCGAACCACCCGTCGATTCGACCGAACAGCGGATGTTGTGCTCTTTCCGGTTTCGGTTGACGAGGCGGCAGATCGCCCCCCCGGTCGGATAATAAACGCCGGTAACGCCGCCGGTTCCGATGGAAATGAAGGATTGCTGCGCGACCGCGGTACCGCTTGTCGCAATGCCGAAAACACCAGCGGCAAGTACCGTCGCTGAGAGGCCAAGAACGAATTTATTCATGTCTAACGTGTCTCCCTTAACGTTTTCCGGTTGTCCGGACTGTCCGCGTCGGCACCCGCTCATCGGAGACCAACCGCGAACATGAGATTTAAGCATGCCCCGCCCGCCCATCGGCGTCAACGTTCGCGCGCCAATGAAACAGACCTAAACAGTTGGATTAATTGAACTTCGAAATCCGTCCTGCGCCTAATTTGCCATCGCCGCTTCCAGCGCGTCATCGATTGCCGCCGCCAGCCGGTCGACGATCACCGGAATATGACCGGGCTCGACGATATACGGCGGGGCCAGCAGCACATGGGCTCCGCGGTTGCCGTCAATCGTTCCGCCCATGGGATAGACCATCAGCCCGCGCGCCATCGCAGCGGACTTGAGACGCGCCGGAATACTCATCCCGGGTCCGAACGGCGCCTTCGTATCGCGGTCTTCGACGATCTCAATGCCGATGAACAGGCCCCGTCCGCGGATATCCCCGACATTGGGATGCTGGCCGAACCGGTCGGACAGCGCCGTCATCAGTTCTGCTCCGCGGTCGCGGACATTGGCGAGGAGCCCCCGGTTCTCGATCGCATCAAGCACCGCGACCGCCGCCGCACACGCCGCCGGATGGGCCATATAGGTGTGCCCATGCTGGAAAAAACCGCTGCCGCCGCGAAAGGCATCGAACATGTGTGCGCCGACCAGCACGGCGCCGATCGGCTGGTACCCGGCGGCCAGCCCTTTCGCCATGATCAGCAGATCGGGTACGATGTCTTCCTGTTCGCAGGCGAACATCGTGCCGGTGCGGCCGGTGCCGCACATGACTTCGTCCAGGATCAGAAGTACCCCGTAACGGTCGCAGATTTCGCGGATGCGTTTGAAATATCCCGCCACGGCAGGCACCGCGCCTGCGGTCGCTCCGACGACGGGTTCGGCGATGAACGCCATCACCGTTTCCGGTCCAAGCTCGAGAATTTTGTCTTCAAGCTCGTTTGCGACCCTTAAGCCATATGCCGCCGGCGATTCATCTGTCCGCCGGTCCCGGTATTCGTAGCACGGCGATATGTGGTGGGTCTGGAACAGCAGCGGCTCAAACGGTTCCCGGCGCCATTGATTGCCGCCGGCGGCCAGCGCGCCGAGCGTATTGCCGTGATAGCTCTGCCTGCGGGTGACAACATTGCGCCGCGCGGGTGCGCCCGTCTCGATAAAATACTGCCGCGCCATCTTCAGGGCGGCTTCGACCCCTTCGGATCCGCCGGAAACGAAATACACCCGGTCGAGGTTGCCGGGCGCCATAGCCGTCAGGCGGTCGGCAAGGGTTTCCGCGGCGTCCGACGTAAAGAACGACGTGTGGGCGAACGGTATACGATCGAGTTGACCGGCGATGGCGCGTTTTACGTCCGCGTCGCAATGCCCGAGACAGGACACGGCCGCGCCGCCGCAGGCATCAAGATATTCGTTTCCGTCCGTATCGTAGACATACATCCCCGCGCCCCGATCGACGACCGGCAGGACGTTTCCGGGAAACCTGTGAAAGACATGTTCCATCAGCGCGCCCGTTGGCGTGGTTGGTCAGAACGGTTAAGATGGCACACCGCGTTCGCGGAACCAATTTCCAATCAGGACACGCTATGAATCTGAAAGACCATATCCGGTCGGTACCGGACTTTCCCAAGCCCGGAATCCTGTTCTACGACATTTCCACGCTGCTGCAGCACGCCGAGGCATGGTCCGAGACCGTGGATCAGCTGGCCGATCTGATCACCCCCTACAAGCCCGAACGCCTGATCGGCATCGAATCCCGGGGCTTCCTGGTGGCGGCGCCGCTGGCGCTGCGGCTCGGGATCGGCTTCACGATGGTCCGCAAGAAGGACAAGCTGCCCGGCAAAACCATCGCGCATACATACGATCTGGAATACGGTTCCGACACTATCGAAATTCAGGCCGATGCCCTGCACAAGGGACAAAAGGTCGTCCTGCTCGACGACCTGCTGGCAACGGGCGGCACCGCGGCGGCCGCGGTCGAACTGCTCCGCGGCGTCGGTGCCGATGTCGTCGCAACCGCCTATATCATCGAGCTGAATTTTCTCCGCGGCCGCGACCGGCTGGACGTGCCGGCGCATTCGCTGATCGGCTACGACGAGTAGGCTTACCGCTTCGGCGGAACGGCGGCGAATTTCGACCCCTTCAGGCAATGGCGTCCTTCGGCATCCTGCCACAGCACGCCGTCTTCATGGAGCTTGCCGAGCGCGCGGGTAACCGCCTGGAAACCGTACGCGACGAATTTCTCGCACAGTTCGGCGAAGTAGAGCGGCGTGTCGGTGACCAGCGCCTGAATTTCGGCGGCCAGCACGTCGGTGCCGATATCCTGAGACGGCTTTGCCGCGCCATTCGCCGGACCGATAAAATCGTCCAGCTTCACTTCATCGGCGTAGGCGTAGGTAATGCGGTGGAACCGTTCGCGCGGCACGTTGTCGGGAATCGTCGCATCGATCCCCATCTTCGCCGTCGTCGGCACGCGCGAATACGGACCGGGCGGCGGCAGGCTGGGGTCGAGCGGTTTCGAGCGCGCACCGGAAATAATGACCACATCACGATCCGCCTGCACCCGCGTTGCGACCGCCCATTCCACGTCCACCGCGTCGAACACGTCGATATCGTGATCCACCACCGTTACATGCTTCATGTCCGCCACCGACAGTGCTGCGGCGATGGTGTTCTTGCCGTCGCCCGGCAGCGGCTTGATCGCAATGATCGCGTGCCAGTGGCAGCACCCGCCCGGCGTGATGTTCACGGCCGTGACGTTTACGCCGGCTTCGTCCAGCACGCGGCGGACATTCGCTTCGTAGATCGGTCCCGACGGCCAGATATTTTCCCACGGCATATGCAGCGCGTAATAAAGTGGATTCTTGCGCATGGAAATTGCCTTGATGCGCACATGCGGGTTCCAGTGCAGCCCGCCCATCAACCGGGTGAATTCGCCGAAACGCCCTTCCGGCTGTGTCCAGCCGGTCGGCAGGATTTCCGCTTCCAGCACGATTTCGGCATCCGCGATGCACGGCATGTCGATCGTCTGGCACTGCGTCAACGGTACACCCTTGCCGCGCATCCCGCCGGCGATGCCAAGCTCGCTGACACCGGCGCGCGCCTTGTAGGTCGAACAGATCAGCTCGAACGGATGCGTCCCGATATTAATGGAAATCGGCAGCGGCTCGCCCTTTTCATAGGCCTTGGCCGCATAGCGGTGAAGATTGTTCGGGGTAACGATATCGATACCGGTCAGGTTCTTTTCCTTGACCAGAAAGCGGTAGACCCCGGCATTGATCGCCGAATTTTCATCTTCGTCCGGGTCGCGCGACAGGGTCACCCCGGCGGTGATCATCGGGCCGCCATCGAGGACCGAAAAGAGCGGCACGGGCAGGGAATACAGATCGACGTCGTCGCCTTCGCAGTAAATTTCACGCACAGGTCCGGTGTTGACGAATTCCGGCTCGATCGGCCGGTCGAGCCCCTCGCGCAGCCGACCCTCGATTTCGGAGAAATCGCAACCGGCTGCAATCGCCAGCCGCTCGCGGCTGTTCGTAACGCCGGAAATCACGGGCATTTCGTAGCCGTTCACATTCGTGAACATCAATGCCTTATCGGACTGATCGACCAGCGTAGCGATGTGGCGGATGTCGACCGGCTTTTCGATCTCAATCAGTTCGTCCGCCTTGCGCAATTCGTCAATCAACTCCCGAAAGTCTTCGGCCATCGTCATTTATTCCCGATTAATCTGGTGTATTCGGGCCAACATACAGCAAATGTTTCAGGGCTGAAACATGGCCCGGCAAACCTTCTTGACCTCGCTGCCGAATGCGTTTCTATGGAGCGCACCCCAAAATGGACACCCTCGCCGGAGCCCCGATGCCGACAGAACCTGAGACCCCCAGCAGCAGAATACCTGCCGAAAAGCCGGACGGAAGGCACGGCGACCCGTCAGGCGCCGCCATCGCCGTTGCCGGACTTTCGAAGACCTACGCGGGCGGGCTCGCCGCGCTGACGGACATCAACCTCGTCATCCAGCGCGGCGAAATCTTCGCACTGCTCGGACCCAACGGCGCCGGCAAGACAACGTTGATCAGTATCATCTGCGGCATCGTGAACCCGACCTCCGGCAGCGTGACCGCGGGCGGTTTCGACGTTGTGCGCGATTACCGCAAGTCGCGGGCAATGATCGGACTGGTACCCCAGGAACTGACCACCGACGCATTCGAGACGGTCTGGAACACGGTATGTTTCAGCCGTGGGCTTTTCGGGCGGAAACCCGCCCCGGCAATCATTGAGCGCATTCTCCGCGACCTGTCCCTGTGGGACAGGAAGGATTCCAAGATCATCACGCTGTCCGGCGGCATGAAACGGCGGGTCCTGATCGCAAAGGCGCTGGCGCACGAACCCGAAATCCTGTTTCTCGACGAACCGACGGCCGGCGTCGACGTGGAACTGCGCCGCGGCATGTGGGACATGGTCCGCAAGCTGCGGGAAACCGGCGTCACCATCGTCCTGACGACGCATTACATCGAAGAAGCAGAGGAAATGGCGGACCGGATCGGCGTGATAAACGACGGGCGGATCGTCCTGGTGGAGGAAAAATCCGCGTTGATGAAAAAGCTTGGGAAAAAAGAACTGCGCCTCGACCTGCATGTTCCGCTGACGGAAATTCCCCCGGAACTGTCCGAACATACCCTCTCGCTAGAAGACGACGGCAGCACGCTGGTCTTTACCTTCGATACCCAGGCCGAACGCACCGGCACGACACGTCTGCTGGGCGATCTGGACCGCCTCGGCATCCGGTTCTCGGATCTCGATACCCGCCAGAGCTCGCTGGAGGATATCTTCGTCAGCGTCGTGGGAAGCGCTTCCGGGGCAAATTCGCACGGGGAGACCGCGCCGTGAACTTAAATGGCCTGCGGGCAATATACCGGTTCGAAATGGCGCGTACCTGGCGCACGCTGTTCCAGAGCGTCGTGTCGCCGGTCGTGACGACGACGCTTTATTTCGTGGTCTTCGGCGCCGCGATCGGATCGCGCATCACGGAAATCAACGGCGTCTCCTTCGCCGCATTCATCATCCCGGGCCTGATCATGCTGTCGATCCTGACCGAAAGCGTTTCCAACGCATCGTTCGGCATTCACCTGCCGCGTTTTACAGGCACGATATACGAAATCCTGTCGGCGCCGATTTCGGCGTTTGAGGTCGTGCTCGGCTATGTCGGCGCCGCGGCGTCGAAATCCATCCTGCTCGGCTTCATCATTCTCGCCACGGCGCGATTGTTCGTCGATTACGACATCGCCCATCCGGTTGCGATGGTCCTGATTCTTGTCCTGACGGCGACGACATTCAGTCTGTTCGGCTTCATCATCGGCATCTGGGCGGACAGCTTCGAGAAGCTGCAATTCATACCCATGCTGGTGATCACGCCGCTCACCTTCCTCGGCGGCAGCTTTTATTCCATAGACATGCTGCCGCCATTCTGGCGCACGTTGACGCTGTTCAATCCGGTTGTCTATCTGATCAGCGCCTTTCGCTGGAGCTTTTATGGCACCGCCGACGTGCCGGTCGGAATCAGCATCGTCATGATTCTGATTTTCCTGACCATCTGCATCGCCGTCGTCTGGTGGATTTTCCGGACCGGCTACCGGCTTAAAAACTGACCCAATTGGCCTATAGTGTTCCCGACAGCTGGAAGAATGTGCACGGGAGGAAACAATCGATGCTACCCGAAACGCGCGTCTGGACCCGGGACGAAATGATGAAACGGGTCGCTCTGTTCAAGGACCTAGTCGGGAATAAAGGCGGGCTGCCAGACAGCCATCTGCCCGAAGCCGAGAAAGAAATATTCAACGTAATCGGTTTCCAGCCGCCGCCGGGCGAGGGCGAGGCTGGCGGCATGGTGAATTCACCGGTTGGCGCCGATGCCGCCCGGAACTCCGCGATCCGGATATCCGAGGGCTTCAATATGGGCTTTGCCAGATGCAGGCCGGGCTGCGGACCGTTGATGCACAATCACGACACCAACGAGACCTTCATGCCGGTAACGGGTCGCTGGCGCTGCGCCTGGAATGAAGGCGACGACTACGAATTTATCGATGCGGGTCCCTGCGACGTAATTTCGTTCCCGGCGGGGGTTATGCGCCGCTTCGAATGCATCGAAACCCCGGCGGGGGAAGAAACCGCGCTGATCATGTTCGTGGTCGCGGGCGATGCCCCGGCAAACGAATTTAGCGAAGCCGCACGGGCGCGGATGGCGGAAGTTCCCGCCCCGGCCTGATCAACAGCCAAACACGAACGGAGGAAACAAATGCTGCCTGAAACACGTATCTGGACCCGCGAAGAGATGATGCAACGGGTCGCTCTGTTTGAAAACCTGAAAGGCGCCCGTACGGGCCTGCCCGACAGTCACCTGCCCGAATGCGACCGCGAATTGATCAATGTCATCGGTTTCCAACCGCCCGAGACCGATGAAGGCGGCGACGCCGTGGTCTCACCGGTCGGATCGGACAATGCGCTGGCTGCCGCCATCGCAATCTCCGAAGGCTTCAACATGGGATTCGTAAAGGCCGAGCCGGGCAAAGGCCCGCTGATGCACAACCACGACACCAACGAGACATTTATGCCCATCAAGGGCCGCTGGCGCTGCGCCTGGAACGAGGGCGACGACTATGAATTTATTGATGTCGGCCCCTGCGACGTTGTCTCGTTTCCGCCCGGTGTTATGCGCCGCTTCGAATGCGTCGAGGCGCCTGAGGGCGAATCCGAAGGTCTCATGCTGTTCGTTATCGGCGGCAATGCGCCGGCGGCCGAGTTCAGCGACGCCGCCTATGAACGCATTGCGGAAGTCCCCGCGCCGGCCTGAACGCGGCAGCGGCGCATATACGGTTGATCGGGATCAAACAACCGCTGCCCGATCCGCGCTACGTCAGGCGCCATGGCGAAGCGAATACTTATCATTGACGGGCATCCGGATTCCGACGCATGCCGGCTGTGCCACGGCCTTGCGAATGCCTACGCCGCCGGTGCGACAGACGGGGGCCATGAAATCCGCCGGATCGACCTTCATGCGCTCGACTTTCCGCTTCTCCGCACACGGGCGGATTTCGATCACGGCGAACCGCCCGACGATATCGCAGCGGCCCAGGCCGCGATCATGTGGGCGGAGCATCTGGTGATCGTCTACCCGTTATGGCTGGGCACGATGCCGGCGCTGTTAAAAGCCTTCCTCGAGCAGGTAATACGGCCCAGCTTCGCGTTTGAGCGCGGCAGGCCCGGCTGGCCGAAGAAACTGCTCAAGGGCCGGTCGGCGCGAATCGTCGTCACCATGGGCATGCCCGTCATGGTGTATCGCTGGATCTATCTCAGCCATAGCCTGCGCAGCCTGGAGCGCAATATTCTGAAATTCGCGGGCATCGGTCCGATCCGCGAGACGTTGTTCGGCATGACCGACGATGAAGGAGAACGCGTGCGTAACCGCTGGATCGCCCGGATGACGGCCTTTGGGCAGGCCGGCGAATGATATCCGTCAGGCGTTGGGGCGGCTGACCACGTAGGCGGCGGCGCAGGCCATTATCGCGCCGATTGCGGCGGGAAACATCCAGCCGTCGCTGTGTACGACGATGATGGCAAGGCTCGCAGACATCATCACGACCGCCAGCACTTTCGCTCTGACGGGAATAGCGCCGCGGTCGCGCCACGCCAAAACAGGCGGCCCAAGGCGGGGGTGTTCGATCAGCCAGCGCTGAAATCGTTCGGATGAGCGGGAAAATGCCCAGGCGGCAACCAACAGAAAGACCGTGGTAGGCAACCCGGGCACGACAATCCCGACTATCGCGATGCCGACACACAGCCAACCGAACGCAATCATCAAATAACGGCCTGTGCGGGACGTCATCGGTTCGACTGCATCGTGGATCGCGGTTCCATTTGTCATTCACCAATCAGACGACACAGATCTGAACTTTTTTTTAACGGTCGCCGAATGTCTACAATGTTTGTTCTAATCCGAATCCCACATGTGTTAACCTTTTAATTACGAGAAGGGGAAGGATAGCCTGATGTTTCGGACCGCGCGGGAAACCTTGCGCAACAGTCTTTCACGTATTCGGAATCGCCAGTTTCTGGATGCGACCATGGCGGCGACGGCGCTCGTCGCGACGGCCGACGGGGAAGTGACGTTTTCGGAACTGAGCGCGCTGGATAGCGTGCTCGAGTCTGTGCAGGACCTTCATATCTACGATCCCCATATTGCCGTCGACAGATACAGGGATTTCGCCGACGCGATCGCCGAGGACGCTGAAAGCGGTCGGCGGGCCGCATTCGCGGCTGTCGGGAAAATTGCCGGTGACCGGGACGCCGCGGAACTGGTCATCCGGGTCGCCGTTGCTATTTCCAAGGCCGACGGCGAATTGACCCCGCAGGAGGCGAGATCGATCAGCGATCTCTGCGGCACACTGAAGGTTCCGTTACCGACAGCCACCTGAACGGGAGCCCGGCAGTTTCGCGTATTCTATTGCCTGCGTTTTGAGATAACGCCTCAGGCGCTGAGAGCGGCGGCCATCATGAAGGTGATGGAAACGACAAAAAGCGTAATCAGCCTGACGGAGGTGTTGTTCCGAAGCCGGGCCAGTTTCGCGCTCATCGTTCTGCTCCTCGTATTGATCCTTGGCGTTCAGTGGATTATCAGGGGGATACGCTTTCCACCCGGTTAAGGATTTCGGTTAACGGGGCCTTAAAATAAAAATAATTGCGTGTTCCGTCTGACGGCGGCGAAACACGGGAGAGAGACCTTCAACCGATGACGACAACAGCTGCGGCAACATTCGGACGCGAAGTCCGCGCAATCAGCCTGATCGGTTTTGGGCATTTCCTGAGCCATTTCTACATGTTCGGACTGGTGCCGCTTTTCGCCGCTATTCGCGACGACCTCGGCGTATCCATCCTGGAACTCGGCGCAATTCTGACGGCGTACAACGTCGCGACGGGTGTATTGCAGACACCCATGGGCATTCTGGTCGACAGGCTGGGCGCACGACGCGTCCTTATCGGTGGTCTTTTCGTAACAGCGGCAGCGTTCGGCCTCGCCGGATTCACGCAGTCCTACTGGGCGCTCGTGGTCCTGTTCTTTATCGCCGGTGCGGGAAACAGCGTCTTCCATCCGGCCGATTACGTCATACTGACCGCATCGGTCGATACGACCCGACAGGGCCGCGCATATTCGCTGCACTCGTTCGGCGGCTCGCTCGGCACGGCCGCCGGCCCCGCCGTCATGGCACTCCTCCTGATCTACACGGACTGGCGGACCGCCCTGATGATTGCCGGCGCCGTCGGAGTATTGCTGAGCCTGGTTTTCGTCTTTTCGGGCGACACGTTGCGCGAAGATGCGGCGCGCAAACAAACGACCAAATCGGAAGCGCCGCTCCGCAGCATGATCAACCGCGGCGTCGTATTACTGTTCATGTTTTACGTTCTGACATCGGCGGCGAATATCGGCCTGACCGCCTTCGCGCCGATTTATCTGCCCGACCTTTACGACGTATCCGTTGAAACGGCGAGTTTCATACTGTCGGTTCTTTTGTTCAGCAACGCCATCGGCACACTTTTCGGTGGCTGGCTTGCCGACCGGACACAGCGTCACGATCTCGTGCTGGTAGTGGCCTTTTCGATATACGCTGTTGTCCTGACAGTCGTCGGCACTGCGCTGTTGCCGATCGCGCTGGTAATCGGGTGCTTCATGATCGGGGGTTTCGTCCGCGGCATCGTCAACCCGTCACGTGACATGATGGTGCGCGAGATCGCGCCGGCCGGCGCGCTGGGCACGGTGTTCGCCTTCGTGAGCACGGGGTTCAATGTCGGCCAGGGGCTGGCGCCGCTCGCCTATGGCGCGCTTCTCGACGGCGGCTTTACCAACGAAGTGCTGTATCTGTCGGCCTGCTTCATGGTGCTGTCGATTCTGTTGCTCGTGTTTTCCCGCGACCGGCGGATGTGATGACATCGCGATCCGGCCCAAGGTCGGACGCGCTTGCAAGTCCAGACGGCTTCCGCTGTGATGCGGTTCATGTTCAATCTTTCGCAGGTCGCTAAATCGTTCGGCGCTACGCGCGCCGTCGCACCGACCGACCTTGACGTCCCCCGCGGCCGGACGACCGTTCTGATCGGCCCGAGCGGATGCGGCAAGTCCACCCTGCTCCGCCTGATGAACGGGCTGATCGCGCCGGATACCGGGACCGTCGCCTTCGACGGCGACGCCGTCACGGCGGCAAGCGCGCTCACCCTCCGCCGGCGCATGGGGTATGTCATCCAGGCAGGCGGGCTGTTTCCCCACCTGACGGCAGAACAGAACATCACCATTATGGCGCGCCATCTCGGCTGGCCGGACGACCGTATTGCGAACCGCCTGAACGCCCTGACCGACCTCACCCGGTTTCCGCCGGATGCGCTCGCCCGCTACCCGGCGGAACTGTCGGGCGGACAGCGGCAGCGGGTCAGTCTGATGCGGGCGCTGATGCTCGATCCCGACGCCCTGCTGCTGGACGAACCGCTCGGCGCGCTCGATCCGATGGTGCGCTTCGATCTCCAGACGGAACTGCGCGAGATTTTCGCCACCCTCGGCAAGACGGTCGTAATGGTCACGCACGACCTGTTCGAAGCGGCGCATTTCGGCGCGGAAATCGTGCTGATGCGCGACGGTGCGATTGAACAGCGCGCGCCGATGAATACGCTGGTATCAGCGCCCGCGACGGCCTTCGTCGAAAAGTTCGTGCAGGCCCAGCGGGGCCTGGCGCAGATGGACGGGTCATGAGCCCGCTTCTGCGCATGGTCGCGGCGCTTTCTTCATTACTGCTCGCCGTGCTTTTCGCCCTGCCGGCGGCGGCGGAGAATGTCACTGTCGGGTCCAAGAAATTCACCGAATCCGTCATCCTCGGCGAAATCGCCGCCCACCTCGTCCGCGCCGAACAGATCCCGGCCGCCCATCGCCGGGAGCTTGGCGGCACGCGTGTTCTCTGGGAAGCGTTGAAGAAGGGCGATATCGATATCTATCCCGAATATACCGGCACGGTTTCCCAGGAACTGCTCAAAGACGCCGATACCCGGACGCTGCCACTGATGCGCGCGGCACTTGCCCGGTACGGCATCCGAATGACGGCACCGCTGGGTTTCAACAACACCTATGCCCTTGGCGTCACGAAAGCGACGGCGACCCGGTTTCACCTGGAAAAGATATCAGACCTGCGCCTGCACCCCGGATTGTCATTCGGCTTCTCAAACGAGTTCCTGGATCGGGGCGACGGCTGGCCGGCATTGCGATCCGCATACAGCCTGCCGCAACGGAATGTCCGCGGGCTCGATCACGATCTCGCCTATCGCGGTCTCGCCGCAGGATCGATCGACGGAACCGACGTCTATACGACCGATGCCGAGATTGCCTATTACGACCTCGTGCTGCTGCGCGACGACCTCGGCCATTTTCCGGCTTATCAAGCTGTCCTGCTTTATCGCGCCGATCTCGCGGCTCGGGCACCTGCGGCGATAACGGCTCTGGACGGTCTCGAAGGCAGGATCGATGCCCCGACCATGTCCGCTCTGAACGGCGACGTAAAACTCAGGAAAAACTCTGAGACCGCCGTTGCCGCTGCGTTCGCGCAACGCGCCATGAACGTTGACGCGACCGCGACGGAGCGGCGATTCGCCGACCGGCTATGGCAGACGACGTGGGATCACCTGGTTCTCGTCGGCATATCTCTGGGCGCCGCAATCCTGATTGCCATACCGCTGGGGATCGCCGCTGCCAGGTACGGCCGTGCCGGACAGATCATTCTGGGGGTCGTCGGGGTCATTCAAACCATTCCGTCGCTGGCATTGTTCGTCTTCATGATCCCGCTGCTCGGGATCGGTGGACCGCCGGCCGTGGTGGCGTTGTTTCTCTACAGCCTTCTGCCGATTGTGCGGAACACCCATACGGGCCTGCGCGGGATCGATCCGGCAATCCTGGAATCGGCCGACGCAATCGGGCTGGAACCTGCCGCCCGGCTGCGGACCGTCGAACTGCCACTCGCCATGCAGTCGATCATGGCGGGCATAAAAACGTCGGCCGTCATCAATGTCGGCACGGCAACTCTCGGCGCGCTGATCGGCGCGGGCGGGTACGGCCAGCCGATCCTCACCGGCATCCGGCTCGACGATGTCGGGCTGATCCTCGAGGGGGCGGTCCCGGCCGCTGTCCTGGCGCTCGCCGCACAGGGCCTGTTCGAAGTCGCAGAGCGCGCCGTCGTGCCACGTGGCCTGCGCCTTAAATCAGCGGCTTGATTCCGCCTTGCGCAGACGTATCGTATAAACGTCGTCCGACTGTTCGATATTGACCAGCGTGTGACCGGTTTCGCGGCAGAAAGCTTCGAAGTCCGCGGGCGCGGCACTGTCGGTCGCAAGAACGTCGAGCAGTCCACCGCCCGCTAAACCCTTCAGCACCCTGCGCGCGCGCAGGACCGGTAATGGACAGCGGAGCCCGGTGGCGTCCAGGGTGGATACACTGTCGTCTGTTTTAGAGGGCATTTCGGCCATTCAGTCCTTGCTCAACGCGATAGTAATATTGTTCGTTTGACAAAACAGCATGTCGAGAGAGCAACAATGTCTTGACAGTAAGCGCCGGCGGAGTGCCAGGCAATCGGCGATCGCAGAACACTCTGCCCTTAGCGGTCGGAGATTAGATTATTCTCAATCGGGATACATATTGATTAGACGTCGGATAAATAGAAGATTGCATGCTTTCAGAAGACATCTGGTTATGCCCGCGGATCAGCAAACCACGAAGAGTTGAAAGAGCCGGCTCAAGTTGGTCAGGCGGCGCATCAGTTCCATATACTCTTCGATCCTACTCCCCCGGTGCCGAATTCCGATCCCTTATATGGTCAGAGGGGTACCTCGGAATGACGGCTGGAAACATACGGTACGTATGGTGCGGCCGAGAGTTATCGGAACTTCTTAAATTGGTTGTTCGCAAAATTCGATCAGGATGAAGACGCCTATCGCCGAAACTTGGTCAACAGACTCTTTCTCTAACCGGGCTCAACGGTCCTGATCAACGGTTGGAGCTTTGACGAAGACATTCCTCTGTTTATCGGGCGTATCGGTGACGAAGGCGTCGCATCCTGGCGCAGGAATACGGCAGGGCGGCTATTTCCATTAACCTGCTTTGATTGCACAAAGCGCCATTTGCGAACCCGGTCGAAAAACTCGAATCCGTGAACCTAACTCAGGTTCTGGGGAATTGTTTTTTGGGTTATAGACTTTGTTGCATCAGGGAATAAGCCGGATATGAATATGCCCCCCCTCACAAGGGGTCCCGGGAAAATCGATGCGGACATAGTATTTTGATCAGGTCGAAGAGGTTACGCCGATGACGAAAGCAGCTGGCGCCGCAGCCGCCACGACCGAAGGGGTCGGTATCCATGAATGGCGAGATAAAACGATCACAAATTCGATCAACAGTCCCCGGCACTGATTTTCGGGAAGGACTTCGGCGCGGCATTCCCGGGCTCGACAACAATTTACAAATAACAGAGGCGCAACTGCTATGAGCAAAATCGAAAGCGCGGTTGAAGATCGGCTGAATCATCCGGATTTGCCTGCAATCATTATAGGGGAGATCGGGTCGAACTTTGGCGGGTCTTTGAAAAGTGCGATCGAAATGATTGAAATGGTCGCTGCCGCGGGATGCGACTTTGCAAAATTTCAGATTTTCCGGGCCGATTGGCTTGTGCAAAAAGGTTCGTATGCCCACTCGGTTCTGGCTCCCCTAGAATTGACCAGGGAATGGATACCGGATCTCGTATCCGCCTGCCACAAAGCTGGCATCGGCTTCTGTGCCTCTCCGTTCGATATAGAGGCAGTGGACCTGCTGGCCACCCATAGTGGGCCGTCGTTGATCAAAATTGCGTCGCCGGAAGTACATGACCTGCCGCTGATCAGGGCAGCTGCCCGGACCGAAATGCCCATCGTAATCTCGTCGGGTTTAATGACCATGGAGGACATTCAGGTCGCACTGGACTGCATCCGGGAAGAAGGTAATCCCACGGTTTGCTGCCTGCACTGTGTGTCTGACTACCCGACAGAACCGGCCGACTGTAACCTGGGCATGATTGGTCTTATCGCAGAACGCTTCGGCGTTCCTTCCGGACTGTCCGATCATTCCCCTGAAATATCCATTCCCATGGCGGCCGTCGCCCTCGGAGCACGTGTCATCGAAAAGCATGTCACCATGGACCGAACGCTAGACGGTCCGGATCATCATTTCGCACTCGAACCGGGTCCACTCAGGGAAATGGTCCAAGGGATCCGCCAAATTGAACTGGCCCTGGGAAAAGAAACCGAATATCCGATTCGCTACAGCGCCGAAAAACGCGCGATCAACAACAAGGCGATGGTCGCCAATGAGGCGATCCCGGCAGGCGTCGTGATTTCAGCGGATATGCTCACCGTAAAAAGGGTGCGGACAGGTGTTCGTCCGAGGGATATCAACTCTCTTGTCGGAAAAAAGGCATTAACGAATATTGCGGAAGACGAAGTCGTGGACGAAAGCAATACCGGATAGGTCAGGCCAGGCGGTAGCGGCGAGTTCAGGCGAACAACCTGACCATCATGATCTGATCGATCTCTATGCCCTGGCGCCAATTATCCTGATCAGCAAGGTCGCGCGGCAACTCGCTCAGTTCCAGAAATGCTGCATTTCGGAACGCGCGCGCTGAACCTGGGTTGTCGTGATGGCAGCCGGCATAGAGACGCTTCAATTTCAACACCTCGCCTACATATCTGGCAGCTGCATCAATTGCTTCCGATGCTAGGCCTCTTCCCCAGTGTTCCCGGTCCCCGATTAATATACCCATCGATGCCCGGCTAAGTGCCCGGTCGATATGCGTGACATGCAGATTGCCGATATGCTGGACGCCATCTTTCAAAAACACACCGAATAAGATTCCCGTTTCGGACCTGTTCTCGGTCTCGATGTAATCCACCAGTTCGTCGCGCCTTAGAGGGCGGTCAGGAACCGACAGGAACGACCGCACATGCGAATCCTCAAACCAGGTTTTATACGCCCCGTCCGCGAGGCTAGGCTCCAGTGTCCCCAGCAGCAACCGCTCGGTCTCGATCTGATAGGCTGGTTTCATGTCGCTGGGATATAAGGGCCAAAAGACGGTATGTGCAAGTATCCTTCGCTTCCCCGCCGCCAAGGATAAATCGAAAAAGCGATAGATTTTTGCAGATGGAAAGAGGGTTGGCTGGGGCGGCAGGGATCGAACCTGCGAATGACGGGATCAAAACCCGTTGCCTTACCACTTGGCTACGCCCCAATGCGACGCGCGGGGAACATATCGGAACTTGCTGCAAAGATGCAACGCCGGAACGTGACGCGCCGCGCTGTTTTCGTATATAGTTTCGATATGGTCGACCCAAGCATGCCGTGGAGCCTCAAGGGCATTTCCGACGAGGCGCGAGAATTCGCCAAACAAGCCGCCGACGGTTCGCAAACGCCGGTCGGGGCGTGGCTGTCTGCCGTCATCCGGTCCGCGGCCGCACAGGAAGCCGGAACCGGGAACCTGCCGCCGACCGATCCCGCCCCGGAAACCGCGGCACCGTCGCCCGCAGTTTCCGCATCAGATAACCCTCCCCCGGCCGACCGAACTGCGGGCAGCACGATCGAGCGGGCAGCACAGATTGTCGGCGATTTCGGATTCGAACCCGAAGGGCCTGCCCTCGATGCCGACCTGATACACGACCCGGCCCGCCTCCAGTCGGAACTGAACGCCCTCGAACGCCGGCTCGAGGAATCGGAAACGGTGGCCGGGCAGAACCTTGCACCGCTGATCGACGAGATCGAGCGGATAAAGACCCGGCTGGAAGCCCTTAAAAAACACTGAGACGACGCCGTTCCGAGAAACCGTCGCGTCCGCCTTTACTGCAGGTGCTACGCCGTATGTCCTATAGGGCTACCCGTGGCCGTATGCGGCAAACGGTCAATTTTTGTTGATGGACTTCAGAAAATATGGCAAAGCTGTGACCGTGCGGTGGGGGTCGTGCGTAAAGAGTAACCCGAAGTATAACCAGAGCATCCGCATATACTCATGGCCAAAGCACCATCTCCCTGGAGCGTTAAGGGTGTAGACCCCGAGGCCCGCGAGGCCGCGAAGATCGCTGCCCGTCGGGCCGGACTGACGGTCGGCGCATGGCTGAACCAGATGATCCTCCAAACTGCGAGCGACCAGCTACGCAGGAACGGCACACAACAGCCCGGCGCCGCACCAGGGTACAGACAACCCGAGCGCGCAGAATATCGCCAGCAACCCGACCCGCAGACCGAGCACTGGGACACACCGCACCCCCAACCGGGCATGGCCCCTCCGCCCGCCCCAACAATTCAGGCTGTCTTTGAAAGTATTCAACGGCTTTCAAGCAGGATCGAGCAGGCGGAACAACGAACCGCGGATACCATCGCCCCTATCGTCGACAAGGTTGCAGAGTTGAGCGATCAGCTTGAGAAAACAAAGAACAGCGGCGGGACATCGACCGCCCCGGTCGAGCGCGCGGTTCAGAAGATAGCCGACCGCCTCGACAGGATCGAAAGCGAGTCCCCGCAGTCGGAATCGTCCGGCCTCTCGGCCCGGCGTCCGATCCGGGAAGAACGATCGGAAAGCCGCAAGGGATTTCTCGGCCTGTTTCGGAAATCCTGAGGCCCTACCGGCCTTCCTATTGATAAAACAGGCTAAACAAGGCCCTGCGGCACCGGCCATATCCAGCCATATCAGGCACTACCCACCTTTGTTCACCTTGCAGATGCTGTTTCTCCACCGGCAATGCTGCGTGAGAATTGCCCGCAGCGCGTTAACGATTGTCCTTAACAGAGGTCGCCTTCGGTCGGTATAGTCACCATCCGTAATACATCCATCGAAAGAGCAGACAGCCCATATGGCGAGATCGAAATCATGGAGCGTCAAAGGGATCGATAGCGACACACGCGATCTCGCTCGCGACGCGGCACAGGCTGCCGGAATGACGATCGGTGCGTGGATCGACCAGGCGATCCTGAAAGCCAAACAGGGGGCGTTGCCCGACATGCTGCCCAGCGGGGCGGCGGCGGAAGACAAAACTAACGACAGGGCGGTTGAAGACTCCGCCGGCCCGCCCGAGACTACCAGCCATCCGCCGCCGGTTCCGGCGCCGGTATTTCCGGAAGATGCGCGTCCCGCACCTCCCGGCGCCCCGCCACCGGTAGCCCCCCGAGCGGATAACGCCCCATCTCCGGTCGAAGATTCCAGCGACCCGCAGGATTTGGTGGCGGAAGATAAATCGGCGAAAGACGACATAGACGACGCTTCGGAACATCAGGCCGACAGCCCGGTCCGCGATGCCGGAAACGCCGGTCCAAGGCCGCTCGCGCCGGCGATGCAGCAACGGCCGATCGGCCGCTACGCGATGCTCGGCATTTTCTTTGTTGCGCTTCTTGGCGGTGGCGGCTGGCTGTTCATCGAGATGTCCTCCACGAAACTGCAAACCCCGATTCAGAAAGTTGCGGATAGCCAACCGGCCCCGCCGACGAAACCGGCGCCGGGAACACCGGAAGCGCCGGCACCGGCTTTACCGGACGCAATCCGCACAGGAATAGAACTGGCCCGCGCCGGCGATGCAAAGGCCCAACACGATCTCGGCATGCTGCATCTGTCCGGACGCTATGTGAAGAAAGACAGCGCGGAGGCCGTCAGATGGTTTGAACGGGCAGCCGTGCAGGGGCTCGCCAACGCGCAATTCAATCTGGGCGTTCTGTACCAGCGCGGCGAAGGCATCGCGCAGAACGACCAACTCGCCTTTTTCTGGTACCAGAGCGCGGCAGACCAGGGCATGGCCCGTGCACAACACAATCTGGCAACGGCCTATGCCGAAGGCAGAGGCATCACAAAGAACTACGCGAAGGCGGCCGAATGGTTTGAAAAATCGGCGAATGCGGGCCTCAGCGCATCGCAATTCAGTCTGGCGACGATCTACGAACGCGGGCTTGCAACCGGGGCTCCGGACCTCGAGAAGGCCCGGACCTGGTATGCAAAAGCCGCAGCGCAGGGAGATACGAAGGCGACGGAGAACCTCGCACTGCTTGAGGATCGGCTCGCCCGGACCGCGCCGAAACCATCGGCCGGCGCAGCGCCGGGTTCAGACACGCCGGACGTGAAAATAGGTCGCAGGGAAATTCGGGAAATACAATCCCTGCTGGCGCAGATGAACTTCAACCCCGGGCCGGCCGATGGACAGATGGGCAGCCGAACCGCGGACGCCATACGGCTCTATCAGCAGTTTGCGGGGCTTGAGATAGACGGCACGCCGAGCCAGGCGCTCCTCGAAGACATGCGCGAGGTTGCCCGGTCCATGTCGAAAGGCGGCTGAACCTGTCGGGTGGCGCCAATCTTTTTTAAACCGGGTTCAACCGCCGCCGCGGCCGGTTAATACAGTCGGCGGCGTATCCCGGAATGTCGTCGCAACACACCACCAATCCGGATGAGCCGCCCCGATCTGCTGCGCCGCAGCGCCGGCGAATGCTATATCCGAAAACAGTCCAAAGCAGGTTCCACCGCTTCCGGACAAACGCGCCAGGGCACATTCTTCACCGGCCTCCAATGCGGCCAGCACATCGCTGATGACCGGCGACACACGACGCGCCGGTTCGGAAAGGTCGTTCTTCCGGACAGCAAGCGCAGCGATGAAAGCGTCGAAGGCACCGGGAGTGTCCCAGCCGGCAGCATCCGAAAACGGGGCAGTCCTGGCGGAGAATACAGCCGGCGTGGAGACCCCTTCCCGGGCATTGACCAGCACCACGCCGCCGGGCGGCGGCGGCGCGGCAGCCGTAACGATCTCTCCCACGCCAGACATCATGGACGGTCGGGCGGACAGACACACCGGGACATCGGCCCCGATAGAAATTCCGATCTTCGCCAACTGCGATTCGGTCACGTCGAGGT
>TARA_R110000868_G_scaffold370916_3_pt1 | contig 21719 bp, 21 predicted proteins | sample TARA_R110000868 | Tara Oceans TARA_R110000868 (sample SAMEA4397489) | marine metagenome | biome: Polar Biome; feature: [SRF] surface water layer (ENVO:00010504); material: water (ENVO:00002006), including particulate matter (ENVO:01000060) such as... | depth 5 m | reverse complement strand
TTGCTTTATCATTATCATTAGTAATTTTTTCGTTTGTCTTTATAAGAAGTGCTCTTGTTTTTTCCGCGGCAGTTGCTTGAATTTGTAATTTATTTAATTCAACAGCTTCCCTTGCTCTACTTTCTTCATCACCTAATTTTTTAAGATTTTCTAAATTCTTTTCAAGTAATGTTGCACGTGTTTCATCAGAAATTTTAGCATATTTTCCTACTCTATTTGCTAAATCTTTTTGTTCTTGTAATGCAGCACTATTTGCATTTCTAATTAATTGGTATCTTTGTTTTAATCCTTCTTGTGTTATTTCAGTTAAATCTTTTTCACTCTTATTTGCAATTTTAGCTAATAATAATTTCTTTTTATTTTCAAAATCTATTTGACCTAAACTTTCAGCCAATAAAATATTTTGTCTTTCTATAGCATCAGATAAATCATCTACTGCTTTTTTAGCTTCTTCTTCACCTGAAGCCATACTATATAATGCACTAATTAACTCACCAATAAGAACAATTGCAATACCAATACCAGTACCAATTAAAACACCTTGTATTGTTCTACCTAAAGTTGTGGTCCAAAATGTTGCAACCTTTTCTGCTTCACCTAATTGTAATGCAGCAGCACCTGCAGCTTTAAGGGCAACTGTTCCTTGTGCTACTGCTTGACCTTGTTTTTTGGTAGCATTAATCATATTAGTTTTAATATCAACTAACTTTCCATCAGCATCCACAACAGCGGTTGTACTTTTAGTTAAATTTCCAATTGCACCTGATGTAGCACCAGCTTGTGCTGCAGTTTCTTTTAAAGATTTTGTTAAATCATCAGCACCTTTTTTACTATCACCTAATCCCAAAAATCCTTTACCAATATCCTTAATATCATTTAAAGTTTCTTTTAATTGAAATTGCAAATCCTTTAAACTAAATGATGAAAATGTTTTTAACAATCCTATAGCACCATTTAACTGACCGAAAAATTGTCCTATTGGTCCTGGTAATAAAGATAATGATGAAAATAAATCTTTTGACTTAGCAGTTGTCTTAGCCAATGCATCTTGTGCATCACCTAATTTTGATGATAACAACTGAAACTCCGCTGTACCTTCTTTTGTTCTTCTTAATTCAGCTGTTAAAATCTTAACCTGTCTTTGCAAGTTTAAAGATTTATCTAGTACAACATCAATAGGTTTACCATCAATATCATATTGGATTTTTAATCCTTTACCAAAATCTTTTAATTCACCTAATTTTTTAGCAGTAGCATCTACTTTACTACTATCAACATCAACTATAACTGATATTTGCTTATTTGCCATAATCTAATAATTCTTGTTTTGTTTGTTGAAATGAATTTTCCAACATTGTTTTTTCACCTTTCAATCTTGATATGGTTGAAAAGTCAATTATGTTATTTTCGAATGATTTTCTTAATTTATCAAAATCAGTACTATAATCAGGTACGACTACGTTATCTAATTTTATGTGATAATTGTGTAATTTAATTTCTATATTCATATTCTTATATTGTAATTGATAATGTTTGACATACTGGATAAATAGCTTTCGCACCAATAAATCTTACTTCAAAGTAATAAGTTCCCGTAACAAATGAAGCTAACCCCAACATTGCTGGCGTAACTACTTGTGATACTGAACCTGATAATGTTGTCGCACCTGTTGAACCTGAACTAACTTTTGAAACCAATCTCCAAGGTTTAAAATAAGTTTGTCCACCTGCTAACATATGTAACGATAAAACATTTAGATTACCACCATTTAAAAATACCTCAGCATTGTTTTTAGACCAGGTATAATTAAAACTTATTGTTATAGAAGAAGATGAAATGCTTGTACCAGTAAAACCTGATGTGGTTCCTGATACACTATTCTCATTTAAATCTTGAATAATGTTAACATCATATTCAGCCAAATCATAGTTTGGAAAAACAAAGTTTTGGTTATTTAATTGCGGTATATATTTTGTACTCATATTATTAAATAGTTGGTGTTGGGGTTATTGTAGGAGTTGGCGTTGGTGTTCTCGTAGCTGTTGGCGATGGGGTTGGCGTAGGTGTTGTTGTTGAGTTATTTGCATAGTCTCTCCAAGTTACCTCAAATGTATCATTGTTATTTATTGTCAGTCCTGAAAAACTTGATGATGATAATAATGTATATAATGTCGGTATAGCAGTATTAATTGAAACATAATTTGTTCCAATTAATGTACCATTCTTTCTTAATTCAACTATTGCATATGCAATATAAGAAGAACCACTACCAGTTTTTCCACCAACATATCTAGAAACATTAAAGAATGTTGAACCGGAACAAGGATTTAAATCTACATAAGAACCTGTTGATGACTTACGTGCACTTATTATACTTGTTACATTTGCTGTTACTACAGTACATCCACCACCAGCATTCATACTTGCTGTTGCACCAGAAGAACTAAATGTTATTCCGTTCGGATTATTTAACCATTCTCCTGAATATATCATTCTCCATCTTGTTGGTGTAGGAGTTGGCGTTGGCGTTGGTGTTCTAGTTGCAGTAGGAGTAGGAGTTAAAGTAGGTGTAGTAGTCGGAGTTGGTGTAATAGTCGGAGTTGGCGTTGGACAACCATAATTTATAACATCAACCCATATTGCATCTAATTGTGATAATAAACTTGAATTTGCATCAGCACAAGGAGTTTGGAAACTATCTCTGAAATATAATCCTGATTGATTAAAGTCAATCAAATCTTGTAATATAGTATTTAAATTTGTAGCGTTAAATTGATTGAATGCAATATCTAAAGTTGTTAATCCACTTGAACTAGACACATCTAATGTTGTCAAATTATTTGTATTTATCCAACAATATATTAATGATGGTGGGATTTGTAATGTATTTAAATTTGCTGAATTTGCTGTTAATCCTGTTAATGATGTGTTATTTGATAAATCAATATCAGCAAAATTTGTGCTTGAACAAACTAAATCAATCAAATAAGGGAATGATGTATCCCAATTTGATATGTCACTATAATTTAAAGCAACACCATTTATATTTAAATTTGTTATACCATTACCTGAATAAGTTATTGTACTTAAAGCACTTGCGCCATTTAAATTTAATGTTACAGGGTTACCGATTATACCAGAACCCATATTATCTACATTAATTGTATTAATACCTTGACACATATCAAAATCAGCATATGCCAATATTGGGTTATTAGATATGTCTAAACTTGAAATAATATTATTTTCAGTTATAGTACATTCTGTCAAACCAGTTTTATTATTTAAACCGAACAAATATGGTACATATATACCACCTATCATTCTAAAAACTATCATATCAGGTGCATTCGAAAAATTCAATGCGTTACCTATTGGTGTGTCTAATCCATAAAAATATTGTAATTTGACACAATTAATCACGCCAGTTAAGGTTCCTAATATGACACAATAATCTGTATTTATATATTCTAATTTTGTATTATACGTTATATCTAAACTTGTTAATCGTGAGTAAGTAATGTCTAAATATTTTAATTCTGTATTACCTGTACAAGTAAAACCTGTTAATTGATTTTGATATGCAGGTGCATAATCTATGCTTATTAATTCTATTTTTTGTAAGTTTGTTGCTTTATTAAAGTCAGCATAATTTACTCTTTTATTATCGTAACTGATTTGTGTTAATCCTTGTAAATTATCTGCACTATATATATAAAATTTCTTTACTTGATTGGTAAGGCCACCTAAATTAAATGATGGATTATTACCAGATGCTGTTGTCAATGTTGTACCACTAGTTTCATTATAAACAAACCACGCTAATGTACTACCACTATTAGTTATTGTATTAGCACTAAAATTTGTAGCTGAACTTAATGTATCAAATGTAATAAAATTTAAAGAATTAACTGGCATTCCACTATAGGGTTGTAAACCACAAAGTGAACCCTGTGAAGCCACTTTAATTGAAGTAGCAGCAAGTGGAATTAAAGTTGTTGTATATCCACTTAATAAGCTTGTTTGTGTAATTCCTGTTTCAAATGGTGTTGTATAACCATCAACATCCGAATATATATCAAACGTACTTGTGTTATTTAATCCAATATAATTTAAAACTATAATACCTGCTTTAGTACTAGCTGTACCTGAATAAGGTATTATCCCAACTAACCCTTCAACATCGCATTGCGGGTTAACATCTGTATAACTATTAATTCTATATTCAAAATTATATGAATAATTTAATGTTGAAGCAGTAAATGTTACACTACTAACTCCTGTGCCTGTAACACCAGTTATTGATGTATAAAACAATCCATTATTACCATTAATATCATCTGTCGTATAATCTAATCTTTGAACATCAATAACTTTTAATAATGATGTTGGGTCTGTTACTAACTCATATGTTACTACGTCATTTAAATTTAGGTGTGTTGAATAATATCCATCTACATCTCTATATTGTAAATTTCTTAAACCACCATTAACAAATACTTGAAAATTATCTACGCCATCATCTTTAATTAATTCTGTAAATTTTACAATTAAAGAACCTTTTGCAGTTAAATTTGTATCTTGATTTGAGGGGTATATTCTTGGCATATGTTTTTAATTTTTAAATTATACAAGCAGATATACAATCTGCACTGAAAGACGCCCCATCCAAATCAACATCATATGATGGTCCGCTTATTAAACCAGTTAAATAATAAATATAACCATCACCTATATTATAATAAAGACCTGTAGTTAAACTAGTAGTTGACCTACCAACCCAACTTGAATTTGGTTGAGTACAACCAGGACAATTATATCTAACTGAACTATAATAATAATAAGTTGTTCCTGTTGGTGTAGCAGTAGGCGTTGGTGTTATAGTTGGCGTAGGCGTTATGGTAGGTGTAGGAGACGGAGTAAATGTTGGTCCACCTGTTGGCGTCGGAGATGGTGTAGGAGTTGGCGTTGGCGTTCCTAAGCACGTGTTTGTTCCAAAGATAGTTGAACCACTAGTTCTTATTCCATATGTTGTTTTGGTTGTATTAAAGTCAGTGCAATTTTCCCATACATTAACACCTGTTTTAGTATTACCACTATTGTTCCAAAATCCTGTTAACGAATATTGTAATCCATTTACATTTGAATATATATAACTCAACATTGTGTCACAAGTATTGTTATAACAAGAACCTGTTAAATAATCATCTTCAGTAATTTCTTGCATTGAATATGGAACATAAAACGTAGTAAAACCAGTTGGGTTAAATATTCTAAATGCTGATGTAAATCCTGATGTTGAACCTGATAATGAACCAACTTGATTGTCATAATACAATGACCAAATAAAATTAGTGTCTTGTAAATTCTCGTTTGTAAAATTTGTTTTTATCTTATAACACGTACCAGGATTATCGCAATAAGAATAACTAAAATATCTATCAGGATATGTTTGTGGATTTACATTAAATTGTAATAACTGAACTTTTGTTAATTCTCTATTTGTTAAATTATAATCGCTTATCTTATTAACAATAAAAAATTGTTCGTTAATCTTAATAATGTCATTCCAATTTAAATTATATATATCTGTATATTTTAAATCAAAATTACCTTCTAAAAATCTTGTATTAGGGTCATAGATATTTGTTATTCTATTATTATAGAAAACATTATATATATCATTTTCTGTATATACATCATATGTCTGCACACCAATATCCACTGGCAATTCTGAATTAAATAAGTTACATAAACTATCATTATTAATTTTATATTGGTCTGCTAATCCCATTGGCATTGTGTGTGATATTGATGGTATCCTATCATAATTTTGTCTAGTACCACCTGTTGAGTTTTGTAATTTAAATGAATATGTATCCACTCCTGAATTACCTGCATCATAAACCTCACCAACACTATCAATAAATGGATTTAAACCCATCAACCAAAAGAATATCTTAGGCTTTGATTTAACACCTTTATATAGCCATCTAACTTGATTATCAGATGTACTCTGTTCGTTTGTTGCTGCATAATTAATACCCAATGGTAAACCAACATTGCTATCCCATTTTCTAATTAACTCAGGTGAAAATATTGTTTCAATTTTCTTTTCCTGTGATTTAAAATCAGTTGGGTTATACACAAAATTCTGTCCGTATATTCTATTGTTCTGTAATTTAAATATTCTATTACCTTCATCACCATCATCTAAATCAGTAAGTATTAATTGACTTTCTAAATAATTTAATGCAGGTTCTACTGTGAACCCTTTATCATATGATAATTTTGGTGTCCAATCATATACATTACCTGTACCAACATAAAAATCAAATGGTTCAATTGTTATTGTTGATGGGTCATTTTCATTTGGTATAAACACAAGATTAAACTTTTTAGCAATTGATGATAATAAATCTATTTGCTTTATATTTTGGTCTATAACCAAATTAAAGTTTACAGCATCCCCATCCATAAAGCTAACGCTTTCACCAACTGCTTTTGGTAAATATGTAAATGCAGATTGTGGTGCAATACCAACATCTACTGATTGTACTTCTAAAAATGTTCTACCTGATACTGTAACCTCATAACCATTTTGTCCTGCAGGTATTGTAAACCCATCAAAATAAATTGGTACTGGATTAAATAATAAAGTAGCATTAATATCTGATAAACAATGACAAGGGATACCAGTTCCTTTTTTAACTATAAATACATTTGCTGTTTCTCCGCTGTTTGTAATATATGGTAATAATTCAACACCTGATAATGGTAGTGTTTCTATATTTGTTAATACATATGAAAATTTAGTATTTGGTGAACTAAAATATCCGTATAGATACATTGCTTTAAACCAGGGTGTATTGAAAAAGTCTGAGTTAATTTTGTAACCATACGTTTTAAAAATTAATTGTATTAAACTATATATATTTAAAGCCGGTTTGAATTGATTGTCGTATAAAGCTTCTGTTGGTGAATTAGCATAATACTCTTCAACACCAGCAGCGTAAGCAGCTGTATTACCAGACCACCATCCAATTGGTGACGTTGTTGTAAATAATCTTGTTCTTTCTAATGTTGCACCTGTAAAGTTTGGTAGTGTTGTACCACTTATTGTTTCATAGTTATATCCGTTATGAACTAAAGGATAAAAATATGTATATGGATATTTGCTATCTAAAAAAAAGTTTGATGCTGCTAATCTATCACCAACCTCAAATTGGTCAAAGGTGTGATTAAACGTATATTCTGTGTCATCAAAATTTAAATCCTTTAATAGGTTGTTTCCTATCTGTCCAAAAATATCGCCTACGGACGAATATAAGGTCACGTCATATTCTATCTTGCTATTCATCACCGCAACTTTATTAAGCCTCATATAGCCTCTAAAATAAACTTGAGACCCTATTAGAACTTGACAATCAACTCTTTTGGTTGCGTTGAAAAATAATGATACAGCATCCACGTTATAATACGTTTCAAAAAATCTATTATTCCTTTTTGTACCAGGTACCGATAAGCCAATTGAAAAATCTGAATTGCGTTTTGCAATATCTTGTATTTCAGAAATTGATTTATTAATCTTGATTGGTATATCTGTATAGGTATCCAAAAATTCGTACTTAGTCGCACCTGTAATAGTTGCGTGTGGAATATTGGTATCAATACGTAATAAAGTTTGTTGACTACTCATATATTAAAATCCTCTGTTTGCAAAGAACGTATCTGCTGATTTAAACGTTATCCTATATTTATTTAACTTTCTGTGTTTCTTTGTAATTGTTTCTACCTCTGTTGATAAAACTTGTATAGGTCTTAAATCCCAATATATTTTATCTTGTCTATCCATTGGCGAAATGTAATTAGGTCTTACCTCATATACTTGTGGTGACATAAATAATTGTTCTATCCACTGTGCTACAGGTACTGATAAAAACTCACTTTCTAATACTATTTCTCTGTCAACATCTGTTCCAAATGTTTTATTGGTTCTACCAACGTTTACATCCGGTCCACTTACATCAGTTGAAAAATATCTGCTATCATATGATTGTGTACTTATCTTTTTTGTGTCTTGTCTATATGACTTGAATGTAAAATAATCATAACCACCTTTTGAATTTAAAAATGCAATTCTTGTATTTTCAGGATAGCAGTTGTTATATAGATAGAAGTAAAATGTTTCACTAACAGGTCCTATTGGTCCATTGGCTGTCCTTCCTGTTGAATTTGTTGGGTAACTATAATAAAGTTGTACGCTATAATATGCAACATCATCAAATGTTTGTCCTGTCAAGAATAAGTTTTGAATATCCACAGGTCCACAAGGTAATGCGAATGGTTTTAAATTATCTGTATAACCTGTTGGTGATGCATATGTTGTACCACTAAAATTTAATTGTTGATACCAATAACCATTTGTAACCAATTGAGTATTAGAACTATCATATAAAGTAAAAACCGCATAGTCTGCTTCTATCACTTGTCTGTCTCCGGATTGTCCGTTTAAATAATAAAGTACATAATTTTCATCAGGTTGTATATATTGAATGCGTGGCGCATCTGTTAAAAATCTTGCTGTCTCAGACATTTCTGGTACTGTCGGATAATCCATAAGATATTGCGACATTGGTGACAATCTTCTATAAATGTCTAAAGTATTGATTGTCAATCCTGTTCCTAAAACAGTACCAATCTCTTGGTCAAAGTTCGGTAGGATAAATTTGTTCTCACCCATTTGAAATTGTCCCCCAACATAATCAAAGTACTCACCTGTATTTGTAAAACCACTTGCAGTAAATCCTGTTGCTGTTACGCAGTTTGGAATATTGGTATAGTGATTTAAATTGTTTGTTGGTGTGTTACCTGTAAATTCTGTTGTTGTTCCACCTGTTGAATTAATATAACGCCATCCGTATTTGTAATTTGCTGTTACCTTATTTGGATAAGGGTTATTGATATTAATTGTATTGTTTGTTGTAAACCAGTCATTCTTCCAATAATAGGTAAAATGTTCTGATTGTACGTAATTTGATATATAATCATAAGGTCTTAAATTATATGAATAATAATAAGTTGCACCTGATAATTGTGTATCAAAAGGAACTAGTTGCATTCTGCCAACTAGGGTTGCATCTGAATATAAATCAACATCTAGTTCTAAAGAACTTTCATAGGTGTCGCCTGTAACAATAATGTTATAGTTTGCGCCCCGTTGATATATCATATCAGCACTCCTTCTTAATTGGGTATTATTGTTTAACCCATTTGCGTATAATTGTTGGTATCCAAATGTTGGCATAGTCTTATATTCCTTCTAATGTGTTTATTAATTCTTCAACTGCAGCATCACCAATTATTTCCATAACTCGTGGGTCAGCCATTATTTTTTCTATCGATATTGTAATAAAGTTTTGTGGTTTGTTTTGATAACCATTCTTCATCATAGAACGCCCCACTAAAAACGCAACTCTGTTTATGTTAACCTCATTCTTCTCAATGTACTTTCCTGTTTTTAAATCTCTAATCTTAAAACTTTTTTTATTCCTAATCCAATCCTTGATTGCTGTAACATTAGGAAATTTACCTGCTTTTCTGTCATTAATCAACCAATAAGCATATGTATCTTCTAATCTTTTTCCGAATGCTGTTATCTGAATAATTTGAATGCCAGGTTGTGTTTCTTCCACCTGTGCTTTAATACTATTCATTAAATTACCTGTAGCTACACGATTACCCATTCCTTTAGTCGGATGACCAAACTCATAAGACTTTTGCATAAGACTACTCTTAATAATCTCTTCAATGATAGGTGATAAAGCATCTAAGTCCATTTATTTTATTTTAAATAATCAGGGTACGGAGTTGGCGTACAAGTTATTGTGGGTGTTGATGTTGGCGTTGGTGACGGGGTTGGTGTTAATTCTAATTCTTCCATATTATAAAATTGGGTTTATGATTTGATAAGCAACAACATCTGTGTCACCATTACCATTACTTGTTATTGTAAATGTTCCTGAACCTTTTGAACTTACTGCTACCATATGTGCATTGGTTAAAGTTTGTTTGGTTAAGAATATTAAACTATTAGCTGTAACTAAACTATTAGAAACTGTTGCAGCACCAGGGTTTGCACCATCTAATACTACTGTTCCAATTGTTTTGTTAGAACCTGATGCAAATTGTACGTCACCACTCACTAATAATGAACCAGTTAAGTTTGTTGTTCCACTAACTTTTAATCCAAATCTAATATCTGTTGCAGCATTAATTTGTAATGTTTGGTTTGCTGTAGTTCCATCAAACTTTCCATACATTAACGAACCGCTTCTATCTGCTGTTACTGAACCATAATTTTGATTTGCAATATAAAAATTGTTTGTACCTGTTTCGTTAAATCCTGCTTGATAACCTATTGCAACGTTCCCTGAACCTGTTGCATTTTTTAATGCTTCAATACCAATACCGATATTTCTTGATGCACCACCTGTACTTTTAAGTGATTGATAACCAATTGCCACGTTATTATCACCTGATATAAATTGTCCTGCTTCATTACCAAAGGCCATATTGAAACTACCTGATATTGTATTAGCCATTGCTTGATTACCAATAGCAGTATTGAATGTACCTACTGTTAAATTATTTAATGCTTCACCACCAATACCTGTATTGTTATTGGATTGAACGTTATTTAGTGCGCTTCTACCAATAGCCATATTGTTTGAACCACTTACATTATTTACCATCGCATTAGCACCTATTGCAACGTTGCTTGAACCTATTGTATTTAGCTGTGACGCTGCTGTACCGATTGCAACGTTGTTTGATGCTAGGTTGTTTCTTAAAGCGTTATCACCAATACCAACGTTTACTGTACCACTAACATTTTCAAGCATTGTATTTGCACCAATTGCTGTGTTTGACCTACCTGTTGTATTTGCATATAAAGTCCTATAACCTAATGCTGTGTTATTATATCCACCTCCACCAACTGTTGTATTAACAAATAAAGCTTGTTCACCATATGCAAGGTTGTTTGACGAGTCGCCAGCACCTCTATTATAAATTGAACCTGAAATAATAACTGAACCAGTCATTCTTATATTATTTGTGCTATCAACGTGTATTGCGTTTCTTCTTGCACTATCTGATGTTCCTGAACCAACAACAAATACTGTTTCTACTGATGTTTCTTGATTTGAACCTGTTGCATTATATCTACCAACGATAACTGTACCAGCTGTTGTTGAACCTGGTGTTGCTTGTGAACCTGAAATAATTAAACTTTGTCCCAATAACGCTGTTGCCACACAATGACCACCTGCTGAACCACTACTAATAGAATTAATAGTATTACTTTGACCTATCATTGTGTTATAAAAGAAACCCCTTCTAGTACTTGTATTAGAACCTGATATAATAATAGCATTACCAAAACCTTGATATAGTCCTGCTGAAACTGTTGCATTATTTGTTGCTACGCTAACCGATGATGTATATCTATTATCAACTCTTACATTACCAATATTTTGACTATAAGCTACCGATGAACTAAAATGATTTAATGTTGTATTACCTCCTACAAATACATTACCATTCATTGTAGTGTTTAAATCTAATGGGGTAAATGATGCTGTGGATGTTATGGCACCAATAACAACATTATTAATCATATTAACACTACCACTAGGATGATTTATTGTAACTGTACCTATTATATTATTGGCACTAATATTAGGTGTTGCTAATGAAGATGTTGTATAGTTTTGAATAATACTACCTAAATTAATATTACCATTCATTGTAGGTCTTAATAATGAACCTGTTGTCAATGTTGATGTTCCTATAAAAATACTTCCACTACCATTTAAATAACCATAAGTTCCAGCAGTTGCTAATGTATTTGGTCTAGGTCCGGCCATTATAATATTGTTTGAACCTGATATTACAATTGAACCAGTTAAGTTTGCTGCTGCAGGTCCTATAGGTCCGCCAAATAAAATATTGGATTGTGATATTGGTGCTGATGCTGAAACATTCATTTTAACTGAACCACTATTAAAGGCTTCAGAGAATATATTAATTAAACCATTATTTACTACACCACCAATTAATGCACCTGAAACTATTGCATCACCTAATATTAAGCTACCTGTTATTGATTGTGTTGTTGATGCAGAACCTGTTGTTATTAAACCATCTTTACTAAATGAACCTGTATTAATAAATGGTTGTAACGCCGATGCTACATTTTGATATGTGTCGTATTGAGTTACTCCTGATAAGTTTGTTGTTAAAACATATGAACCAGTTCCTAATTGAATTGAACTACTAATCCAATCAATTACATCAGGATAGAATGTACCTGATTGATATAAAGAACCTGTAAAATTTACTACTGATGATGAAATTACTAATTCATTATCTGCTACAATATCAATACGTTTAGTCGTACCATAATTGTCAACCTTAACATATGTTACATCATCACCGATAAATAATTGTCCACCACTCCCTGTAATGTGCGTGTCTGTTGGTGATGTGTTATATACTTCCAAATATCTTGCATCAGCTTGATTTGGTTGTAAAAATAAACTACCTGTTCCTTTTATATTTGTTATTCCTAATGAACCTGTTATTTGTAAATCATTTGTTGTGGCCCAATATGAACCTGTCTGTGCAAATAAACTATCACCACTTGTTCCACTAGAACCATCGCTTCCACTTGTTCCTGATGAACCATCACTACCTGAACTGCCGCTTGTACCACTGCTACCATTGCTTCCACTTGAACCAGACGTTCCTGATGAACCATTGCTACCTGAACTACCTGACGAACCACTTGTTCCTGAACTACCTGATGCACTCATTACTTCCCAAAATGCTGGTTCAATAGATGGTATTTTATTTGTATTTGCTTGTAATGCAACATATGATTGTCCGTTATAAGTTACTACATCGTATAGTGAATATCCTGATGTATTGTCCCATACTCCCTTAAATGAAAAACCTAGTCCACTTGAACCAGACGTTCCACTTGAACCTGCTGTACCTGAACTACCACTTGTTCCACTTGTACCAGACGTACCTGAAGAACCAGATGTAATCGGTGAATTGTTTACCAATAAAGAACCTGAGATATTAACTTGTGTTAAACTCATTTGTAATGGACTATTGTCGCCATCACCGGTCTGTATTGTTTGTAATGTATTTGTTAAGCCATTGGCACTATCAGTCATCTTTAATAGACCCTGAAATGAACTGCTTACATATAGATTATTAAGTTGGCCCATATTATAAAATTATATTTTTGTTTACTTTATCCCATTTTTGATTTACGTCTTTCCATAACCTGCTTAATTCTTCCCACGTTATACCTTCAGCAAATGAGTTGATAGGTAATACGCATCTGTTATAGTCAAACTTTTGTTGTACTTTTATTACGAAACTCCATCCTGCTAACACACTTTCTGTTTCCTCTAACCAAGGTTCAAGGATTGCATTCCACTCAAGGTCGTAATCTGATAAATATGCTTTAGCATAAAAGTCTTTAGCTATTTCCAAACAATCTGATAATACATCTTGTTGATTTGATAAGTCTTCTTCAATCTTGTCACAAATAATTACACGCCAATTAATATTCATCTGATTTTGACTTATCCTTGTTGTGTCAGGAATGAAATACATCCTAGGATATTGCGGTTCCCTTTTGGTTATAATATCATTTGTTAATTCAAAGTGGTCACCAAATCCGTAAGAGTTAACCTGTTCGTGTGTATCAGCAAAGTTCTGCCAATCAGTAAGTATTTGTTTATATGAAGAATATGTTTGGTCTTGTGGGAACCCATAGTTATCTATGATAGGTAAATTACAGCTATTGTAATCAAATGGTGCTGACATTTTAATATTCATAGTCCATCCTCCTAGTATTGTCTCAAAGCGTTCTGTGAATGGTTGAACGTCAGGGTCCCAATCACCTACAATAATTTTACTAAAGTCTCCTGTATCGTAAGTATATGATTGCCAAAATACAGTCCATACATCCATACAAATATCTAAGGTGTCAGACATTACATCTGATAAATTAGACAAGTCATCTTCAACCTTATCCATAATGACAATAGAAAAATTATAATGAATATGATTTTCATTAAATTCAACAGCTTCAGGAACAACGTACATTCTTGTATATTGTGGTTCCTGTTTTGTAATAATATCGTTGGTAATTTGTTTTATATCACCCCAACCAAATGATTTAATCTGATTGTGATGGTACGCAATGGAACTAAAATAAGTTAAAATCTGCTTGTAATTAATGTTGTACATCTACTATAAATATTAAATTTATTGTCTTGATTGCATCTTTTTTATTTGTTTCTCTTGTTCCCTATCGTATTGTATTAAGAATGATAATTGATTAAGAATTTCATTTATTGACGTTTGATAGATTTGCTGGTGCTTTGTAAAATCGTTTCCAGAAATTCTGTTTGTGACAATGAACCAACCGAAGACTTGTTGAAACTCATTTTCCATAGAATTTTTCTCATCTTCCATAGCAGCTTTAGCCTCATCCGAATAGATAGTTTCGGTATCAAAGATATTTGGGTATAAGCTGAATATTTCCTTTCGTAGTTGATAAAAAAAAACATCGCACCTAATATATATTTTACATCTAATTTCTTTTTAAATAGTTCCGCACGTTGCGTCATCTTTTTAATGTCGTACTTTTCAATATCAAAATCGTGTTCTGAACGTTCTGTAGTTATTGGTCTATACATTATAGCACAAAGAATATGTAATAAGTCATATATCTCTTCTTGCTTTTTAGTTGATATTGTATCCATATCCACAAATTCCGCATAAGTTAAATCCCTCCAATTCGGAAAGAACCCATATTGTACACCATCCAATTCAAACCTGTCCACAAACTTTGGTTGGTCCGTTGGTATTAATGTCATAATATACGAAGCCAAATATGTAACTTGTTCGTAATCACTTTCTAATAAATCTTCAACAGGACAACCTGACACAAGACTTACCATCTTTGCTGCAAAATATTCATCGCTAAATAAATCTTTTACCTTAAACAATTTAACATAATCACCAATGGATATAAAATCCGGTACCTTATATTCTGTTTCATCTATTTTAAAACTTACCATACTAAATAAAAGCTATCGCATAACGCCCTGTGCTTTTCAGGTTTTTTACTTCGTAGTACATTCTCATCATTAATGCATCAGATAAGTCAGGTGATTTACCTAATATCCTTTTCATTTCATCCTTTGATTGTACCGCTACTTTATTATCTTTATCTACGTCCTTTAATTTTATTGCAAGTAATTCTTGCGTTAATTCATCTATTAATTGTGGATTTGCTATATTTAAACTTATCTTTCCTTCTTTGAACATATCAGCTAGCTTAACATAACATTGTGATTTTAGGTTGGTAAAATTCTGTTCGTGCAACGCTTTACTATTATTTACAAAGTTTGTCCCCCTAATCATATCTGCTACTCCTCCTCCGACACCATCACTATCTGTAATAATGTTTGCAGGATGTACCCCGTATTTCGCAATTAACTCCTGTATTTCAGCAGCTAAATCTGTTGTTGATAGTTTCCTATAGATAAACATTTCTAGTGCAACCAGTCCATTCCAAACAACCGCTACAGACCTGTCATCACCAAACCTTGCTACGTCTAAACTAATATAACGTTTATCTGTAGCATTTGGTACTGCTTTATAAATAGAATTGGATATGCTATCAAACTTAAATAAGCTATCTGCATCCTCAAGATAATCCCAATCCCCTTCCAATAATCTACGCTTCTGCATCTCAGGTAATTCCTTTAGCATTTGAATATAGCTTTCAGGTAAGTGTGGGTTGTCGTAAGGTAATGCAGGTATAAACTGAATATTCTCTGGCAAAGTTTCCTGTACGAATGGTAGGTAAAAGTCTTTTTTAATCCAATTGTTTGCAGGGTTGCAAGTCATTAATACTTTTGGAATAAGTTTATATTGATTTAATTTATATCTAATACGTGATTTTACTATCGCATAACATAAACTTGTAATTTGAGTAGCCTCATCTATAAAGCAAGCTGATACCTCTAATGAACCTAAACTGTCATAGTTCGGGTCACTAGGTTGATATGCTAAATCTTTTAATATTATCTCTGAACCATTTGTAAATGTCATTACATTGGATTGTCCGTTAAAGCTGTAATGTTCCCCTGATTTTAATCCCATCATTCCTAATACCTCAAATAGGGTATTAAGTGTTGTTAATTTTAATTGCTGTAATACTGAACGACCTATTAAGCATCTTACGCCAGGGTATTGTAAACATAATGTAGCAATCCACACGCAACCAAGCCAACTCTTTCCGCCTCCGGCGGATCCACCAAATATAATAATGTTTGTCTTATCATCTAATAATAATTTAAATGTATATTTTTGTTTTTCTGTAGGTTTTATTGTAATACTAGTTGTGGACATATAATACCTTTTCTATTTTTATTATCTTTTCAAATCGGTGTCCTCTTGCATAGGTTTCAACCCATTTCCAATCCCCATTATAATCTGTTGTATCTATTTTAATATTTTTAGCTGATGCTGTCTTTGACATAAAGTTCCCAATATCTATAGACCCTAATTGTAATTTACTTTTAATAGGGTTATAATTATAATTGTTATGTACCATATCACAATATACGAATGCTGCTTTAGGTGTTTTAGCTGCAGTTAAAAATTCTTGTACGAAAACTGGTACATAATAATTATCGTCCCCTGTCATTACTACCCATTCCTTTTCGCATTGCTGTAATCCATAGTTTCTAGCTGTGTGTCCCCAATCGTTATTAGGGCCATCTATGTGGCTAAATTTGACACGTTCTTCGTTTTGATATATATCCTTCACCTCACGATAATCATTCGTTAATCCGTCTATAATGACGTGTGCGGTCCAATTTGGATTGGTCTGTGCTTGCAAGCAAGCTAACATTACTTTTAATTTATCTGGTCGTTGCCAGGTTGGTATTATAAATTCAATTTCCATATAAAAAATTATAAGCTGATAGGTCTTCCACATCTTCGTTTTGTCCTACCTCATTATCCCATCTATCTCTATCGTGTTGAATATCACAATCAACCCTGCCTCTTTCACATCTTAACATCCAATCTTCTCTTGTCTTGTTATGGTAGTGATTTAATACTGCAACATCTGATGGTCCATTAGGATTAAATGGTCCTCTGAACTTATGTCCGTTTGTGTCCATTGCGTGTCTCATTGTATTGTGTGGTAGTTGCATCCTTTCACCTGACCTTGCGTTAACAATAACCTTAATATGTTCGTCTGTATTGTTATTTCTTTTTGGGAACATTTTAAGTAATGAATTACAATACCTATTCTTTAAATCCATATTACCGAATATAAACCAATTTAAACCTATTACATTTGTTTTATCCTTATATTCTTCTATTAGTTCTTTAATGTTGTTGTGTTTCTTTAACACAAGAAATTCATCGCAGTCAAAGAACGCAATCCAATCATATTCTGTATTGTTATGTAATACGTTGTTATATAGTGGAACTTGTATTGACCTACCATCATATACGTGTTTTTGTAATATTGGGTGTTCTATATCTGTACGCCAATCGTTTTGGTACATTATAATCTTATCAAATCCTAATTTTTCATTATAGTCCAACCATTCCTTTAGGTAATAGTCTTCCCATTTAGCTACGCATACTAACGCTACTTTCATTTATATATATTTTATCCAGCTATTATCTTTATATACTTTATCAGGTGCACCGAACATTTCATTCACTGCATCATATACTCCAACTAAATGTGGTATTTTATTTGTGTAGTCGTGACCGCCAATTACTCCACCCTTCTTAACCATTGGTAAGTAATTAGTTATATCTGTTTTAACTCCATCATATGTGTGTAAACCATCTATGTATATAAAGTCAAAGTAATCATTATTCAATATTTTAGCTGCATCATCAGATGACATTGTAAGTGTCTTAATATTTTTATATGGTGATGTTCTGTCTAAATATGTTTCATACACATTATTAAATTCAAATAGATATGATGTTGGGTCCTTTGGGTCATAATCCGCAAGGAATGGGTCAATTGCAATTACTTGTTTAAAGTGCTGTGCAAATAGTACTGTACTCTCACCAACAAATGAACCTATCTCTATCATTATTTTGTCTGAGTTATCACCTAACTCTTTTATCAGGTCTAATAAACCTTCGGTGCTTATTGCGTCTCGCATCCAAGTTTGTTCTTTATTAGTTGTGTTTCTCATATATTCTCTGTATTATATGGTTCTAAATTATATTTAATTCTTATTTGTTCTAGTATCTGTTGAATTTGTTCCGGTGATTTACCTTTAATCCTTTCTAAAAATTGTTTATTAAGCTTTTCTTTAAGCCTATTTTGTTCTCTTGTAAATCTTCTATTTGCTGATGTTGCCATAAAACGACATTTTAAGGGTTATGATAAATCTATATTTATGCTTATTGGTTGGCCGTTTGAGGTTATATCCACCTTCTTAGTCTCCAGTTGATATATCTTCGCAATATCTGCCAGAACCTCGCGTTCAACTCTTTTATTCCTTTCATCCCTACATCTTTTAAGCAGGTCATAAAGTTGATTAAGGTGGTTTTCAAGTATTTCATCTTGTTGTTGTGTATATCTTTCTTTTAGTCTTGTTCTACCTTCAGTCCATAATCTTTCAGCGTGTCTTTCTGTTATATTAAATTCCTTTGCAGCCTTAGTTGCAAATTCTCTATAGGATAAATGTTCGTATAACATCATCTCGTACACTCTTGACATTACTTGTTCAAATTCAAGTTCATCTGTTTTTCTTCCTGCTTTTGCCATTATATTTTAATATTATTTGCGTTTACATAATTGGTAAATCTTCTTACCTCACTATTTCCACAGCCTCTACATTTAAAGTCAAAGTCTTTCCCAAATAGTGCATTATATACCTTATTGATAAATTCCTTTTTATTTTCTCTTACCCCTGCTTGACTTGTAAGTTCTGCATATGCTAGACCTACTTCTTCTGCTGTTGGCATAAAAACCTCTTCGTGTAATAAGTTGGGTAGTTTGGTTACTACTTCCTTTTTCTTTTTACATTCCTTGCAAGGTTTAGACTTTTGTCTGTTTGCTTTCGCATCCTCTTTTAATTTACTTAATCGTTCTAATTCTGTTTCCATTGGTATTAGTTTTTACTGGTGGTGTTTCAACTGGTTTCTTCGGTTTACCGCAACCACATCCTTTTCTATTCATTATTAAATTTTTTAAATGTATTTGCTTTAATAGTTTGTTTGGTTTCATTGATGTACTTATGTACACTCCCCAACGAAAAGTTTGTGTCAAGGCTTACCTTCTTCATTGAACCTAATAATAGATACTTTTCAAATAATACCTTGTTTAAAAAATTTAGTTCGCTATATTCCATTTCAATAAGTTCTAGCATCTTATGCATATTGGTTTCGCTTTCCTTGTCTGTTATTGATAACGCTTCATTTAGTTCCACCTCGTTAATAATAACTCTTTTTATCTTTCTACAAAATGGGCTTGTAGGATAACACCAGTTAACCATTAAGCACCTTATAATATAAGATTTTATATCCTTATCTTCAAGACCAATATTCAGTTCCTTTTTATCGTATAGTTGCAGGATTACCTCGTGTAGTAATTCTGAAGACCAATCGTTATTCTTTGTGTACTTTTTTGCTATTGCTAGCAATTCGTAATAATTTCTTGTTATGTAACTATCTAGTTCTTTCCTCATTAATTAATTTTCTGCAATCTCTAATGACTGCTGCTACCTCATAATTTTCTTCTTGAACGTTTGTGTCTAGTGTGCTATCAAATATATCATCAAGAAATTCTATTCGGTTTATGGTTGGTTCTAATTCACTATCAATGTATATTAATAATTTATCTATTATATGTTCACAGACTATTGTCTTTTGTTTCTTTGTAAAATTTATATAATCAATTGGAATATCAATATATCCTACCTCAATCTTGTCTTTCATATTTCAATAGTTTTAGCCTAATTGCTGCACCTGATACATTGTATAGTTTACCAATTTCATCAAATGTTAATTTATCTTTTCTATATTCTATAATCGCATCATAAGTTAAAGTTGTTAATGGATATTGTTTTTTTCTAATTTTAGGTTGTTTTATTACTTTCTTCAAATTATACCAGTTCTTGTCTTTATCCTTAATTCCTTCCTTTGACCAAACTCCATTCTCATTGTGCGTCCATCCAATTAATTCCAAAACCCAAAAGAGTTGTTCCTTTTGATAAATATCAACGTATTTGCCAGGTGTTGATAATATGCATTCAGACCCACCATTATTCTTGAATTTGTTATCGTAATACTCCCGTTGCTTTTTATGTTGTTGTGCATTATGACAAATCTTACACCAAGTTGCATATCCTTTAATACTTTTATTTACATAATAATCAGTTAGTAATTTGTATTGATTGCAGTTTTTACAGAATTTATATAGAGGATTGTCCTTGAATGTGTCTGGTTGCAATTCTGGTGCTATTACAGCTACTTTCTCTGGTTGGGTAGGTATTTCCTTCATTCTTAATTTTTCCTGTCTTATTTTGGTTTTATATTCCTTTTTATGTTTTTTAATACATTCTTGACAGATTTTTCTTGTACGGTGCTTTTGTTGGGTTGAATGAAAATATGTATAATATTCTTTATCATCCTTTTCAATTTTACATTTGTTACAAACTATCATTATATAAATACTTAATTAAAACGAAAAGGTCCTCTTCGGGAAATGGGAATAACCTTTAGAGGACCAGGAGGTATTACTTTTTATCGTAATAATATAATATAACTAAACAAAAATCATTTGTAAATAATTATTACTAATTCATTGAAATAAAATTATTATTTGATTTTGCAGCAGGTCCAAACCATCTTAGAATATATTCATCATTCGTTGATAGTTCTTCAACTGATAAGGTTAATAGAAACTGTATATGTTCCTGCTTCGCTGTTGAGGTTAGTTTTTTAAATTCAGCTAGGAGTACCTCGTTTGTTCTCCAACGCCAATTGTTTTCTTTGTTCATTCTATTTTAATTTTATATTTTTATTTAACTTTATCTTTCAATTTAACTTTATTTTTATCTTTATATTTAACTTTATCTTTTACTTACTCTTTTACTTGTTCTTTATCTTTAAGACTATCGATAGAGGATGGATAGGGGATTGATAGGGTATATTTATTATTGAATTGTTTTACTAATTTTAATTCAATTAATTTTTTAATTACTAATATTACTACTTTATTATTACTATTAAGATAATCAGGTCCATACTGGAACACTAAGAATTTTGGTATAAACCATTTATTTTTATCTTCAACAAGAGGATAAATTCTATCCTGCAATGTTTTTAATAAATCATCCTCAACAAAAGAACAACCAGTTGAAAAGTTTAATAATTTAATATTCTTTTTCCAAATACCTGCTTGGTCACAATTATCTAAAATATATAACCACGCTAGTTTATTACTGGTGTCCAAATCAGAAAACCAATCATCCTGCCATTTATTACTGTCTGTAAATCTTTTTGCCATAATCTGTGCCTTTTTAAATAAATATAACAATTAATTCCAAAATCCCAAAATATGTGTACA
>TARA_R110000868_G_scaffold82597_2_pt1 | contig 21725 bp, 17 predicted proteins | sample TARA_R110000868 | Tara Oceans TARA_R110000868 (sample SAMEA4397489) | marine metagenome | biome: Polar Biome; feature: [SRF] surface water layer (ENVO:00010504); material: water (ENVO:00002006), including particulate matter (ENVO:01000060) such as... | depth 5 m | reverse complement strand
CAGGTGAAGTCTGAGTGTACCTCAAAGTCTCAAAGTTTTGGGAGTAAGTTTGAAGCACCTAAAAGTTTTATCAAGAACGCACTCAAGACTGGAATCGCTGATGAACTCTTGGCACTCTCAAAGTTTAAGGAGATGAAGGAACTCCAGAAGTCTGATGGTGCCCGCAAGTCTACTATCACAGGTATCCCCAAGTTGGATGATGCGAATAAGGCGGGAACCAAACATTCGAAAGAGTGTACCCTCATTGTAACCGAGGGTGACTCTGCAAAGACCTTGGCGGTCGCCGGTCTCTCAGTGGTTGGTAGGGACCACTATGGTGTGTTCCCACTCCGTGGTAAGTGTAAGAATGTGAGGGATGTCTCCGTGTCGCAACTCACATCGAACCAGGAGTTCAATGACCTCAAGAAGATTTTGGGTCTCCAACAGGGTAAGGACTATAAGGATCTCTCAGAGCTTCGCTATGGACGCTTAATGATCATGACCGATGCTGATAACGATGGGTCTCATATCAAGGGTCTCATCCTAAACATGATTCACTATTTCTGGCCGAGCCTCCTCAAGCTCAACTTTGTGGTGAGTATGGTGACACCCATTATCAAGGCGACAAAGGGTTCTACTACCAAGTCTTTCTACACAGACTCGGCGTTTAGGACCTGGTATGGTGATGGTAAGGCTGGGTGGAAAGTCAAGTACTATAAGGGTTTGGGTACTTCTACATCAGCAGAGGCGAGGGAGTATTTCAAGCAGATTCAGGATCTCACTGTTCGATTTGATATGGATAAGATGACAGATGCCTCGATCATTCTCGCATTCGATAAGAAGAAGGCAGATGCTCGAAAAGTATGGCTTCTCGAGAATACGGCAAAGGATGCCGACCAACTCGAGGTACCCTATGGAAGTGTGAAACAGTTGGACATCACCGATTTTATCCACAAAGACTTGGTCAATTTCAGTCTCGCAGATCTCAAGCGTTCCATCGCACACATGGCTGATGGTCTCAAGCCGTCCCAGCGCAAGGTAATGTTTGCATGCTTCAAGAAGAATCTCAAGGATGAGATGAAGGTTGCCCAATTGGCTGCATTCGTGGCTGAAAAGAGTGCTTATCATCATGGTGAAGTTTCTTTGGCGGATACGATCGTAAAGTTGGCGAACGATTACGTGGGGTCTAACAATATCAATCTTTTGGAGCCCTGTGGTCAATTTGGTACGAGACTTATGGGTGGTAAGGATGCGTCTCAAACGAGGTACATCTTCACGAAGCTTACCAAGGATGCGAGGAAACTCTTCGATCCCAGGGATGATGCAATTCTCAACTACCTGGATGATGATGGTCGCTCCATCGAACCCGACTTTTACATGCCAACACTCCCTATGGTCTTGGTGAACGGAACGGAAGGTATTGGTACAGGATTCAGTTGCTACGTACCCCCTTTCAACCCCGATGATATCAAGGCGAATATCAAACGGATCTTGGGTGGTGATGAAATTGTGCCTATGCGACCCTGGTTCAGAGGGTTCAAGGGTGTGGTGCACAAGGAGGAAGACACGTGGATGATGGAAGGTGTATGGAATTGGTCCGGAACCAATATCGTGGTCACCGAATTACCACCTGGACGATGGACCCAAGACTATAAGGAGTACCTCGATACACTCGTGGAAAAGAAGATGATTGGGGGGTACACCAATAACTCTACCACAGATGATGTTCACTTTGAAATCATGGACTATGCGGGTAAAGATCTCCTCAAAGATCTCAAGATGAGGAAAACCTTCCGTGTCTCAAACATGCATCTCTTTCACCCGACGAAGGGTATTCACAAATATACGAGCCCTGAAGAGATTCTAACAGACTTTGTGGAACTCCGTATAGAGCATTACAAAAGGAGGAAGGCGTACCTCATCGATATGCTTCAGAAGAGGACTGAGATGTGTAGTCATAAATCAAAGTTTGTTTCTATGGTCATTGAGGGTAAACTCGTGGTGTTCAAGAGGAAGAAGCAGGACCTCGAAAAGGAAATGTCCTCGACATTTCCACTGATTGATGGATCGTTGGACTATCTTCTCAACATCAGAACTGTTGAGTATACAGACGAGCGCGTCAATGCACTTATGGATGAGGCGAAGCAGGCGGAAGAGGACCTAGAAAAGATGCTAAAAACGAGCCATATTACGATGTGGAAAACAGATATTAAAAATATGTAAACAATAGTAAGTATGGGTGAAGCCGCTAAGATTTCCCTAAAGGCTATTGGAAAGCAAGATACACATTTGCTTTCCAAAGACCCTAAACATTCCTTATTTAAATATGAAAATAAAAGACATTCCGAATTTAGAAAGTATCATAACGTACACACCGTAACACAAGGTATCGCAGCGACATGGCCATTTGGGGAAACGATCCGGGTCGAACTGAAACCCCAATTCATGGGGGATCTCTTAAATAACTTGTGGATCCAAATGACATTACCGAAGTGGGGGTATGATGATATCATATTTAACGAAACCTTACAGAAAATGTTGTTTAGTGGTCAAACTTTAGTACAGTATGGGGCGTTACAAACTCCTAGTTTCAGTACATTTAGGGAATGGTGGCTCGCAGGCGCCCCGAATGCGGCTGGGATTGTCCTCCCCGCCTTTCAGTTCCCAGATTTCAAATACTTTCTGTCATTTGAAAATCAGTTCAATAACTTAATTTTCACGTTTCTTCCCGCGGAATTGTTTACTATCAACGCGGATTTTAATGCGGCTGTATTGGTTTCATTATTGCGTATTCTAAGCAGTGATCCGACTGTAACCCCAGGTGTAGCACTTCTTACTACATTGGGGATTAATCAAGCAACCACCGCAATTCCAATTGGTATTATTAATGTACTCAAGGGAATTTCAGTAGATCTTTCGGATACGTTGGTATTGTCCACTCTCAGTCTCGGTACACCCATACTCACGGCACTGATACAAATTCTAAATAGGGATGAGGCTGTGACCCCTGGTCCGGAACTTATTACTGCATTAACAATTGATGAGGTAACCACCACGATTCCAAATGGTATTATGAATATACTCAGAGGGATTAGAGTAAATATTCCAACTGATGTGGTGTTATCCACTCTCAGTCTCACTGAACCCGTATTCACAGCGTTGCTTGGTATTCTAAATGGAACTTGGGCTGGTAACAGTCCGGGTGCTGGTCTTATCGTGGATTTGGGGATTAATCTGGAAACCACTACAATCCCAATCTATATTATTAATATACTCAATGGAACTTCGCTGATAACCGTGGGAACTGTGGTAAGACCCAGAGAAGTTGGAGCAGATATTACAGATGCGTTGATATTGTCCCAACTCACCACAAATGTATTCGCAGTACTCCCAGAAACCATAAAGAGTATTATCTTAAGGGATATACCACTACCTTCATTTACACTACCTGAGGTTGCGTATTGGGCGTGGGATATGCAATTACTCGGTCGGAAACTAATCAAAAATATCAAATTTAAAGTCGATACACAGATACTCGAAGAAATAACAGCGGATTGGTGTATCATTCACGATAATATGTACACGACCGCTTCGCAAAAAATGAGCGCGAACACACTCTACAACAGAAACATAACTGGAGGAGAAACGAGTCAACCGTCCGCCCAAAACATCGCACAGAGTAATGATGTGTTTATTCATATACCGTTCTTCTTCTCACACAATTACGGTGGTGACGCCTATTCGGAAAACGTTCAAAATAAATCAGCGTTTCCACTATGTGCCATTCATAAACAGAAAATCACACTCGAAATTGAGTTTTTCAAGCAACCCTTCTTCACTCTGTATAACCAGCGTGCATCCGACAATTTAAGTACCCGAGGTCTCCCGGAGACACCTCCAGCGAAAAAGTTACAAAATTTTAAAGTCATCACGGAGGAAATCACACTTTCCCCCGAAGAACGTTTATATTTTACCCGACCTAAGAACGAGATTACATACGATTTCGTGATTAAACATTCAAGTATCCCCCTCGAACCAGAAAAGCGAGAATTTATCGTACAATTGGAACCGAGTATTCCCGTCAAATGTTTCCATTGGTTTTTTAGATATGGGGGATACGAAAACGAGGATGAGTACAGGAGTTTACCCGTGGACGATGCAGCTTACGTCAATGAATGGTACTATTCGACGACCGCGAACCGTTACAACTTTACCCGTGGGCAGATCAAAGACAAGTCTGAACCACATCTCTTAAAAAGTGCTTTTTTCACATTGAACGGTGAACGCATTCCAAACGTATCGAATAACGACAGAGAATATTTTTTCAGTTACGTCCCCTCGCGAGCTAAACTGGCGCGATCAGCGACCGATATTGCGAATAGCTATTTATTCGAACCACCCGTACCCAATTATTTGCTTAATTATATTTACTCATACAATTTCGCACTGTTCCCCAAAAGTACATCACTTTCAGGCTTTCTCGACTTTTCTACGCTACAATCAGACAAGACCAAATTATATTTAGAATTGGTGGATAATACTGATCTCAAATACGGCAACGGGAAGAGTATCCCGAATCCAGAATATAAATTTCATATGTACTACACGGGTTATAAAACACTCATCTTCGATAATGGATCTTTGTTACAAACTTAAAAATAAAAAGTATAGTTAAGTAGAGATGGCAGGAAAACTGACATTAGGTACTAATGGGATACAGGATATGTATATAATAGGGAACCCGACCTATTCACATTTCTCGGGTATTTTTAAGAGACACACGAAATTCGCTTTCGATGTGAGAGAACACCCATTACTCGACGCAAAATTCGATCAGGATACGATATGTATCATACCAGTCGATATGGGGGATCTTCTCACGAACCTGACACTTCGGTATAAATTCTTCTTCAAGGCGTCTGTATCAAATACGTACCCATTAGGTGGTGTCGCACCCACGGCGGCAAATCCAACTGGTAATTATGACGATCCATTCACACCTACTGTCGGTATCCACGCCATAGAGTACGCCGATCTCATTATAGGGGGGGTGCACATCGAACGACTCACGGGTGACTGGATTTATCTGTACCATAAATACCATGCGACCGATTATAATTTTAAGGATACCATCGTCCCTCTAACAACCGCAAAAGAGGATCCCTATGGTGCAAGTGGTGATAACGTATGGACCTTGCGACAGATGTACATCGATTTACCGTTTTATTTCTATAATAATTTTCCAGCTTCTGTCTTGCTATGTAAACTCACGAAACAGAGTTGTTATGTCAGGATCAAGTTCAAGAAATTAGATGAACTCGTCCGACCATACTTGAATCCATTCGTGACGGAGGCGAGAATAGAGACGGCATCCTTGTTAGCGACGTACGCATACCTTGCCGAAGATGAATTGAATTATTTAAAAAGTACACCGATAAACCAGTTGATCACACAGATACAATTGAAAAGACACGATATACCGAGGACGAAGGATGAAGATGAGATCACTTTACGTTTCCATCACCCAATCAAAACAATTTATTTTATCGCGACGAAGAAATCAAGACGGTTTGCGTATCATGGTAATGAAACATTAATTCAGTACATGCTCAATACAAAATTTAAAGAATTGGAGATGATCCTAAACAATACATCCCTATTCAATGAACCCTTTTCAAAACTGGTCCATGAGAATTCCCTAACAAACTCAATTTCTGGTGTAGATGTGGATGTGTCATTTGACGGTTTAAGTATAGTCGATGGGAGTGTCGTGTACAGTAACGTAAATGATACACCCTCCTATGTTAGTTTTCAACTGGAAACACGTGACCAGATCGCGAGTTACTCCTTCGCACTTCACCCTTTGGATAACATCCCATCGGGGCATTTGAATTTCAGCCGTATAATCGATCAAAAATGTCGAATCAAATTGGACTACTCGGACCCATTCTCAGCAGAAGCGGGTGTATCAGAGGATCCAGAAAGTAACGTGACGGAAGTTCAGGTTTACGCGAAGAGTTACAACATACTCCACTATTCGAGTGGATTATGTGGCTTAAAATATTAATGATACATAGTATATATGGCGGGTCGAGTTCTAATCGCGGCGACAGGGGAATTAGAGAACTCTTTAAGCGTCAACCCGTCATTCTCTTTTTTTACTAAAAAATATAGTAAGCACACAAACTACGCGACTGAAAATTATAAAATAACCTTTCCAGAAAAGGTATACACAGACGATTTTCTGGAGGTACCGATCCCCCAGAAGTATGGTGATATTTTACGGGGGGTTGTACTATCCTTTGTCGCCGATCCCACTAATGTCGCGAGTATAGGATCAAATCTTTATCCCGTCGATGTTTTTGGAATTTCTGTGATCGACTACGTAGAGTTATATGTCGGTGAACATAAAATCGATACGGTCACGGGAGACGATATATTCATAGACCGTGAATTAAACGTACCCGAATCATATAGATCGAGTGTGAACGCATTACATGGAAATCCATTTCAGGGAAGTGCGGAACCCGAGTTCGTACAAGAATTTTTAGATGGACAGTATAACACACGGGGGATCGACCCATTCACGACTGATGAATATAGGATTCACATCCCCTTTTATTTTCACCGACACCCGGGAAGTGGGTTTCCTTTATGTTCCATATACGATCAGGAAATGACCATTCGCATAAAATTGCGACCATCTATCGATGTCTTGTTTACGACACAGAACAAATTGGGTGATGCTACGCTATGGGACCCCGAAGCAAACAATCGGGTGCTCCAACAACTCGAATTGAGTAATTTCACAGTCAATTTGGACCTTGTTCATTTAGATAAACCAGAACGATGTAGGTTACAGAGTGTACCTCTTAATATTTTATTCGAACAACACCAAAGGAATGTATTTCTAATTGAAGCACGATCTAAAACAGGAACCTTTCAGTTGAATTTCTCCAATTGTGTCAAAGAACTCTTTTTCGTCGCTAAAAAGTTCGGTCACTGGACACAAGATCAAATAGCAATTTTGAATCGGATACACGATCTCGATAAATTGACATCCTCTCAAGTCGGTGTTATCACTGAACTTCGACAGTCTCTTTACAGTATTTCAATTTGGGATGAAATTATACGCATTGCTATGAGTAAATTAACTGGTGTGGCGGATTCGGATACACGGAAAAATATAGTAGATGTGTTACGTCAAACTATTTTATGGGGACCGGAACAACTCACCCTTTTAACAGGTCTGGGCGATGGTACAGTTGATTTACAAACCACAACAACTGCACTCATTCAGTATGTTTATACCATACCCAATCTAATTGCATCTACACAAACCATTGTGGATACATTGTTAGGCACGCTTCCATCTATAACGGATACGTTTGCGCGTAGTAACATCATAGCTACTCTCCTCGCCATTCAAAATGTATGGGGACCAGATCAGATTATAATTTTAAATAATCTGATAGTCCCTAACGGATATAATGAGTCTTTACTCATATTTCAACTCCGTACGTTCGTGTCTCATTTTAGTTATTTTTTAGTTGGTCTGTCATCACTCATCCCCGGTTCATCGGAACAGCTCAACGTGGTCAACGGACTCGAAGGATATCTTAATGATCTCACACTCCAATCGGATATCTTAAAATTGGGAATGATCGCTGTACTGAACACGTTACCCAATAAAACAGCCATTCAACGTGGTGTGATCGTAGATGGACTGATCCGAATTGGGGCAGAGGCAACTATTTGGGGTAGTACTCAACTTGAACTTTTAGAGCTGTCACGGAACCCCTTTACCGATACACATATAACTACTCTCGATACGTATCTTACTGGTCTACTCGCCGGTGGTGTTATCAATCAGAGAGTGCGGATTAAAGGGATACTATTTGTTTTGGGGGAGTTTCCAGGTACCACTGAGGAGGCACGATTAGAACGCGTCACGGCGTTACGCCAGTTTCGTGTATGGCGAGATGAACCCATAAAACTTGTGAATAGTTTAACTTCTCTCACACCCGGAAGTGCAGGTCGTACAGCCGTTATAAATAGTCTAATTGAATATTCAAATGTGCTGATCGATGAGGTACCGACACTTCAATTCACACTCAATAATCTGAAAAGTGGTGTGAACGGAATACTCGATACTATAGCCACTCTTACCACAACGGCTGAACGTGACCCTCTCATAGTTGAACTTGTCGCGTTAGGTGTTTGGGGAAGCGACCAATTAACCACCTTGAACGCATTACGTATTCCATCCGCGAATGACACTACGTACATAACCCAATTAAAAGCGACATCTACACAAATACCCATCACACAGTCCATTCAAAATGATATTATACAGAAATTGCTCACAAGAAATTATTGGGGTGATAAATTATTTACTTTAAATAATTTACGCTTAGTGGTACCTGGATTCATAGGACAGACTGCTCTTGTCGCCGCACTGAATACGTATATCGCTGGTCTCCCAGATAGTTTGAATCTCGTGACTTCCCTGAATGCGGTAGTGGCTGCGACTACACAGGTAGTTCGTGACCCGATTATAGATGGTCTCATCGCATTAGGTGTTTGGAGTTCGGCTCAAATAGTTACATTGAATGCGTTACGTGTTCCAGGTTTTAATGATATATCCACGTTAATTCCAGAGGGAAACACACGAATTAGTATTTTAAAAATTGGTTTCGGTGCAACACTCGACAGTCTACTACCCCTTGGTGCTGTAGCTCGCGAACCAATTGTAGATAGTCTCATTACATTGGGTACAGGTATCTGGGGAGCAACCGAACTCACAACACTGGACCTATTAAAAACCCCTTCGGGGAATGATCAGACATATATAGATGCATTAAAGGCGTTTCTTGCTCCTATAGTCACACCCAAATCAATTATGTTAAATAGTGGTGTAGCGACCACCGTTAGAGGGTTTAATTTCTCTAACACTTATTTAACTAGTAATGTTATCACCCCACTTAGTGCAAGCCCTTTACCGTCTATAGTAGTAAACCGTAATGAATTTGTATCTAATCTCGTCGCAGAAACAGGTCTTTGGGGATCGAGTCAGCTCACTCTATTGGAAGAATTGCGCTCAGACACACCAACGGGTTACATCGACCGACTCATAGAGTACGTAAAAGGTGTATTATCAACCCTAGCAGTAGGGTATGTTGATAAAACCGCAATCACATTGGGAGCTATCGATACAAAACTTAATACGAACCCTTTACCATCTATCATAATAAACCGCAACGATTTTGTATCTAATCTCCAAGCGATAACCGGTGTTTGGGGAACCGAACAAAATACCATTTTAACCAATTTGCGTATATCCACAGCGACAACAACTCTCACAGAACAACTCACAGAGTACATAAACGGAATATTGTACCAGTTACTTACACCCACCGGTAAAACTGAAAGTCAACTAAATGATATTAATACCACTCTCGGTACAACTATCCTAATAAACCGCAACGATTTTGTATCTAATATCCAAGCGATAACCGGTGTTTGGGGAACCGAACAAAACACCCTTTTAACCAATTTGCTTACATCCACAGCGCCAACGACTCTCACAGAACAACTCACTGAGTACGTAAACGGAATATTGTACCAGTTACTTACACCCACTACTAAAATTGAAAGTGAACTAAATACTATCATCACTACACTCGGTACAACCCCTTTACCAAACGTGGGACCGAATCGCACTACATTTATAGATGGTCTTGTCGCAGAAACGAATGTCTGGGGGGCTAGCCAACTCACCCTTTTAAATGATTTACGTACGACCACACCAGCAAATCACATTAACCGACTCATTCAATATGTGAAAGGGATATTGTACGACTTACTGACAGGCACCGATGAAACTGAAAGTGAACTAAATGATATAAACACCACACTCGCTACAGACCCGATACCGTCCATAGTAGGAAACCGTAATGAATTTGTGACGAATCTCGAAGCGATAACGGGTGTTTGGGGGGCGAGTCAAGAAAGTTTATTAAACGACCTACGTACGACTACACCAGCAAATCACATTAACCGACTCATTCAATACGTGAAAGGGATATTGTACCAGTTACTTACACCCACTACTAAAATTGAAAGTCAACTAAACGATATCAATACCACACTCGCTACAGACCCCTTACCACCCATAGTAGTAAACCGTAATGAATTTGTGTCGAATCTTGAAGCGATAACAGATCTATGGGGGGCGAGTCAAGAAGGTTTATTAAATGATTTGCGTACGACTACACCAACGGGTCACATAGACCGACTCATCGAGTACGTAAACGGTGTATCATCAACCATAGTAGCAGGGTATGTTGATAGAACTGCAGTTGTGATACAAGGTATCGTCGACCTACTTGGGGACACTTTACCATCCATAATAATAAATCGTAATGATTTTGTATCTAATCTCGAAGCCATCCAAAATTTATGGGGTGCTGATCAGCTCACTCTATTGAACGACTTACGTACATCCGATACATCACCGACCCTGATTACATACGTGACTGCAATAAGGACCACTAGAATTGCTTTAAATGATGAATCCCTTGATACTACAAATCGAGGTGTCCTTATAAATACACTCCTCGAATTTCTGATGTGGGGATCCACACAGAGAACTCTCCTAGATGTTGAATTTCGTGTGGTAGGGTCTCAAAATCACGGTGCTATTGTTGACGGTATCGTGACGTACCTGGGTGGCTTGAGAACCTTAGCTACCACGTATTATAATCCTTCGACGGGATTAGGGTTATTAACAACCTTATTAAATACCGCTGATGGAGCCTTACATACTACTATTGTAGGTCTTTTACAATTAGCTGCAGATACCGTATGGGATGGATACTTTTTTCGTTTACTGGAGGAACTGAAAAATGCATCTATCGTGGCGGGGACAGAGACTACACATATCAGTCAGTTACAGGACTATGTAAACATCACATTTTTTACGGCTGGTCTAAATAGAAATATCGTATTTTTACTGACACAACCCACCGTGCGGTACCCACCCTCTGTTTTCAATAAATGGGCGAGAGGTAAAAAACACGTCCCTTTGATGTACTCGAAACAAAATAAAACGACACTCGAATGTGACGGTGAAACAATCATAAACGAAACAACTGGAAACAATCTTTTCTTATCAACCTCTCTGTCGAATATATATCACAAACGTTCACCCGTCTTTCGCAACATTAATATGTATAGTTTTGCGTTACACCCGGGTGAATTAGAACCATCGGGTCACATGAATTTCAGTGCGGTCAAGGATGCGCGCGTCACCATGAATCTCGAATACGACGGGAGCCAAGGAACGTTCGATTTTGATGATAATTTCATCGAGGTACTCGGTATCCCCCAAATTGATTTTCCTAAACAGGTTATAATCATAGCAAAAAGTTACAATATGATGATAATCAGGAATGGTAAAGCTAAGGTACTTTTTTAGCTAGATTGTTTGTTAAACAGGGTCAATTTATTGTTTGATATATAATCGATGATGTTGTTCTTGATACACCATTTGATGAAATTCAACTGCGCCAAAGTTGTCTGAATTTCATGAGATGTTCCCGGAACGGTGTACGCAAATTTTTCAGATCGACAAAATGGGTCGAAGAGTTTTTTACTGTACCCATCGAGACTTGACTTATACGCATAATGTACAGTGAATATTTTTCCATCACTCGTCTTATAGGATGTGTGATTCTTTTTCGCGTAATTGGTGATGAACCATTCAAGATTTCGCAAAGAAATACCACTTGTTTTATCTAGTATATTCATTAATTTAGATCGATTATTTTCTTCGTCGTAGAACGTGTTAATTGATGATAGTAGAATATCGGATTTACTCATTATTGAATATAGCACTCAAATCTATAAGTTGTTTTGATTTATTACATTCTACGCATCCCGGAGAAAATAAAACTTCCGGTCCATGTGTGTGACCATTGTGACTCTCATGGATTCTCTGTCGGATACGACTCCCCGCTTTGATATGTTTTCCGCAATAGCCTTCGTGTATACCCTTAAACGCACACCTTGAACCATCTGGCTTTGTTCCTTTACACATCATGTTCGCGGATAGAACCGGAACATCCCTTAGTAATAGGTCAAGGGAAATTGCGTATTTTTTTGAAATAACATCAGCGTACTGGGTCATCAATATATCGATGCGATGTTTAAGTTCTTCATCGAAGAGTTCGATAATTCGTTCACTGTAACTCATCACTTATTAGTTTCTAGCTCATATTTTTTAAATAGATCTTCGACGCTTTCTTCTCTTTGTATCCTCGCATTCTTAATGCGTTCTCTAAGATCGGCTACTTTACCCTCACTATCGAGACCATGGGTTTTACATTCCTCTATGAGGTCTGCTCGTTTCATGGTACTCAGAGCAGGATCCCTTTTCTTCGGTGGTGGTTTGCATTGATTTATAAGTTCACCGAAAATTTCCTGTTTTGTATTCTCGAATAATGGATCTAATAAGTCACATACAGGATTCAAGAACTTGTTGATGAAATAATATTGGTAATCGACGGGGATGTTATTCTCTTCCACATACTTTGGATCTTCAGACTTTTCAAATGCTCTCGCTTTAGGGTCACCCGTCTTCGTGAGAAGATATGGTACACGGTCACCTGATTGTGGTTCAGATCCGGGCATGCGTTCTCGCATCTTATGCACAACCTGGACATGCGCCTGATTGATATTACAACTCTCCGAACTCGTTATAGATACAGACCTTCCATTGACCTTGTACTGGTCTGAGAGACCCTGGCTCAATATGAGCTTCTCGTGTGGTACATCCCCTGAAAGAAGTTCGATCGCACGTTCTTTGGCGAGTTCCTTTGGTGGTCCTTGATCACTCGACGTGAGAATAACATCAAGTAATTCTTTACACACCTCTCTCACGTGCGGTGTATTGTCTCGGCGAACAACCTGAAGACCCTTGATATCAATGTAGTCCATATGCATCTGGTCATCCTTCCCCTTTGTCCAAAGTTTCGCGGCGTACCGTTTCTTTGAGTATAGGAAATAAGGCCAATACACCTTTTCAAGCTCCAGGTTGTTTGGCTTCTTGAATAGTGCGCTACACTCTTCAGCCGCACGTTCCCCTATTTCCCAACTGTATTTGACAGCCTCTTCACCAGTGCGGTCTCCTACATCAAACTCGACCATGACCGAATCCGTGTCCCCATATCTCACCTTTGCGCCCGGAAAGTTCGTCTCCACATACTCCTTCGTTTCTTCGATCATCGCACGACCTCTATAGGTAGTCGTCGAAGCGATAGGTACACATGGGAGAATACCTTTACCAGCACCGGTGAAGCCATATACAGAGTTCATCGAGACCTTATACGCGAGCTGTTTACCATTGTACACCTCCTTCATGTACCCAGTCGCAGAAGCCATATCCTTCTTCGCCTTTTTACGAAACTGTTTAAGCTCTAAAAGAATCGCCGGTAAAAGACTCGGAACATCTTGCGCAAATTTATAGGTTTTCTCACCAATAGTAAAAGTTTCATATTCCACACCAGGGATGTTTCCATACTCCTTTTCGTTCATGACATAGGACGAATAACACAAATTGTGTGCCATCATGATGGATGGATACAGGGCTTCAAAATCGAGGGCTGTGATCGGTGTGTAGTACGCACCTTTTTGTGCTTCAAGTACCGTAGCACCCTCGTACGGTTCTTCGGGTAATTGCCCATACCTAATCGTCGGAATCATAAACCCCATCTCCCTCGCCTTTTTCGACAGTTGACTGAAGACCTTGATCTGCTGACCCCTCTCGACCAGGAAACACATCGGCACCCAGGTCGCTTTAGCCATCTCGAGGAGATTGAGAAGAATACACATCTTCTTCATGAGTTTATGTGGTAGTAGGGTATCTTTCACACAGTACTCAGCCACATCCCTTAACTTGATGGGGTCACCTTCCGCGTATCGAGCGAACATCTCCTTTGGGGACATGTCTATTTTCTGGTCACCCAGGTACAACTTTGATACGTTATTGAGACTGTATGAATCCAATTTATACCCTTTTTTCACTTCATGAAACAAATCGAATATGAATCGCCCCGACATCGGGAGTAATTTCAATACGTTATCACCCAACGCACTCGAGCTCAACTTTTTTATGACGATTTCACAGTCTTGACTCTTCAACTTCCCCATCTTAAAAAACTCCGGGTTACATCCAACGATAAAGGCTCTCGTGTAAATGTAATCAAGATCGAAACCGAAAATGTTCCACCCGGTCATGATATCAATATCCTTCTGGTGTATGTACTGTTGAAATGCCTCGAGCATTTCCCGTTCCGTATCAAAACTCACGATCGTACACCCATCAAGGTTTGAATCCGTTTTCTTATAACAAAAGCAAGTCTTATCGTACGGCTCGTCATTACCAGATGTACAGAGAGATACCGCTATTTGAAAACACGCATCACCAATTATGTTTGGATTTGGAAATTTACCAGTAGAACTATTACACTCAATATCGAAAGAAGCCACGACGAATGGGGCGATATCATCCCTGTGTACAGGTTTTAACGTACTCCAATCATTACAGAAAAGATCTATGTTCACTCTCGCGAGGTGTGAACGCACACAGTCATCACCAGTCTTCAACCACCCAGTTGACTGAATACCAGTTCGGTGCATTAGTCTGAGAACTGGGTCGATATTTGATTCATAAACCTTAAATCGCTGTATACCAGAGGTTATTTGAACTGGATTTTTCAGAAAATAGTCCACGCGACGTCGACTCTTGAGGTTTTTAAAGTCCAATTTCATATACACGAATTCCTTGTTATTTTGAAATCCCCATACATCTTTGGCTTTCATCACCGAATAAGAAACCAAACAATTTGGACACTTCTTGTCTATGATATTATAGATTTCTTGTACAGTCTGTTGTGTGACCCTCTCCGAGAGTTTGATAAAGAAGTATGGTGTAAATAATGTGGTCACACATACGGATTTTCCATCCTCAGTCTTCCCAAAAATACTGATTAAGTGTTCGTCGTCAGTATCCACCGCTTCCCACGTGAGTGCTTGAAATTCAACACCCATCCCCGTTGTGTATACAATGAGCGAAAATTTTAATATCATTTACTAATAAATGTCAGCTGCTTTAATTGACCTCGTTTCTGTGGGCGCTCAGGATGTGTACATCACTGGTCAGCCCGAGATAACTTTTTTCCGTCAGAACTACAAGCGGCACACAAATTTCGCCATCAAGCCCGAACGCCTCGATTACATCGGTACCTTCGGTAGCGGTAATGAGGTCACTATACCCATCAAGTCTAAGGGTGATCTTCTCAGTTACGTGTGGATTGAAGCGGAAAACATCGGTGCTACCGGTGATTCCAACCTCGGGTTTTTCGATAAGGATGAAACGACTACCACCGAGTTCCAACTCTGGATCGGTGGACAGAAGGTTTCTCAAATAGATGCCTTGTACATTCAGGGTGTTCACAATCTCCTCTACAAGGATAATCAAGCTAAGGCGTCTTGTGCTGTGACCCTCGACGAAGTTCCCCAAAATGCGCTCGGTTCTTCCACGCACGCGAACCATTACGTTCTTCCATTCTTTTTCAGTGATGACTGGACCAAGTCCCTCCCTCTCGTGGGTCTCCAATACCATGATGTTGAAATTCGCGTCAAATGTCGTGGAGGTACGTTCGCCCCCAGCAACGTCAAGGTATTTGGTACCTACGTGTATCTCGATACCGATGAACGTAAATTCTTCGTCGACAGCGAACACGAGATTCTCTTCACACAAACCCAATACCAGCCAATGTCCGCGGATGATACCGATGTTGATCTTACGTATTTCAACCACCCCGTCAAGGCTATCCACATCGTTTCCTCAGAAGCTGATACCAATAAATGGTCCACCAACTGGACGTTCGATACTTCCACTTTATACATCAACGGCACACCACTCTTCGAGAATATGTCGTCCACGTTCCACCACAACGTCGTCCCAGAGATGCATTGTTCGATTCTCCCCCACGATTCTCTGAGCACAATCTCCACCTTCACGTGGCCTTTCTGTCTCACCATGAACAAATCTCAACCCACTGGTACACTAAACTTCTCTCGCATAGATAACGCTAAGTTGGCTCTCAATGGTAACAGCACCCGTAACGGTAACATTGTCCGGGCGTATGCGGTCAACTATAACATTCTTCGTATCAAAAATGGTATGGGTGGTGTCGCTTTTGGAAACTAAGTGAACGTAAATATATAAAAAAAGTAAGTAAAATGGTGAAATCTTCCTCACGACCCAGAAAAATATCCAAGTTTGTCATCGATCTTGGACCAGCACTAGATAAGGTCGTCAAGAAGAAAATCGAAAAACGAGATGCGAAAATTAAAAAACAGAAGTTCATCATCAAGGAACTCGAGAAGAGGGTCTCAAAGGATCTCATTGATTTGGAAACAAGGGTTTTAGAGGCTGAAAAACGCGCCAAAGAGGCTGAAGATGAGACAAGGAGGTACAAAGTACGTCGTGTGACTATTACCAATAAGACTGTAGAAAACGCATTTAAGAATTTACGAAATGGTCATTCCCTTTCAAAAATGAAATCGAATACACTCTTATTGATTCAACAGTCCGGGCGCTGGGAGGAGGCTCGTAAAATAAGTACACGGATGAAGTTATGCTAAAGTGTCGAGGATTTCTTTAGTATTGTTATACATCCTTTCATAGTACCTGGTCGTGTATCCTTTTTTTATACGCGTGTTCTCGATGACTCCAGATTTCAGTGAATCGTATAGTTTTAATCGCATTTCCATGAAATCCTTAAACTTCTCAGAGTCACGGTCATACGTAGATCGAACTTTTTCAGCCTTAAGTGCCTTCTCCGTAGCGGCTAAACGACTCTCCAGTGAACGCTTCGCAAACTGAGAAATATTGAGACGAGTGCCCACAAAGTCTTCGACCTCTCCTTTCTTCTTCTCCATATATATCATGGATGCCCCTATCCTTTATTACTGTAAAGCTTGTCAAAGAACCTACGACGGGAACGCCCAATGTTGCTTTGAGATGGATCATGTAAAAGTTAAAATCTCACCAAGTACTAAATGATTCCAGTTTTACTGGTTGGTCTCGCCGCGCTCACCGCCTATACCTACTATGGTCAGAACCTGGTGTCAGCTGAAGAAGCCAAGAGACTCATCAAGGATAGGAAGATTAAGGTGGTTATCGATGTCCGAACAACCGCTGAATATCGCATGGGACATTATCCTAAAGCACTTCATATCCCAGTCGATAAGATTAACGAAAAAACAACTACAGAACTCCCCAAGAGAGGTATACTCGTCTACTGCAACACTGGACAACGAGCCAGATTTGCAGCAGAGAAATTAGAAGGTCTAGGTTTTAAAGATGTGTATTACATTGCCGGACTTTACACGAGCTTACTTTAGATGAAAATAGTCTTTCTAGTCGTTCTTTCTCTCTTCTCATAAAAATCGTAAGTTCCATAACTTCCCCGGTGAGTTTGACTTTCCCCGCTTGTCGCATCCACATGACATGTTCAACCCTAGTCACATCGACTATTGACATTTTACTAGTTGGAGCCTGGCTATGAAACACTGCAAGAACCGCAGCATCCCTCTTCGTCTCCTTTGGTAGTTGGTCACCCTCGTGACACACAACAACATGTGCACCCGACCACCCAGCTATATGCATCCACCAATATCTGGGACTACTCATCATAGTAAGGTGGTCATTTTCTTTAGCATTTTGACCAACTCGTATTATCGTACCATCTTGGGAGGTGTATTCAATCATATTCAAGTATATACCCTTATTCTTATGTACCATTTTTAGAAATATCAAATTTGATACCTGCTACTTTTGATTCTGGTAGTCTATATTGCTCGAATACTAAACTAATACGTTTACCTTTACCACCTTTACAATATATAGGTTCTACATGATGTAAAAGATCTCCACGAAACGTGAGTTTTCTACCCAATTTAGGTTTATACTTTTTAACATCACGCGCATCTATACTACCGTATCCAGAGAGACATAAATTACCACCTTTGTACGATTCTGGTAAATGTATATAGATAACAGTGACACATATAGGTAGATAATCTCGCCCGAATGCTGTCTTGACCTGATCACTTAACGACATATCGTAATGATAAGGTATAGATCGTTCTGTTTCTTTCGACGAATGTTCTATAATCACGGGATTGAATATATAAGCGTTTGTACCAGGTTCTTGTATTTGTTTGAACACTTCATGTATAGGTTTGAAGGTGTCTAAAAACTTTTTTTCGTGTTGTGAAGAAAACGACACTACAAATCCCTTTGTTTTTCCAAATCCATTTAATGTAGATCTACCAACGAACTTATGTTTTGATATATATTTTGACAACTCTTTACAACGTTCGGGTACATAAAAATCGTCTTGTATTTGAGTAATTGGGTATCCTATACTATGAGTCCGCTTACTCTGAAGATGTATAGTAATGTCATATATATAAGTATCTATGATGTAGTACAATATAAACGTAAGTAATATAACTGTAAAGATATACATGTGTTATAAAAGTATAAAATTATTATTGATATAAAACATAAATGTACGTCGTAATACAACCTAGTCCAACAGTTACACATAAACTCAGGGTGATTCTCCCTAATAAGAGATCTATTGATTTTGGTGAGAGAGGGGTTCAGTATTACCCGGACCATGGTAATCCCCGTATTATGCGTGCACAACTTCTTAGGAAAGGTGCTATCATTCCTAAGGAGCTGCGAATAGAGAGGAATCAGTCTCAAATACATAGAGAAATGCTACAAATCAAAGAAAGTTCTAAAGAAGATTGGGAAGATTTCTTCAGGGATGAATATTGGGAGAGATGGTTACTATACACTTACCCAGACATTAACAAAGCAAAATTATATATGACTATGAGTCAAGGTATACTTTTCATGCCTACATCAGAAGACCTATGGTTTTCTAATTGCCCGTAGATCCAAAGCCATCCGAACCACGTTCCGTATCCTCAACGATACTAATCTCCTCGATTGGTGGCGTCTCACAACGCTCCAGAATGAGTTGCGCAATTCTATCACCCTTCTTGATTTCAAAGTCCTTCAATCCATGATTAAATAGAATGACTTTAATTTCACCGGTATAATCTGGATCAATCACACCCGCACCAACATTGATGCAGTGCTTCGCGGCTAGACCTGACCGAGGAGCTACACGACCATATACCCCCGGTGGAAGAACCACTGTAATACCAGTTCCTACGATTGCTCTTCCAGCCTGGCTAGGAACCATGGCATCCTCGGAGCTATATAAATCATATCCCACAGAACGATCAGAACCACGAGTAGGCACAATAGCATCGTAACAGAGCTTCTTGACCCCAAGGGACATCTACTTGTAGTATGTATCAAGTCCTTAAGTCAGTGAACATCTTTAGTATTGTCTCACGTCCCTTCATTGTGGCTAGTGACAATGGTGTCAAACCGCTATATGATGCCGTGTTGGTGTCTGCACCCGCCTCGAGTAGTATCCGCACCGTTGTCTCGTGACCATATTCAATGGCTTTTAATAACGGTGTCCAGCCGATATCATCAACCTTGTCAATATCCACATTCACCGTGAGCAGAGCCTTCACGACCTCATCATGACCGTTTCCAGCTGCCATAGAGAGTGGTGTCCAACCAATATGATTACACGCGTTGATGTCAGCACCCGCCTCGAGCAATGTCAGTACATCTTGTACATCACCGATTTGGGCGGCTATTGACAACGGTGTAAACGCCATACTTATACTCGGTCTATACTCCTTAAGTATTACTTGGCATACTTCTTCTTTTCATCATCAGAGAGAGCTCTCCACAGTTCACCGAGCTTAGAGCCAATTTCTGTGAACTTCAGGTTTGGAAATTCCTTTACAACGTTGGGTCTCATCTTCTTCACGAAGTTCATGTAGGCATTAGGTTTGCGTCCGGGTGTGGCTGCGGTGGTCATTATATTATTACATTAGAATTTATTCTTAAAGTATCAACGACCCCGTATGGCTGGGTTTCGTTTAGAATATGTAAGTGCACATATAGCACAACTGAAAATATTTATGAAAATTTGAAGAGGGTAAATGAAAGATTTCACCAATATAGATTCATTTGTGTAGGTGTGTATGATAAATAAAGTTAGAAACGTTTCATAAATTACCCTAAACATCAAATTTGATACACGATACAATATATCAACCATCTCATGAATAGAACTCGAACGAGGGATAAGACGACGAATAGTCAAAAGACTCGTATCAATCTCGACGAGTCCACATAAACCTACGAGGGGTGCTTCATCTGGATACACGAGTACCCTTGATAAGGCTAAGAGACAAACCAAGTGGTGACACATAATAAGATTTCTATACGAATGTGGATTTAAATAGTTCCACACGATATCAATACTCATGTAGGTGAAAAGTGAATGCGTCAAAAAGAGTGGATACACTATGTACCCAAAAAACACCTCGGACACACACATGAACGAAAATGGTGTGAGAAACATCAATGATGCTACATCATGAATAAGAACCATTCCATTCTTATTCATTCTGTAAATATGTATAGTCATAGTTTTAAGCACTTGGGTTCTGGTTCGAATGCTATATTTTCCTCAAGTTCTTTACGTTGTTTCATCTTCTTGATGTCCGCCCCCTGACAATCGTGTTTCGGTAGGTGAATACAACTCGGACAGTAGCTCCCCTCACAATATCGACAATCGATTGGAACACCACATTTTTTTCGACAACGTTGACAAGGCATTACTAAAGTTAAATGAGATAAAGATTTTAAGTGTGTTTTGTATAAAATGTCCCTCACTTACGCATTTTCTAAACCAATTCCCACTGAGTATACTCGCCTCAAAAATACACTAAAGCGGTCCACTGCTGGGTATGGTTCAGTTCTCAGTGCGTCCTATTTCATCACCCAAGGTGCTGACCAAGGTGTTTCCGCAACTTTAGGCGCTGTGGCATCCTATGTGTATTTAAGCCTTCTCTCTGATAGAGTGGATACGTTTGAAAAATCGGCATTTCAGAAGGAGTTCTTAGCACCCTTGGGTGCCGCTGCTTTTGAAGTGTCGTGGAATCACGCACCTTTCGCATTCGATTTTGATTATGGGGCTACTTTTATAGGGTTTCTTGCCTACAAATTTGCACTCTCTACAGTTCTATACGAAACTGTTAGGGAGATGATGATGAAAGATAGTGAATCTTTCTACGACACAGATGAGGGTAAGAAGTACACCAACCCCAGTGATTGGAACGATGAAGTCTTTACTAAATTCAACGCAGACGAGGAGAAGATTGATTTATAAATTAACACGAGATGCAGGAGCCCTCAATCTAGAAAGCTCGCGAGCCACCTTGACCACCTTACGAGGAGACATGGTTCCCCTCTGAATACGGTTCGTGAGTCTGGACATTACATTCCTATCGAGATTCTTCATCATTTTGATACGTTTTATGCCTTCCTCCTTGGTGATGGGTTGAGCCTTCTTCGAGGGTTTGGGTTTTACGGGACTTGGGGAATTCACATTGAGTTGACGCAATTTAGCAATGTTGTTATTAGTGGTCACCATACCCTTCATAAAACTGGTCACAACCTTCTTGGCGGCAGCGCGCTTCTTGGCAGCCTCGGGGTACAACTT
>TARA_R110000868_G_scaffold98607_1_pt1 | contig 21726 bp, 18 predicted proteins | sample TARA_R110000868 | Tara Oceans TARA_R110000868 (sample SAMEA4397489) | marine metagenome | biome: Polar Biome; feature: [SRF] surface water layer (ENVO:00010504); material: water (ENVO:00002006), including particulate matter (ENVO:01000060) such as... | depth 5 m | reverse complement strand
GGGGGGGGGGGGGGCGCGCTGGCACGGCCCGCCTGGCGGCAGACAATCGCACTTTCCCGAAACCCGCAAATGCGGCACACCATGAACAGCCCCTGGGGAGCCGGCCTTGCTGTTCAATTCGATCGAATTCCTGTTTCTCTTCCTGCCTGCGACGCTGGTGATCTATTACACCGCGCGGCGCTTTGCCGGGCATGAGACAGCGCTCGCCCTGCTCACCCTCGCCTCGCTGATCTTCTATGGCTGGTGGAATATCAACTATATCCCGCTGTTGATCGGCTCGATCGTCGTCAATCACGGTTTTGGCGTCGTGATCCGGAGGCATGGCAGCCAGCCCTGGCTGGCGCTGGGGATCGTGTTTAATCTCGGCCTCATCGGGCTTTATAAATATGCCGGCTTCCTGACCGCCAATGCCAACGCCATCACAGGGCTCGACCTGCCTGTGCTGCATCTGGCGCTGCCACTGGCGATCTCCTTCTTCACCTTCCAGCAGATCAGCTATCTCGCCGATGTGGCGCGCAATCATGCCAGCCCGGGCAGCGTCACCAAGCACGCCCTCTTCGTCGCCTTCTTCCCCCAGCTGATTGCCGGTCCGATCATCCGTCACAAGGAGATCGCGGATCAGTTCGAGGACGCATCGCGCAAGGATGATCTCGCGGAGAATCTCGGCATTGGCCTGTCCATCTTCGCCCTCGGCCTCGCCAAGAAAGTCCTGCTCGCCGACAATCTGGAACCCTTCGCCTCGAGCGGTTTCGACATTGCTGCCCATGGCGGCACGGTCGGCTTTGCGGCGGCCTGGAGCTCGGCGCTGGCCTATGCCTTCCAGATCTTCTTCGACTTCTCCGGCTATTCCGACATGGCACTCGGCCTGGCGCGCATGTTCGGCTACCGGATCCCGGCCAATTTCAATGCGCCCTACCGCGCCACCTCGATCGTGGATTTCTGGCGCCGCTGGCACATCACATTGTCGCGCTTCCTGCGCGACTATCTCTACATCCCGCTGGGCGGAAACCGGCATGGCGATACGCGCCGCTGGATCAATCTCTTCATCGTCATGCTGCTGGGCGGGCTCTGGCATGGCGCGGCCTGGACCTTTGTCGTCTGGGGCGGATTGCACGGGCTGGGCCTGGCCTGGTGCCACTGGATCGACAAGCGCTTTCCCGGCGGCCTCTTCCCGAGACCGGCGAAATTTCTGGCGCCGCTCTTCACCTTCCTCTTCGTCACCCTGGCCTGGGTCTTCTTCCGCGCCGAGAGCTTTGGCGCGGCCAGCGAAATGCTCTCCGGCATGGCCGGGCTGAACGGGATGGGCGAGGCGATCGATGATGATCCGGTGATCGCCATTATCGTCTCCCTGGCCATTGTCTGGGGCCTGCCCGACACGATCTCCATCTTCTCGCGCGCCCTCGACGAGCGCACGCTCGGCGGCCTGCAGAACAGCCTTCAAAAAGGCTGGCGCTGGGCCCCCGGCACGGTGACAGCCATCGGCATTGCCAGCCTCTTCTTCCTGGCGATCATCAATTCCTGGACGATCGCGGAGTTCATCTATTACCGCTTCTGATCCTTCACGCACCGGCACGCCCGGCCGCCTGGTCCGCTACGCCATCGCTTTTGCGGTGACGCTGGGCCTGTGGCTGGCCGGGTTTGGTGGCTTCACCCTCATTGTCGACCCCTATGATATCGCGCCCTGGATTTCGATTGAGGGGATAAATGCGCGCCGCACGCGGGCGCATGAGGATGGCTACCGCGTCCATGTCGGCTATCGCCTCACCGACACCCAGAACGGCACGATCACCCTGGGCAGTTCGCGTGTGATGGACGGTTTCCCGCGCGAGCTGCCCGACTGGCCCGGCGGCTATGAAAACCTCGCCATGGCCGGAACCTCCGGCTTCGAACTCGCCCGCGCCAGCGCCCTCGCGGCACGCAATGACGCGATCCATTGCGTCGTGATCGGCGTCGACCTGCGGGAGTTTTCGACCGACAGCAATACGCAAGCGACCTATTGGATCACGCCAATGGCGGGCGGCTCGCGGCTCGCCTCTCTGGCCAAGCTGGCGCTCTCGCCAAGCGGATTTGCGCGGGCGCTGCAGACCGTGGACGACAATATCAGCGGCGGCTCGGACACGCGCTGGGAGCACGCCTATGACGAAGACGGGCTGGCTGCCCGTTTCGAGGAAGAGCTTGCCAAGCGCTACCGCTATTACGCGTCCTATGAATATGATCCGGAGCGGCTGCGCTTTCTCTTCCGCGGCATTGATGCCTTGCTGGCCACCGGCAAACAGGTCGTCGTGTTTATCCACCCGGTTCATGCCTGGTATGAGGAAGCGCGCCAGCGCGCCGGCGCCGGTCCCGCCGAGATCGCCCTGCGCCGCGACATCGCCGCCGAGCTCGATCGGCGCGGTATACTGCCCGCTGCCGACCAGGCGTGTTTCGACGGTCCGGCCCTGCAGGCCTGGGACTTTGGCGGCTTCTCGGACGTCGCCCAGACTGCACCGCCCGCGGCCAGCGGGCTCGCGCCGAATCCCTGGTATTACGTGCCGTCGCACTATCGCCCCGCCCTCGGCCAGGCGATTCTCGACCGGATCTCGGATGCGCCCGGCGCAAACCCTGCCGGTGCGGATTTCGGACAGCGCCTCTCCAGCGATACGCTCGAGGCCGACCTCGAAGCCTTTCAGCAAGGCCGGGCGCGCTGGCGTAGCTCCGATACTGCGTGGGAAGAACACGCCGCCGAGGCGTTTGACGAGTTCGACGCCAATCCACCAGAACCGGAAGCCGGTCCACGCCTCTTCCTCACCCGTGGTGATCGCATTGATCTCGAGCACGCCGTCGAACGTGCGCAGCAGCACGGCCGGCCAGACTGAGCCTGTGACTACTGAGCCCGCGGCTGCGGCTATCAGGCCAGGGCTTGCTCGCGTAATGCGGCCTTGAACTCATCCGGCAATTCGCGCCAGTCTATCCCCATCAGCGCTGCCTGCATGGCATAGAGCCCGAGAAGCGAGATCTGGCCGCCACGCGACACTTTCAGCTGTTTCCAGGCGTCAACAGCCCCGGTCCGGCGCAATTGCCCGGCGTCATGAATCCCGATCTCGCCAAGCCAGAGCGCCATTTTCGGCCCGAGATTGCGCATGCTGGCAATCGGGACCTCACCCATCGCGCAGGGTGCGTGCCTTGCCGCGGCCCAGGGCCAGGGCTTTGACGGCACCGCGGAAGGTGCGCACTTCCTGGGTCGTCCAGCGGCCCCGCACAAAGGCAGCGCGCATATTCTGGATCATCAGCGGCGTCTTGTCGGGCGGGTAGAAAAAGCCGGCACGTTCCAGCTCGTCTTCGAAATGCGCCATCATACCTTCCAGATCAAAGCGCGTGGCGATGTCAGAGACCGGGTTGAAGACCGCCGGTGCGCCCTCCTCGGCCCGCCATTCATGGCAGACAATCCCGACCGCTTGGCCAAGATTGAGCGAGGAAAAGCTGCGGTCCACCGGCAGTGTAATAATGGCATCCGACAGGGCAACGGCATCATTGAGCAGGCCGCCCTTCTCGCCGCCGAACAGGATGCCGACCTTTTCGCCAGACTCCGAGGCGGCGCGGATCTCCGACATCGCCTCGCGCGCTGTCATCACCGGCTTCTCCATGCCGCGAGGCCGCGCGGTCGTCGCATAGATGCGTGTGAGATCGCCAATACCCGCCGTGAGGTCATCGACCAGCCGCGCCTTGTCGAGCACGGGCGAGCCAACCGCCATCGAGACCGCCTTGGGGTTGGGCCAGACATCGCGCGGCGCGACAAGCACAAGGTCCGACAGGCCGAAATTGGCCATGACCCGCGCTGCGGCACCAATATTCTCACCCAGTTGCGGGTGAACCAGAATGATGGAGGGCGCAGTCGTCATGCCGGGAAATCCATATCTGTGAGCCTGCCCTCTTCGTCATAAACGGGGTTCAGCCCGGCCTGGTCCAGCGCATGATTGAGGGCCTGTGCGGGGTCGGTTAGCCCATAGGAGATCAGCGCGTCAATCGCAGCAACCGCAGAAGGGTCAGCTCCCGATTGCTCCATTGCCTGAAGGTAGAAACCTGTATCCAGCTCGCGCCCCTGCTCACGGGCCGCAGCCTGCATGCCGCTCCAGAACTGATAGAGCGACTGGTCAGGGATGAGCGCAGTCGTCATCAGCGCGATCAATGAGCCGCAATCATAATAGGCCTGGAAGCGGCCGCGTTCAGCCGCCGATTCCAGGCTCCCGCCCGACAGGCCATCTGTGCAATCGGCGATGGCGAGGCCATATACGTTCACCAGTTCGGCGTGCGGGTCTGCGGTCAGCTCGGCCAGGGCCGCATTCGCCATGGCGTTCGCAGCGCCCTCATGTATCCAGCTGTCGCTGGCCGATGCGGTGCCGACGCCGCCTGCATTCTGAAACAGGTGCGCGGCCTCGTGCGCGAAGAACCATTGCAGGTGATGGCGCAATTGCGGCGTCTCCTCACGTAAACCCTCCCCGCGCGCATCCAGCATCAGGCTCGATCCGAGCACGCCGCCCTTGTTGGAGAAGCCGGGCGCCTCATACCCGCCAAAGGCAAACAGGAGGCTGGCCGGCTGGTCGAGCTCAAAACCCCACATCGCCTTATAGCGGGCAAAGATCGCCGCGAGATCGGCATCAAAACTGGCGCTCAGCCAGGCCGGAAGACCGGGGTCGACGACGCCGATAAAACTGTCCCCCTCCACGAGGCTGGCATCGCCGATATAGACGAACCGCCCTCCGCCCTGGATCAACTCCCCGGTCGCGTGCAGCCCGCTCTCGCCATCGGCAATGATCGGCCGCGAGGATCGCACCCGCACACCAAGCACAGGCTGTTCACCAGACCAGCGGTCAATCTGGCCACCCAGGGCCTCGATGGTGTCGCGGCTGGCCTCCGGCAGGAGTTCGAACTGGCCGGTAAAGACAACTATCCCGCCATCGGAGAAAGCAACGAACGGCGCATAATCACCATCAGGCCGCGCGAAACGGGCCTCGACGCGGAAGGATGCATGATCGACGGGCGTATCAAACAGGAGCGCGTCAAAGCCGGCGATGCGGTCGATCCGGCTCCCCGGCTCCAGTGGTGTCCAGGCACCAAGGCGATAATTCCCCATCGAACGCGAAAAGATCATCGCCGACTGGGGCGTAGCAAAGACATACTCGACCTGGAACGCCCCCTCGCCCAGATCCGTGACGGTCGCACTGACAGTACTGCCCTCGATCAGGCCGGCGACTGTGGGAAGCGTATCGCTCTCAGCGGCATTTCCACAGGCGATCAGCGCGAAACTGAAGAGCGGCAGAAGCGTCAAACGGAGCGCGCGCATGGTGTATCCTTCCGGTCCGGCGTGGCGGCAATCTACCCACCTCGGTCCAGGCTGACCATGGGCCGTCGACGAACCATCTGACAAACGCGATCATTACCCCTCCGCCGCTTTTTCAGGGCAGGACTTTCTATGCGGCGCAGCGAGTGCTAGAGAGCGCGCAAATCACTGCGCGGCGCCTGTCCGGCGCGCGACCTTTCCGTCCGAACAGAAAGCAGAACACCATGGCGAAGATCAAAGTCGATACCCCGGTCGTCGAACTCGACGGCGATGAGATGACCCGCATCATCTGGCAGCTGATCAAGGACAAGCTGATCCTGCCCTATCTCGACATTGATCTGAAATATTACGATCTTTCGATCGAAAAGCGCGACGAGACCGACGATCAGATCACCATCGACAGCGCCAATGCGATCAAGCAATACGGCGTCGGCATCAAATGCGCGACGATCACGCCGGACGAAGCGCGCGTCGAGGAATTCGGCCTGAAGAAGATGTGGCGTTCGCCCAATGGCACGATCCGCAATATTCTCGGCGGCGTCGTCTTCCGCGAGCCGATCGTGATCTCCAATGTGCCACGCCTCGTGCCGGGCTGGACCCAGCCAATTGTCATCGGCCGCCATGCTTTCGGTGACCAGTACAAGGCGACCGACTTCCTCGTCCCCTCGGCCGGCAAGCTGACGATGACCTTCGAGCCGTCCGATGGCTCCGACCCGATCACCCGCGAAGTCTTTGACTTCCCGAGCGCCGGCGTTGCCATGGGCATGTATAATCTGGACGACTCGATCCGTGACTTCGCCCGTGCCAGCCTGAATTACGGCCTGCAACGCGGCTGGCCGGTCTACCTTTCGACCAAGAACACGATCCTGAAAGCCTATGATGGCCGCTTCAAGGATCTATTCCAGGAAATCTTCGACGAAGAATTCAAGGGCGCCTTCGCCGCCAAGGGCATTTCCTACGAACACCGCCTGATCGACGATATGGTCGCCGCGGCGATGAAATGGTCCGGCGGGTTTGTCTGGGCGTGCAAGAATTACGATGGCGATGTCCAGTCCGACACCGTCGCCCAGGGCTTCGGCTCGCTCGGTCTGATGACCTCGGTGTTGATGTCGCCGGACGGGTCTGTCGTGGAAGCGGAAGCCGCTCACGGCACCGTCACGCGCCACTACCGTCAGCACCAGCGTGGCGAACAAACCTCGACCAATCCGATCGCCTCGATTTTCGCCTGGACCCAGGGCCTGTCGCATCGCGGCCGCATGGATGGCAATGCCGACCTGATGGCCTTCGCGGCGACGCTGGAAGAGACGATCATCAAGACCGTCGAAGCCGGCTTCATGACCAAGGACCTCGCCCTCCTGGTCGGTGATCACCAGGGCTGGCTCTCCACTGAAGGCTTCCTCGACAAGGTCGATGAGCACTTCAAGAAGGCCATGGCCTGAACTTCCGAAAGACATTGATTGCCAGACGGGCCTCATCACCGCTGTGATGGGGCCCGCCTTGTCTTGCCAAGAGACCAGCTGTCGGGCAATATTTCGGGAAGACTGAACAGACAAGGATCCGGCTTGACCGTCTCTTTCGAGTTTTCACCTGAAGACCGGCTTTGCATCTGGACCATGAGTTGCCGGCTGACTGCCGAGACGATCATCGAGATTATCCTGGCCGCTCGCGACGACCCGCGCTGGTCGAATGATTATGATTTCCTGACAATCATGACCGATGCGAACCTGGCCGAGCTGTCGGTGGACGCGACCTCGAACCATATCCACCGCCTCGCCGAACTCGACACGCCGCGCTCGGATGGACGGCGCAAACGCGCTGCCGTTGTCTGCAGCGACGAGCTGGCGGCGGGCCTGCTGGTCTATTACGAAGCGCGCTCCAAGAGCGAGCGCGCGACCGATGAGCGCTATTTCAAGGCCGAAGCTCACGCCCGCGCCTGGCTGGCCGGGGATGCGAGCATTGGCGAACATGAGCAGTCCTCCCTGTCAGCCTAGATGTCATGGCCGCCCCGCCGGCCAACAGCCGGGCGAAGGCCAGCACGATCCGACTTCATCCGTTGCAGCAAGTGTAGTGGGGTAAAGCAAAATGGATTTCCGTCTCGAGATTTGCCCGGATCAGCGCGTCTATATCTGCCATTTCCGCGGTGCCCTTTCGCTGGAGGGAATGCTCGCGGGCTACCGTCAATCGACAGAAATCCCGGACTGGCAGCCCGACTGGAATTACATGACAGTGCTGGAAAGTGCCGATCTCGGCGCCCTTGGATTCAAGGAAATCGAGCGCCTGATGGGCGAGCTCGAAATGTTTGATTCCGACTATAATGAGGATAATCCCAAGCGTGGCGCGATTGTCTGCGACCTTGAACTCGCTCGCGCTTTGCTGAACTTCTGGGAGGCCCGCGCCGTAGACCATCGAACGACACGTGATCGCGTCTTCACCTCACAGGAGGAAGCCATGCAATGGCTGGCAAGGCCGGTTTCAGCCGCCCGCCCCGGCGGGCTGCCCTAATCCTGGCGCCGCAGGGTAACGAAGATCTCGCCCTCGATACGCCAGCCATCATCATCGCGGCGCCATTTGGCAAAATAGCGCCCGGAATAATTGATGTGAAAACCCTCGCTCGACCATTTGCCGCGCCAGCGGCCGCTTTCGGCCGCAAGCACACCATCTTCCCCGACCTCGATCCGCGCCGGTGAGCGCACATAGCTGACATCGGGCATATTGGTGAAGATCGACTGCCAGGCCTCCAGCTGGGCTGCACGGCCCTCAATCAGCACGGCATCATCGCCGGGCACGAGCGTGACGGTTTCCGCCAGCACGTTGGCGATCGCCTCGAGATCACGCGCTACCAGCGCTGCGTTGAAGGCGTCGCGTGCCGCACGGACCGCTCGGGCCGAGGCCTTGTCGCCGACCAGCTGGACCTCGCCGGCAGCGGCTGAATGCGGGCCGCGCGCCATCAGGCTTCCAGCGCGGCCCGGATTGCCGCAAGGCCCGCCTCGGCCTTGTCGCCGTCGGGCCCACCCGCCTGGGCAAAATCAGGACGGCCACCGCCGCCCTTCCCGCCGACAGCCAGGGCACCGGCCTGGACAAGGTCGACCGCGCCAAACCGGTCCTTGAGATCGTCAGTTACGCCAACCGCCAGTGCGGCCTTGCCATCATTGTTCGAGATGAAAGCCGCAATGCCGGACCCCATCTGCGCCTTGGCCTCATCAACGAGACCGCGCAAATCCTTGCCGCCTACGCCTTCGACCACGCGGCCGATGAATTTCACACCGGCCACCTCTTCCGGTCCGGCCGGAGCGCCGGCACTGCCGCCGCCCATCGCCAGCTGTTTCTTCGCCTCGGCGAGCTGGCGCTCCAGCTTCTTGCGCTCATCGACCAGGCTGGCGACGCGGGTGGCAAGCTCGACTGGCGGGGTCTTGAGCAGGTCAGCAGCACTGCGGCCAAAGCCGATCTGCTCTTCCATATAAAGCCGCGCGGCCTCGCCAGTCAGCGCTTCTATGCGGCGCACGCCGGAGGCAACCGAGGCATCGGTGATGATCTTGAACAGGGCGATATCGCCCGTGCGGGCAACATGGGTGCCACCACACAATTCCACCGAATAGGGCGCATCAACGCGATCCAGTGCCTGGCCCATCGACAGGACGCGAACCTTGTCGCCATATTTCTCGCCAAACAGCGCCAGGGCACCGGCCTCGATGGCGGCATCGGGTGTCATCTCACGCGTCGAGACGGCCAGGTTCTGGCGGATCACCGCATTGACCTGGGCTTCCACCGCCGCCAGCTGCTCCGCTGTGATCGGCTTGTTGTGGCTGAAATCGAAACGCAGGCGCTCAGGGCCGACATAGGAGCCCTTTTGCGAGACATGGGCGCCGAGCACATCGCGCAGGGCGGCGTGCAGGAGGTGGGTGGCCGAGTGATTGGACCGTGTCGTCAGTCGGCGCGCAGCGTCGACGCTGAGCCCTGCCTTGTCACCAAGAGCGAGCTGGCCCTGTTCAAGCACGCCGATATGGGCATGCATGTCGCCGCCGCGCTTCTGTGTGTCCTCGACGCGGAAGCGCGCGCCATTGGCGAACTCGATCAGGCCTGAATCGCCGGCCTGCCCGCCCGATTCGCCATAGAATGGCGTGGCATCAAAGACGAGTTCGGCGCGTGCGCCGACCTGCAGCGCATCCGCCTCCTCGCCCTCGGTGATGATGGCGAGGAGCTTGCCCTCCCCCTCATTGCCGTCATAGCCGGTGAAGCGGGTCGCACCGGCCTTGTCCCGGACGCCGAACCAGACCTCTGCCGGCGCGGCCTGACCGGAAGAGAACTTGCTGGCGCGGGCATCGCTGCGCTGCTTTTCCATCGCCGTGTTGAAGCCGGTCTCGTCGACCGTCATCCCCTTGGCGCGCAGGGCATCCTGCGTCAGATCCAGCGGAAAGCCATAAGTGTCGTAGAGCTTGAAGGCCGTATCACCCGGCAGGACGGCGCCGGTCGTCAAACCGGTCGTCGCTTCTTCGAGCAGACCAAGGCCGCGCCCAAGCGTCGTCTGGAAGCGTTCTTCCTCGGTCTTGAGCGTGTCTTCAAGCATGGGCTGGGCCCGGACGAGTTCGGGATAGGCATCGCCCATCTCGGCCTTCAAGGCCTCAACCAGTTTCCACATCACCGGCTCGGTGGCACCGAGCAAATGGGCATGGCGCATGGCGCGGCGCATGATACGGCGCAGGACATAGCCGCGGCCATCATTGGACGGGCTGACGCCGTCGGCCATCAGGAAGCAGGTTGAGCGCAAATGGTCGGCGATGACGCGGTGGCTTGCCAGCGCTGCGCCCTCGGCCTTGACCCCGAGCACGTCTTCGCTGGCTCTGATCAGATTGGCGAAGAGGTCGATCTCGTAATTATTGTGCTTGCCCTGAAGGATAGCGGCAATGCGCTCCAGCCCCATGCCGGTGTCGATTGACGGCTTGGGCAGGTTGACGCGCTCTTCCGGGGAGAGCTGCTCGTATTGCATGAAAACGAGATTCCAGATCTCGATGAAGCGGTCGCCATCCTCATCCGGCGAGCCGGGAGGGCCACCGGCAATGCCCGGACCATGGTCGAAGAAGATCTCGGAGCAAGGACCGCACGGGCCGGTATCGCCCATAGACCAGAAATTGTCCGAGGTGGAAATCCCGATAATGCGATCATCGGAAAGGCCGGCAATCTTGCGCCAGAGCGCGCGCGCTTCATCATCCTCGGAGTAAACGGTCACCAGCAGACGCGAAGCGGGCAGGCCATATTCGCGCGTTACCAGCTGCCAGGCGTGATGGATTGCCTCTTCCTTGAAATAGTCGCCGAAGGAGAAATTCCCGAGCATTTCGAAGAAGGTGTGGTGGCGGGCCGTATAGCCGACATTGTCGAGATCATTATGCTTGCCGCCGGCGCGCACACATTTCTGCGACGAGGTCGCGCGTGGAATGGCGCGCTTCTCCTTGCCCGTGAAGACATTCTTGAACTGGACCATGCCGGCATTGACGAAGAGGAGAGTCGGATCGTCCTGCGGAACCAGCGGGCTGGAGGCCACGATCTCGTGGTCATTCCTGGCAAAGTAGTCGAGGAATTTTGACCGAATTTCGCGCAGGCTGGCCATGATCATATCCGTTCGCTGGAATCTGTCCCGTCAGCGCCCGCCGAGGCGAACGCCGGTCGATGTGTAAACCACATAAAAAAACGGGTGCCCAGCCTTGCCAAGCACCCGTTCCTTCAAGTTTCAGCTCCCGCACGGCGCATCATCCGCCTTCCGGGAAGATTGACGTTCGTCGGCGCACCGGGCTCGCTCACCCGGCCCCGCCCGCGGCTCACACTAGCCAGCGGCTGCGGCGTCTTCTTCAAGATCCTTGCCGACGAGAAGCACGTCGGCGATGAGGCCCGCATTGGCCCGTACCTTCGCTTCGATTTCCTGGGCCATGGCCGGATTGTCGATCATGAATTTGCGGGCATTTTCCCGGCCCTGGCCGATGCGTTCCGAGTTATAGGAATACCAGGAGCCGGATTTCTCGATGATGTCGCCCTTGACGCCAAGATCGATCAGCTCGCCCATTTTCGAGATGCCTTCGCCATAGAGAATGTCGAATTCGACTTCCCGGAAGGGCGGCGCGACCTTGTTCTTGACGACCTTGACGCGGGTCTGGTTGCCGATCACCTCGTCGCGATCCTTGATCGCGCCGATGCGGCGGATGTCGAGCCTGACCGAGGCATAGAATTTCAGCGCATTACCGCCGGTCGTCGTTTCCGGGCTACCGAACATGACGCCGATCTTCATGCGGATCTGGTTGATGAAGATGACCATGCATTTCGATTTGGAGATCGAGCCGGTCAACTTGCGCAGCGCCTGGCTCATCAGACGGGCCTGCAGGCCGGGCAGGCTGTCGCCCATCTCGCCTTCAAGCTCGGCACGCGGGGTCAGGGCGGCGACGGAGTCGATCACGAGCACGTCGATCGCACCGGACCGCACCAGCGTGTCGGCGATCTCGAGCGCCTGCTCACCGGTATCGGGCTGGGAGACCAGGAGTTCGGCGACATCAACACCGAGCTTGCCGGCATAGACCGGGTCGAGCGCGTGTTCCGCATCGATGAAGGCACAGACACCGCCGGCCTTCTGGCCCTCGGCAATCGTGTGCAGGGCGAGCGTCGTCTTGCCGGAGCTTTCCGGACCATAGATCTCGATGATCCGGCCCTTGGGCAGACCGCCAATGCCCAACGCGATATCGAGGCCGAGGGAGCCGGAGGAAATCGCTTCGATCTCCATCGCCGGCTTCTGGCCAAGCTTCATCACGGAGCCCTTGCCGAAGGCCTTGTCGATATGGCTCAACGCCGCTTCGATAGCTTTTTGCTTGTCCATGCCAGTGTCTTTCACGAGTCGAATCGCGCCCTTACTCATAACCGTATTCCCTTATTTCACGCCCCTCGGGTACGGGCAACCGAGTCGGAATGTACCAGCTTTGTTCCGGAACACAAGCGGAACATTTATGGTTAACAAAACGGAACAAAATATGGACGGTTTGCGAAGACGCGCATCCCTGCCCTGTGCAGGCAGCGTCCGCCGCACCCCCGGCCCGGCCCATTTGGCGAATGGCCTGCGAGCCCCTATCTTGTAGATGATGTCCAAGACCATCCACTTCCTACTCATTGCGGTTGCGACCGTTCTGAGCGCCTGCGGCCAAGCAGGTACGCCCGGCGGCGTGACGAGCATGGAGACGTTGCAGGAACGCGGCACGCTGATCGTCCTGACCCTGGAAGGGCCGACCACCTTCCAGCCTGGCGAGGACGGGTCTTCGGGCTATGAAGTTGATCTCGTCCGGGCCTTTGCGGCCCATCTGGGTGTGGAGGCCCGTTTCGAGACCCGTCCCTCCATCGCGGCGCTCACAGACGCCCTTGCCCAGGGTGATGGCGATATTGCCGCGGCTGGCCTGACAGTCACGCCCGCCCGCGAGGCGCATATGCTGTTCGGCCCCGCCTACAAGACCGTGACCGAGCAATTGGTCTGCCGCGGCGGCGGGCCAACGCCCACGAGCTTCGAGGAGTTGGACACGGCCAACATCGTGGTGCTGGCCGGTTCGAGCTACCGGGAAACACTGCAGCGCCTCTCCGGCGATGGTGGTGCACTGCACTGGAACGAACGCCGCGCCGGCTCGGCCATGCCCCTGCTGGAAGCGGTCGAAGACGGCGAGTTTGACTGCACCATCGCCGACTCGCACCTGGCGGATTTCGCCCGCCGCCGTCACCCGGACCTTGTGGTCGCGATGAATCTGAGCGAGGAGGAATCCCTCGCCTGGGCTTATTCCGACCGCGTCGAAGGGCTTGGCGATGCGCTCTCTGGCTGGTTCAGCCAGATCCATGAGGGCGATCTGCTGGAACGGCTCGACGAAAACTGGTTCGGCCAGTTCGGCGATTTCAACTATGTCGATGTCTCCAGCTTCATTGACCGGGTCCAGACCCGGCTGCCCCGCTATGAGCGCTGGTTCCAGGCTGCCGCCGAGCAGACCAATTTCGACTGGGACCTGCTCGCTGCTCAGGCCTATCAGGAATCCCACTGGGACCCCGATGCCGTCAGCGATACCGGCGTTCGCGGCCTGATGATGCTGACCCTGTCGACCGCCGGGCGGGTCGGTATTGAAGACCGAACAGATCCGCGCCAGAGCATTGCCGGCGGGGCAGCCTATCTGGAAGATCTCTATCAACGCGTCCCCGAAGGCGTCACCGGCGAGGACCGCGTCTGGTATGCACTCGCCGCCTATAATATCGGCATGGGCCATATGTATGACGCGCGCAGGCTCGCCCGCCGGCAGGGCCTCAACCCCGACAGCTGGGACGATATGGCCAGCGTGCTGCCACTCCTCTCCGACCCGGCCTATTATGAGGGGCTGCGCTATGGCTATGCGCGCGGCCAGGAACCCGTGCGCTATGTCCAGAAAGTGCGTGAATACCGCGCCTTGCTCAATGCGCAGCAGCTCTAGTGCACGCCGCCGGGCCCGCGTGTTAGCCTGGTCCGGCGCACGGTGATTATCCGCCCGCCCGGATTTCTCAAGATCAGGGAAAAGCGACATGAAAACCAATGATGTGATGAGCAAGGTCCCGGCGGTCACGCTGGGCTTCTGGGCGATCAAGATCCTGGCGACCACGCTCGGCGAAACCGCCGGCGATACGGTCTCGATGTCGATGGATCTGGGCTACCTCACCGGAACGGCGATCTTCCTCGGAGCACTGATCGTGCTCGTCATCTTCCAGATCATGGCCAAGACCTTCCGGCCCTTCCTCTACTGGGCCACCATCATCGCCTCGACCACAGCCGGCACCACGATGGCCGACTTCGCGACGCGCTCCATGGGCATTGGCTATGCTGGCGGCTCCGTCCTGCTTCTGAGCGGCGTGCTGGTCGCGCTGGGCATCTGGTATGCCTCGGAGCGGACCATCGCCGTCGACACAGTCGCGTCGCCGAAGGTCGAGATCTTCTACTGGAGCACTATCACCCTGTCGCAAACGCTGGGCACCGCGCTCGGCGACTGGCTCGCCGACACACCCGGCGTCGGCTATCTCGCCGCGGCAGGCGTCTTTGGTGCCCTGCTCGCGATTGTCGCCCTGCTCTACTACCGCACCCAGATCTCCCGCGCCGCCCTCTTCTGGGCCGCCTTCATCCTCACCCGGCCCTTGGGCGCCACTGTCGGCGATTTCCTCGACAAGCCACTCAGTGATGGCGGGCTGGCGCTAAGCCGGCCGGTGGCGTCGGCTGTGCTGATTGTACTGGTCCTGGCGGGGATAATGTTCTTGCCGCAGAAGGCGGGTGTGCATCCTGGCAAGCGTGGGGCGTCGAGCTGACTGCTCAGCCCAGCCCCAGCGCGGCCAGCAGGGCCAGCCGGTCGAAATAGGGCCGTTCGCAGACGATCTTGTCCGTGCCGGGGGCGAATTCGAAACTGGCCATCATCTTGATCCGGAAGGCTCGGCCGGTCGGCGGCAATTCGCTGGTGGGCAGTTTGAGCGGGCCAAGATGGGTGCCCGTCAGCGAGAATTCGACCAGCACGCTGTCGCCGCTCGCCCCGATGGCGATGATCTCATTGCCCTGGTCCGGAAACGCCTCACGTGACGTCGCGAAATAGCCGCGCACGGCTTCCTCGCCGTCAAACACCGTCTCCATGCCCTGCATCTCGTAGCGCGGATGCTGGAAAGTGGCGATCACGCCATCCCAGTCATGCTCGCATTCCAGGCGCATATGATCGCGCACCACCTGGATTCTCGCAGCGTCCAGCTCAGTCATGGTGGGAAACTCCTCTTCGTGCCGATGCCGGGATCAAGCCTTGTCGCCGCGCAGACCCATTTCGATTTTCACCTTCTCGGCCAGCTGGATGAGGGTGAAGGGCTTGGGCAGGAAGGAGACTTCCTGTTCTTCCGACAGCGTCTTGGAGAATTCCTCGGCGGCATAGCCGGAGATGAAAACGACGCGCGTGTCTTTCAGCATGTGCCGCGCTTTCATCAGCAGGCCTGGCCCGTCGAGACCGGGCATGACGACGTCGGAGATCAGAAGGTCAAAGCCTTCCTCATCATCCTCGAGGATTTCGTAGGCTTCCTCGCCATCGCAGGCCTCGACCACGTCATAGCCGCGCTTCACCAGGGTCTTGGCGGCGATATGGCGCACGGCATCCTCGTCCTCGACCAGCAGGATGCGGCCATGACCGGAAAGATCGGACGGGGTGGGCTCGACAGTGCGGGCTTCCTCGGCCTGTTTGATCTCGGCCGATTCCTCGGCGCTGGGCTGATGGCCGGGCAGGTAGATGGTGAAGGTCGTACCCTTGCCGACTTCGCTTTCGGCAAACAGGAAACCGCCCGATTGCTTGACGATGCCATAGACGGTGGCGAGGCCGAGACCGGTGCCCTTGCCCGCTTCCTTGGTGGTGAAGAAGGGCTCGAAAATCTTCTCCAGCGTCTCGGAATCCATGCCATGGCCCTCATCGCTGACGGCGATGGCCACCCAGGAGCCGGGCCGCGGATTCGGCGCGCCCGCCCTGCGGACATCCTCATCATTGAGGAGCGAGGTACGGATCACCAGAGAACCGCCGCCCTGGGCGCTCATCGCGTCGCGGGCATTGGCGGCAAGATTGATGATCGCGGTTTCCAGCTGGCCCTTGTCGACCTTGATCAGAGGCAGGTCGCGGCCGTGCACGATGTCGAGCCGCACCGTCTCCTCGACGATCTGGCGCAGCAGCACCGAGACGTCGGACAGGAGGTCGCCGATATCCATCGCTTCCATGCGGAAGGTCTGCTTGCGCGAGAAAGCCAGCAGCTTGCGCACCAGGCCGGCGGCACGGACGACGGTCTGATTGATCGATTGCAGCTCGCCGTAATCGGGGTCGCCAACCGGGTGACGATTGAGCAATTCATCGCAATTGAGCCGCACGGCGGTGAGCAAATTGTTGAAGTCGTGCGCGACACCGCCCGCCAGCTGGCCAACGGCCTGCATCTTGTTGGCTTGCGAGAATTGCCGCTCGAGCTCTTTCCAGGCCGTGACGTCGATAATGTAGGCGACGCGCTTGCCGCCGCGGGCAGGTGCGAAGGCGAGGTGGACATAGGTCGCGCTGGCGCATTCAAGCCGCGCCTCAGCCGGCTCCTTGCCACCTGCCATGGCGACAGAGAAGGCATCGGTCGCCGAACGGCCGTCTTCCCAGTTGAAGATGTCGCGGAATTTCACGCCCGGGATCGCTGTCCCGCCGGAGAGCTGGACGAGCGCCGGATTGACGTCCTCGATCATCGCGGTTTCCGGATCGGCGCCATCAAGACGCACGACGCCGAAGGGCGCGCTGGCAAACATGTCGTCGAGCGTGCGGCCTGCGGGGCGCGCTTCACTCATTGCCTGCGCCACTCCGGGAGGCGAGCCGGTCGAGGACAGGCCATAGATTACGGCGCGGCCGACCTGCGGATCGCCGGAGGCCCATTCGACAACGACCACGGCCGGGCTTTCAATGCCATCGCGAGCCTTCAGGCGGCAATCGATCCGGGCGACGCCCTCACCGCCGCGTGTCTGCAGCACGGCGCGCGCACCCTCGCCGGCGAGAATATCGCCGAGCGCCGGGAAGCGTTCGCCTTCGAGCAGGCCCAGCCATTCACGCAGGGTCGCATTGCCCATCGCGATCTCGCCCGATGACCGCAGCGAGAAGAGACCGATCGGCGCGTGTTGCGACCAGTCGGCCATCGAGGAGGCCTGGCCCATCGAACGGTCGCCCACCGGCGTCAAACGCCAGAGGATGAGCTGGTCTGCCTGTGGCAGGGCCTCAAGGTGAAACTGACCGATCTGGCCATTGGCGAGCTCGAGCGGTGGCAGAAGCTCACAAGCGCCCTCGCCGCGCGCCGCAGCGCGGGCCAGCCGATAGACCGCGCCATCGCCGCCACCGGCTCCAGCCCAGATCCGGTCGACGCCGGGAATGCCGAAACTCTGGCCAAAGCCTGAAGTCGCGCGCGCCAGTTCGCGATAGGCCGCATTGGCCCAGCGCGTGGCGCCCCGCTGATCGGTCATCAGCACAGGGTCGGGGAAGGATTCCATCGCCTGGCTGGCCAGCACGGCAGCACTGGGCGCCTGGTTCTGGTTGATCTTGCGGCGCATATTGCGGCCCGCCGTCTCGCCTGCGGCGACGGCGTAGAGCACAAGAAAGGCAATCGCCGCCAGCCCGGAAAGAAGCACAAAGCCCTGCCAGCCATCATAGCCCGCCGCGAACATGGCCGCGAAGGCCGCCAGCGCGACAATGAAGACGCAAACCCAGAAGGCGACGCGCCCGAAAGGCTTCGACCAGAAGGATTTGCGGGCGGTCGGACGGCTTGCGCCAGTATCAGGTGCGGGCATTTCGGCCATGCGTCAGCTCCAGCGCGAATCAATAGGCGTACGGACTAGATTACTCGCTCGGCGCGTATTGTGCGCGTCGAGCGCGGCTGCCCGACAAAGACAGCACATAGCCGATGATTTTCGCCACAGCCTTGAAGTGGTCGACAGGGATTTCCTGGTCGAGCTCGGCGGTCGCAAAAAGCGCCCGGGCGAGTGGCGGATCCTCGACAATCGGGATGTCGTGTTCCTTGGCCAGCTCGCGAATGCGCAGGGCGACCTCATCGACACCCTTGGCCAGGCAGATCGGCGCCGGCGTCTTGCCCTGCTCATATTTCAGCGCAATAGCATAGTGGGTCGGATTGGTGATGATCACGGTCGCGTCTGGCACTTGCGCCATCATGCGGCGCTGGGCGCGCTCATGGCGCAATTGGCGCAGCTTGGCCTTCACCAGCGGATCGCCATCGGAATTCTTGTGCTCGTCCTTGATCTCCTGCTTCGACATGCGCTGGCGCTTCATGAAACTCTCGCGCTGAAACATGTAATCGGCTGCAGCAATCAGCGCGTAGACGATCAGGCAGGCGATCAGCAATTCGATCGAGATCTGCCGCACCAGACCGAGGATCGCCGAGACATCCAGTCCCGGCATGCCGGCGAGGAGGTCGCGCTTGGGGTAAAGGACGAGGAAGGCCGCGACGCCGACCAGCGCCATCTTGCCAATACCCTTGAGGAAGTTGGCGACACCCTGCGGCCCGAAATTCCGCTTGAAGCCCTCGATCGGATTGATCTTGCTGAGCTTGGGCTGGATCTTGTCGGCGCTGAACAGAAAGCCCTGCTGCACATAATGTCCGGCAAAGCCCGCCGCTGCGAGCGTCAGGATCGGCAGCGCGACGAGCAAGGCGACATGCCAGGCCGTCTGCCGCATCAATGCCAGCACGGCTGTGGGCTCAACAGAGAAGCTGTCAGCTCGCTCGAAAAACACTTCCAGCGTCATGGCGAGATGGCGGGTCAGCGGTGGAAACATGAAGCTGAGCATGGCCAGGCCGGCCGCGAGCACAAACCAGCCGGGGACTTCCTGGGATTTGGCAACATCGCCCTTCTCCCGCGCGTCATCGAGCCGCTTCTGGGTCGGTTCTTCAGTTTTCTGACTTTCGTCTTCGCCTTCAGCCATTCTGGCCTCCGCTAACGCATATCAAGGGCAAAATCCTGCATCCGGTCGAGCCAGACCGTGCTCATTGCCCCCAGCGAGATCGTGAAAATGAACAGGCCGACCATGATGTTGACCGGCATGGCGATGAAGAAGATCTGGGCGGCGGGCATCAGCCGCGAAAGCACGCCCAGCGCCAGGTAGAAGACCAACCCGAACACAATCATCGGAGAGGCGATCTGGACGCCGAGCCGGAAGGCATCACTGAAGGCCGTCAAGGCCCACTCGGCGGCATCCCCCACCGGCGGCAATTCGCCGGGCGGGAACATTTCGTAGGAATTGGCCGCCGTGCGCAGCAGGAGATGATGCAGATTGGTCGTGAACATCAGGATCAGGAAAGTCAGATTGAGCAAGGTCGCAAAAATCGCCCCTTGCTGGCCCTGGGAAGGGTCAAATGTCTGGGCGAAGGCGAGCCCGCTCTGCATGCCGATCACCTGCCCCGCGGTCGCCGCCATCGACATCAGCATCCGGGCAATGGCGCCGATCATCAGACCGGTCAGCATTTCCGTAATAACCATGCCGGCCATGGCCAGGGGTTGCTCCGGCATGGGCGGCAGCAAAGGCGCGACGATCGGGCCGAGGATCAGCGCAACCAGCAAGGCAAAGGAGAGACGTACCCGCACCGGAATGCTTGGCTCGGCAAAGCCCGGCATCAGCATCAGGATCGAACCCACCCGGGCAAACACCAGCCCCGCAGCAAAGACCAGACCTGGCAGATCGGGAATCATGGATTCGCGATCCGGTCGGTCACGCCCATCATGAAGCCGGCCAGCAAGGCGCTCATCAATGGCAGGAAGATCAGCAATGCCACGAAGATCGCGATGATCTTGGGCACGAAGACAAGGGTCATTTCCTGGATCTGCGTCAGGGCCTGGAACAGGGCGATGACAATCCCGACGCCCAGCCCGGTCAGCATGATCGGTCCGGCCATCGCCAGGGTCAGCCAAATTGCGTCGCGCGCAAAATCCAGGACTTCAGAGCCGGTCACGGGTTTGACCTCTGCCTGCCAAGGCGAATCGGGGTTACCATTAATTATCTTTACGCTTCGCCTTTGCGCGTTAAGAAAGAGTCAATTCTGGTAAACGCGGGGACCGTCAAACCATGTCATTACGTACAATTCTGGCCAGCACCACGTCGCTGGTCCTGCTTGCTGCCTGCTCGCCTGACGCGGGCACGAACACCTCATCGGAAACTGTTGCAATGGTCGAGGCGCCTGCCGCCGCGCAGCAAACCGAGACCGAACGCCTGAACGCCTGGTTCGACGAGCAATTCGCCGCCGAGCTCGCCTTCTCGCCTGAGGGAAAGACCTATCTCGGCATGCTCGACGACCTGGAAGCCTATGGCCAGTGGGACGATCCATCCGAAGCCGCCTTCCGCGCTGGCCTCCAGCGTGAGGCGGATCGCCTGCGCTATATGGAAGAGAATTTCGACTACGACGCCCTCACCGAAGATGCCCAGGTAAGCTGGCGCTTCGCTGAATTCATCGCCGCCAATGATGCCCAGCAGGGTGAATTCTGGGATCACGGCTACACCTTCACCCAGTTCTTCGGCCCGCACACCGGCATGCCGACCTTGCTGATCGGCTATCAGCAAGTAGACAATGTCGATCAGGCCGAGGCCTATCTCAGCCGCCTGTCCAGTCTGGGCGATGTGCTCGAAGTCCATATCGCGCAGGCCGACGAGCAGGCGCAGGCGGGCATTCTCGCCCCGGCCTTCGCCTATCCGATCGTGATCGAGGCCGCCCAGCGCTTTGTCACTGGCGCGCCCTTCGATGATAGCGGCGAGGATTCGCCCCTGCTGGCGGACTTCACCGCCAAGGTGAATGCTCTCGAGATCGACGATGCCGACAAGGAAGCCTTGATCGCCCGTGCGGTCACCGCCCTGATCGATGGCGTCGCTCCGGCCTACCAACACCTGGTCGAGGTGATGCAGCGCCACAGCGAGATGACGGATGGCCGTAATGACGGCGCCTGGGCCCTGCCTGATGGCGAGGAATACTACCGCAGCCAGCTCACCAATTACACCACCCGCACCGATCTCACGGCGGCTGATATCCACCAGACCGGCCTTGATGAGGTCGCCCGCATCCATGGCGAAATGCACGCGATCATGGATCAGGTTGGCTATGAGGGCACGCTGCAGGAATTCTTCACCTACCTGCGCACCGACCCGCAATTCTACTATCCTGACACCGAAGAGGGTCGCGCCGAATACCTCGCCGAGGCGACCGCGATTATTGATCGCGTGATGGAGGCCGCGCCGGACTATTTCGGGGAATTGCCTGCAGCGGATCTGGAAGTGCGCGCCGTGGAAGAATACCGCATCACCACCGCGACCGGCGCCTTCTACGAGCCCGGCTCGCTGGATGGTTCGCGGCCTGGCGCCTACTACGTCAACCTGGCGCATATGGAAGAGAATCCCACCTACCAGATGGAAACCCTCGCCTATCATGAAGGCGCGCCGGGTCACCATTTCCAGAGCTCGCTGGCCCAGGAACTCGAGAGCGCCCCGATGTTCCAGCGCCTGACCTGGTATTCCGCCTATGGCGAGGGCTGGGCCCTCTATGCCGAGCATCTGGGCAAGGATATGGGCTTCTTCACCGACCCCTATATGGATTTCGGCCGCCTCTCCTATGAAGTCTTCCGGGCCGCCCGCCTGGTCGTCGATACCGGCATTCACGATCTGCACTGGAGCGAGCAGGACGCCATCGACTACATGATGGAAAACACGCCCATGGCCGAAGGCGATATCCGCAATGAAGTGCGGCGCTATATCGTCTGGCCGGGCCAGGCCGTCTCCTACAAGGTCGGGATGATGACGATCCTCGATCTGCGCCAGCGCGCCATGGATCAGCTCGGCGATGATTTCGACTGGGGCGAGTTCCACGAT
>TARA_R110000868_G_scaffold44944_1_pt1 | contig 21737 bp, 37 predicted proteins | sample TARA_R110000868 | Tara Oceans TARA_R110000868 (sample SAMEA4397489) | marine metagenome | biome: Polar Biome; feature: [SRF] surface water layer (ENVO:00010504); material: water (ENVO:00002006), including particulate matter (ENVO:01000060) such as... | depth 5 m | reverse complement strand
TCGGCGGGCTCGATTCAAACGGATTCCCCTACCTGCTGAGATCCGGCAATGTCGAAATCATTCCGTCCGGCCTGTCGCTGACGCCGACGACCACGATTGCGTTCTCGGTCGTCAACGAGGTCGTCTCGTTCGCCTACAACGGCGCCATCTACCGCTTTGATGCGGTCACCGACACTCCACCCGGACCGATTGACGGGGAGGTGACTGTTATTGATGGAATGATCGTCGTCACTGTTGACGGTGTTTCCTATTCCGTACCAGCCGTTTCCTAATGAGCGCCGTCACTACGCCAACCAATGTTTCCCTGATCCAACGCGACGCTTCCGGCGACAATCAATTCATTGATCTGCTGGGCAGTGCGAATACGAACAAGGTGATTGGGTTCAATGGTTCAGGGGTTGTGTCTGCACTTCCTGCTGCACTGCTGACGGCGGCGAACACGTTTACCGCTGATCAGACGGTTCAGGGTAAATTGACGGTGCGTGCGGTGGTTGGCGCGGATGCTAGTGTGGCCGCCGCAGCTATCGACTGGGCTACAGGCACGAGTTTTTACAAGACGCTTTCGGTAAACACGGTTTTCACTTTCTCCAACGCGCTATCTGGGCAAGAGATCACTGTCGCAGTCACAAACACCGCATCAAACTGGACAGTGACGTGGCCGACGGTCACGTGGGACGACAGCATTGCTCCGGCGCAATCCACGGGGGCAGTCACCGACGTTTACACCTTCCGCAACATCAACGGAATTATCCGAGGATCGGTGGTGCGCGTGCCTCTCGAACGTCGAGTCAGCACAGCGGCAGAACTAACAGCGGCAGTAGCTTTAGGCGGCATCATCTACGTCACGAGCATGATCACGGTTAGCGCGACGGTGGCGCTCACAGTGCCGGGAACAAAGCTCATCGGTCGCAACGGCGGAGGCATTATCTTTCCCTACTTGGCTGGCACTCCTCGCTACGTGGTGAGGGTGCAGGTGGCCGACTGCGAAGTGCGAGGGCTCAAGATCACAACCAACCATCCGCTCACTGTCACCAACATCATTGGCGACACAGGTATCCATCTTAGTCCAACGGCTGGCCAGCGGATCGACAATCTCGTCATCGAGGACAACGAGATCTACAATATCAGCAGCGGCATCTACGGGAACCTTGGCGATACCGGATTTTTCCACAACAGCATCCGTATTCAATACAACTACGTGCACGCCTTCGCGCATGCTGGCTTGTACTTGGAAGGAAACACGCGAAACATTCTGCTGAATAAAAACAGGTTTTATGGACGCGACGAAGGTCAGACGCATATCAGCGGCTCGAATGGCGTTTGGATCGGCATCAACTGCCAGTTCCCGCACATCACGAATAACGAGATTACAGGCTTTGGTCGCCATGGGATTGAGTACTGGAACCGGCAAGCAGACGTTGATACGCTAGACGGCAACAAGTGCGGCAAGATCGCGTTCAACAACATTCACTCGCCGGCACAGCCGGGCGGATTCGCAATATCAGCATTTGGAAACGGCAGCCTTCACATTGTCAGCAACTCGGTGATTGGACCGTTTGGCATTGGCTTTGAGGTTTACAATGACCCATCTAATGACGGGCCGATTCTGATTCAAGGCAACTATGCAGAAGGTATTCTTGCCAACAACGGGCAGTTTATATCAGCCAACAACACTAGAAGCTGCAACATTATTGGCAACACTCTAAAGAACACAGGTAACACTACTGCTCTCAACAACTGCTTTGGTATTCAAATCATCCATGGAGCGGAAGATCTTAACGTAAAAGACAACGTATTTATTGATGTCGGTTCTGTCGGTGTCCTGCTTAACGGTGTTGCGAAAAATTTTGCAGCGGTCACTCCCGGCTCAGTGACTCGCATTGAGACGGTCGATGTGTTTGCTACAGGTAACGAGATGTATACGGGGAAAGTCGTATTCATTAGCGGAGTAAATGGCGATCCAGCTTGGGATGCAATCCAAGGCTATTGGAATGTAACGCTGGTCAATTCAGACGGCACTCCTTGGACGGTCGGGACACCTCGCAAATACTTTACTATTCCAGTCAATTCATCCGCTTTCCCTGCTGGTGAAGGAGAACTTCCATTTTCGCCATCTCCAGCAAATGCGAATACAAATCTAGTGCAACTCAAGTACACGAAGATTTCAGTTTGCGAGAACAAGTTTGTCAATACTCGGATGCTTCCAACCGCATACGGAAGCGGATATAATTATGCAATTATTTTTTCATCGTTTCAGAATGCGTCAATTCGCAATAATGAATTTTGGAATGCCTCAGGTTTAACTTACCGAGCCGTCCAAGCATTGTTGTCCGGCACTTTGTATCTTGGCAATTCGACAGACGCTCCTATTGTCCTTACTGCTGCTGCGCCACAATTCGATATTGCTGATGTTAAAAGCAATATCAAGGTTTCCTACCTTGAGGGCGTGATTGACATCTAAAACCTCATTAAGCCATGGCCACACTTTACTCAGACACTCTCGCCGCCGGTGATACCAGCACCAACATCACGGTCGTCCAAGGCACCATTGTCGGTGTCGAGGTGAGCCAGCCGGTCTACGTCCTAGCATCAAATGGCGCACTCATTGCAGAGCTTGGCGTCAAGGAGGCGGCGAACATCATCCCGACCAACACGCCTATCACGATCAAAGCGAAGGAGCTGAATACCGCATCGAGCGTGATCACGGTTATCGGTCAATAAAGCATGACCTCCAACATCACATCATTCATCACTCCGGCGCTACCGGTGCAGATTCCGGTGGCGTTCTCGCCGACCGATGAGCTGCTGATGATGATTGCTGCGACGCTCGGTGGCGCGGCGCCAGCGCCGACATACCACGTTGTCATCGGGGTGGATGGTAACGATCACGTCCTTGTGGACGGCAGTGGCGACAAGGTAGTTTACGCTTAAATTTTATGGCCAATCTCAATCTTTCCCAGTTCACAGAAAAGACGTTCGTAGCGGATGCCGACTGGGCATTCGTCTGGGACACTGATGGCGCGATCTCGAAGAAGGTGAGTCGGAACAATCTGCTCAACAGCGGCACCTTGACGACCTCCGCACCCGTGACGATCAGCCAGACGTGGAATGATGCGGCGGTGGCGTTCACGGCGTTAAAGGTGGATGCGACTAGCACGAATAGTGCGTCTACTTCTTTGCTTTTGGACTTGCAGGTGGGTGGGGTGAGTAAGTTTAGTGTGCGCAAAGACGGATCTCCGACACCCGGCACTCAGTTCATTGGTTACCGCCTTAATGGTTATGCAAATTATGCGGTAGCGCAAGTTGCAGGTTTTACAGGTATCAATAATCCGGCATCCGGAGTGGTTGTTTTTCCTGATGCTCTTTTTGCTACAGGGGCTGGGCAAGTTTTATTAAATGGGGCTGGCGTTTCTGTTGGATCTGGTTCTGCCTATGCTTTTAAGTCAACTCCGGGAGCAGATGCGGGAACAGCCGACACCATCCTCCTCCGCGACGGAGCCGCCAACACCCTAGCCCTGCGCAACGGCGCAAATGCGCAGACGTTCAATGTTTATGGGACTTATTCCACCTCCCCATCTCTGGCCTACTCTCGCCTCGCCATCGCCTGCGACACGTCTGGCAACGCGACGCTGACGACGCAATCAACGGGAGTAGCAGGCACCATCTCCATCAACGGGGTGCCGGTTGGGAGAGGGAAAACAGGGATTGCAACCAATCTGGCGATTGGTCCGGGAGTTTTGCAAGCCCAAATAGGCGGCGGATCTATAGTAGGCATTGGGGACTTGGCTTTATATTCAAGTACTAGCGGGAATTGGAATACTGCAGTAGGATCTGCAGCTTCTTACTCTAATACGACCGGAGGCAGCAATTCCACTTTTGGTCTTAGCGCATTGCAAAGTAATAGCACTGGCTCAAACAATGTCGCAATTGGTAAGTTTGCGGGTTATTTTAATACATCTGGCACCAATAACATAACAAACGACAGTATTTATATTGGTGCGGATTCAAAATCGTCAGCGACAAACCAAACCAACCAGATCGTCATCGGCTACAACGCCACCGGCATCGGCTCCAACTCCGTCGTCCTCGGCAACGACTCGATCACGAAGACGGCGCTGAAAGGAAACGTCGGCATCGGGACGACGGCTCCTAGCTCGAATTTGACGGTTGCTCAATCAACCGCAGGCGTTGGCTCGATCTCGGTAGGTGCTGCTGGAACCACCATCACGGGTGTCGGCACCCAGTTCCTAAACACCTTCGCAGTCGGCCAAACGATCACCTCTGCCGGTCAGACACTGACCATCTCCGCGATTGCATCGGACACCTCGATGACGATCTCTCCGGCGGCAGGTGCGGCGATTTCCGGGCAGGCGTACACGCTCGTCGGTGGAACAAGGTTCACGGTTGCTGGTCATGGCGATATTGAAGTAAATACAGCAGAAAAAGGTCTAATCCTAAAATCTCCAGACGGAACACGCTACCGTATCACAATTCCCAACGGAGGAGCATCGTTGACCATCACAGCCGTCTAACAAAAACCTTACCATGGCCATTCAACCAGAACAACCAATCGTCGTCCCCGCCGTTCCCGAGAAAACTTACACCGAGCAATGGGTGTACAATCTCGTCGTCCACGCGCCGACGCTCACCACCGGCAACGTCCGCATCGAGCTGCTCCCCTACGATCCGACCACTCAGGAGATCGGCCCGGGCACGCTCAATCAGCCGGTCTACACTGATCAGTTGTGGCAAGCTGTGAACGAGGTGCCAGAAGTGGCCATCGCCTTCCAAGCGGTCATCGACTGTGTGGCTCCGCTGCGCACGTGGATCGAAGAGCAGGCCGTGCTGCCTCCTGTTGAATAGCGGCTTGATTTACCTCCCTCCCGCTTCATCCTAGGCGCTCTATGGAACCACAAGCAACATTCACACTGACCGAAAAAGAAGCTGTCGCACTCAGCAACCTCCTCGATGTCGCGGTCAAGGCCGCAGGCATTCAATCCGCAGCGCCAGCCGCGCACCTGCATCAAAAACTCTTTGATGCGTGCTCGATCTTCCGCAAGGAGGAGGCGCCGCTGGTTGATGCTGAGGTTGTAAGCTAACCAAACCTCCTTCCGCTCGGAGGTCGGGGGGACCAGAACCGGGTGAAGCGACCCGCATCCTTTTTTCATGGGGGATGCGGGTTTTTTATGCACTTTGATCTTTTTTTGTTGACGGCGTATTCAAACCGTTTACAAATGACGACATGGAGATGAACAACTCAACAATTACCATCCGCTGCACCAAGGAGCTGCGAGAGCGGCTGATGGCCGCAGCCAAGGAGGTCAATATGCCGGTCAGCGTGTTCATCCGCATCATACTCACCCGCATCGTGAAACAACCATGAAACTACAACCCCATATTGACGCAATACTTGACGTGCTTAAATCGTCGCCATTACCCGAACAGGTACAAGCATTAAATCAGATCCGAATTGCTCTTCACGAAGTTTCACCCTTTAAAGGCGAGCCAGTTGATTGCGTTGTTTGGGTTCCATCTACTGACGTACACGCAAACGATTACAATCCCAACTCGGTTGCTCCACCAGAAATGAAGTTGCTTGAAGTTTCCATTCTTGAAGATGGATACACTCAACCAATCGTTTCCTTTTCTGAAGAAGGAGGAACACGCGAAGTAGTGGATGGTTTTCACCGTAACAGGATTGGAAAAGAATCGCTTCCTGTCCGTCAGCGCGTGCATGGCTACTTGCCAGTAGTCACTATTAACGAATCCCGTACAGACAAAAGCGACCGTATTGCTTCAACTATTCGGCACAACAGAGCCAGAGGGAAACACAAGGTTGATTCAATGTCCGAGATTGTTGTCGAACTAAAGCGTCGCAACTGGAATGACGAGAAAATTGCCAGAGAACTTGGAATGGACCCAGATGAAGTCTTAAGGCTTTGCCAGATCACTGGACTTGCTGAAATGTTTCAGAACCAAGAGTTTTCTGCGTCATGGGAAATTGGAGAAGTGGAAGAAGACGAGATCCAACTTGAGGAGATAATTTAATGCAACGCATCTACCACACATGGGACAAATGGGAATGCTTTCCTGCTGGATTTTACGAAAGCAAGCCTTCTAAAGCTATAACAAAAGACGAAGCAGAGGAGCTTTACGCTAGTTTTCTACGCGATGAAATAGCCTTCAGTCAGGCTTTGGATCGAGTCTTAAATGAATGGCCCAACAGTTGTGAGCATTACCTTAGTAACGAAAATATGAACCGCATTGCTTGGCTAGGGCAAGCCTCAATGTGTATAGCACACGGAATACCCTCGTGTTATCGAGGTGGATACAACCTTTTAAGCGATGAAGAAAAAATAATAGCAGATCAAACAGCCTTAAAATACCTTAATAAATGGCTAGGACTAAGGGGCTCAGAATGGCTTGAACTTGAATCAGCGGCATCTAAAACCAAAGCAGATCTATACTAATGAGCAAACTGAAACGATACACACAAACCAGTGTTTACGATGCGGCTGTTGATCGCATTACTAAAGCCTTTGATGCGTTTGAAAAAGTTTACGTGTCTTTTTCAGGAGGCAAAGACTCAACAACTATGCTGCATTTAGTCATGGCTGAAGCCGAACGCCGCAACAGAACTGTTGGGATACTTGTAATTGACCTTGAGGCACAATATACAAAAACCATTCAACACATTAGCGATACTCTCGACAGATACGCAAGATTAGCTGACATTCACTGGGTTTGCCTGCCTATGCTTTTACGCAATGCGGTTTCTAACTTTCAACCGCGCTGGTGTTGCTGGGAACCATCCGCTAAAGAATTATGGGTCAGAGAGATGCCAACACATAAAGATGTTGTGTCAGATTCAAAGCGTTACCCGTTTTTTGAAGAGAAAATGGAGTTTGAAGAGTTTATGGTTCTTTGGGGCGTTTGGTATGCGGACGGAGCAAAATGCTGTGGATTTATTGGTATCCGGGCAGATGAAAGCCTTAATCGTTTTAGAACCATTGCAAGCAAGACCAAGGAAACGCTTAATGAATGGCAATGGACAACGCGAGTCGAAGAAAACCTTTATAACGCCTATCCTATTTACGATTGGAAGACGGCAGATATTTGGCGCTATCACGCGCGCCATCCAGAAAATGCCAACAATCCTATTTATGATCAGATGCACAAGGCCGGCGTCCCTCTTTCGCAGATGCGACTATGCCAACCCTACGGCGACGATCAGCGGCGTGGTCTTTGGCTTTACCATATACTTGAGCCACAAACTTGGTTTAAAGTTGTTGCTCGCGTAAATGGAGCCAACTCTGGTGCGTTGTACGTTGAGGAAAGCGGGAACATTACGGGATATAATAAAATCTCAAAACCTCCCGGCCACACATGGGAGTCGTTCTGTAAACTTCTGTTACAAACTCTTCCTAGTGCATCGAAGGATCACTACATTAAAAAGTTTCGATCATTTATTAAAGGATGGAAAGGCCGTGGATACAATCAGATCCCAGACGAAGTGCCGCCATCTCTTGAAAATAAGCATTGGGCTCCGTCTTGGCGACGCATGTGTAAGGTGCTTTTGCGAAATGATTACTGGTGCAAAGGCTTGGGTTATACACAGCCTAAAAGCGACGCCTATGGCCGATATATAGAAATACGTAAAAAAAGAAAATCACAAATAATTATTGAAGAAGATAAATAAACAGATTAAAATTACATATAATAATATGAAACCACAACCCAAATACGACTGGCGTCGAGTCTACGAAGCCGCCGCGACCCGCCGCCAGCTACAGGAAGAAGAGTACCAGAAGGGCGATGGCCTAGGCGGGTGCCTCTGCATCCTAGTCGTCACCGTGCTGGCCGTCATCGTCTACAGTGCCCTGTTCTTTTGCTGGATATGAGCCAAACCATTTACAAATCATACCGATACAAAGTCGTCGTCCTTACAATGAGCGGCAAGATTTTGACCAAGGAATACAGAGGACGATCGTCTGAGGAGGCTAGTAGGAGAGCAACAATGTCTTTGGAGATCGACCGAGTTTTAGCAGTCGAGGAAATACACGAACAACCAAAATGAAACACTACGCAATCACGATGAAAATGACCAGCGGCGCAGAGATCCGGCTGGTGTACAAAGCACTGTCAGAGCGGTCAGCAATCGCAGCCGCACACCGCAAGCTCGACTTTCAAGAGCTGATTAAGGTCGAGCAAGTTGAGCAGCCAGCCGACATTACCAAGACTAACCGCCGGTACTGGGTCATTCAGTGCAAGGACATGCACGGCAGCAAAGTGGAGCTGTACTCGACTAGTCCTAACCAAAACACTGTCCGCAACAAGATGGTCAGCCATCCCAAGTGCGAGAGCATTATTCGCATTGATGAGGTATGCGAGAGCGAATACCTGAAGCGTAGCGCGAAGAAAACTTTGGCATAAACGGCGAGAGTGCCATAAGGCCGAGGGGGAACGGACCTCCTATATTGTGAGCGACCCGGCGCTCTGGCTATCCGCCGACCGGGAATAATTTTGGGAACGCTTGGAATTTGGCGGGGCTAGGCGCGGCTCGGCACGGCGGGGCTCGGCCGGGCAGGTCCAGGCTCGGTAAGGCACGAGCGTGGCAAGGAATCTGGCGGGGCAGGGCTTGGCAGGGCAGGGCACGGCGGGGCTTGGAACTTGGGCTGGCGTAACAACCAGCAAACACACAACACACACGGAACACGGTAACAACACAACAACACCAAAAACATGTACCAGAAAAACTACGCAGTCACACTTACAGGAGCTACAGACCTCCTGATGCACAGAGACAACATTGATTTCGGAGCCAAGACACGGGCATGGCAGAAAGATCCTGCTAACAAAAAGATGTCGGTGGCCGGAGACGACCGTTCGCCGGCATGGAGCTGGCTTTCGTGTCTCTACACAGCCGGCGGTCAGGTGGTCATCGACAGCGACAACATCATGTCGATGCTGCGGGACGGCGGAAAGAAGTGCTCGGCGCCTACAGGCCGGGGCTCCATGAAAGCGCAGACGCAATCAGGCATCATCTGCAATGAGATCGGGTGGCCAATCACCCTGGCCGATGGTCGCAACATCGACAGCAACGCTCTGCTCGCTATGGTCAAGGAAAGCGAGTTTGAAGAGCACGAGAAGGCGGCGCAGGAAGCAGGCTTCGTTCTCTTCGTGAAGCGTGCGCGAGTCGGCACATCCAAACACGTCCGGGTGCGTCCGCGCTTTTCAAACTGGTCGGCCAGCGGAACGCTCACGGTGGTCGATCCAAGCATCACACTTGAGATGCTCCAGCACATCCTGACCTTCGCTGGCTGCTTCTGCGGGGTGGGCGATTGGCGTCCATCGTCACCAACACCCGGACAGTTCGGGCGCTTTACCGCAACCATCACCAAACTCCCATAACCATTACGCACATGACCCTAGTCACAGGTATACCGACCAAGATCGACGTAAACAAGTTGATGGAGGCAATCAAGCCGCTTAGGGAGGGAGACCTTTTCTCCTACGACTCCATTGCCGAGACCATCGGCGTTCATCGCACCAGTAAACGCTTCCAGTCCGTCATGGGAGCATTCCGCCGCCGGCTGATGCGAGAGCGCAACATCTACCTCGTGTGCGAGCCGCGCGAAGGATACCGTCTGGCCGATCCGGACCGCCGCATTACGGTGGCTGCGAACAAAGTCTCTTACGGCAAGCGCATGATTTTCCGGGCGAGCAGTCTGGCAATGACAACAGACACCAACCGCCTGACCGGAGACAACCGCAAGCTGCAACAGCATCTGGCAACTCTGCCAATCCGCATGAAGCTTGCCGCTTTGACCGCACCAAAGGAGATCGACTAAAATGACAACCCCGGAGGCATTATTCGGAGTAGTGCCTTTCGGGCGCGTGGATTTTGGCGTGGCTCGGCGGGGCACGGCATGGCCAGGCACGGCACGAGCGAGGCAAGGAATCTGGCACGGCGTGGCGCGGCTGGGCAGCGCCGGGCACGAGCGTGGCATGGAATCTGGCATGGCAGCGTTGGGCACGGCAGGGCTGTGCACGAGCGAGGCTTGGCGGGGCGGGGCAAGGAACATGGGCGGGCACATCCGCAAGCACAACAAACCAACACAACACAACACAACATGGACGACCAATCCCTCTACTCAAACGCACTCATGAACTACGCAGCCAAGTTTTACGAAGCGTACATGCGAGAAGCACGCACCCACCATCAAATCCAAACACCAACCTGGGCAGACTTCGTTTGCGACCCACTCAACAAGATCAGCGTTTTTTGCTGGGTGGAGGTGGCTCGGGCGGCAATCAAAATCGAAGCGGAGGTGCGGGACAATGCGCTATGAGCGACGATTCTGAATCGCCTATTTTGATCAGCGAAGACTTTCAGATTGTAAAAGTCCATCCGTATCTGATTGCTTATGTGGACAGCTTGCAAAAGAAAAACGCGGAGGCTTTGAGTTTTTATCCCAAATGTGTTTTTGAGCGAGAATCTGAAAAGGGCCGTATCCTGCTAGGACTACTAAATGGAGAACCATGCGGCTACCTTTATGTCGGGGCCTCCGGAGGAGATGTGAAGTGCCATCAAGTTTGTATCCAATACGACGCTCGCCGCAAGCTGTACGGAGCCGCGCTTGTCCAAGCGATGGAGGACTATGCTCAGCACTCCTATTCGATCACGTTACGATGCGGGTTTGACCTCGACGCCAACTCTTTTTGGTCTGGCTTAGGATACCAGTGCATCGCGGTGCAAGATGGCGGGATTAGACGGATGAGGAAAATCAACGTCTGGCGGAAATCGCTGCGGGTTGAACTGTTTACCGACATTACTGTCGAGCCAGCAGTTGGGAAAGTTGATGCGTCGGTATGGCGCAAAAACAAGAAGACCGGCCTAGTCACGCAGTTTGTAAGGGGGAAGGCAATGCGGGACTACAGAGCCAGCATTGTAGCGGCCAGCGAAGAAAAAGAATAAAAATAATCAAAAAGCCTTTGCTAACCCAAGCGGCTTAGGTATTCTCACACTATGAAAACAACATACGACCTGATGGCTGACGCCACACACCGCCAAGTCAAAGCTGCGCAGCGCGGCGACAAGAAACTGGAACGCCTTGAGTTTCTCGCCGCTCCAATGGTGGGAGAGTTGGCTACCGGTGAGTTCTATGTCTGGCCAGCCGGAGGCAGACTCTATCGCAACACCAGCCACAGTGCGTGTGTGGACTACATAATTCGCAATAATTATGTCAGCTAAGACGATTAAAGAATACCTTGCCGCAATCGGGCGGCAGGGTGGGAAAGCAAAAAGTGAAGCCAAGGCCAAAGCTTCCGCCACTAATGGAAAGCGTGGAGGCAGACCAAAAAAACCTAAACCATGAACACCAACGAACCAAAACCACACAGTTGCAGCGAGTGCAAGCACTGCTGGAAAAGCACCGCTTGTCCCGCCGGCAGATGCACCATCGCATTACCTTGGTGGGCTGAGCACGCGCTGGAGCCGCTGACCCGCAAGGGCGACGAGGAAGAGTTCTGCGAATGTTTTGAACCAAAACCCAGATCTACAAATGACCACACCACGCACTGATGCCGTCTGGCAGGCAAACACCGACATCGAAGGCCGCATTACCAACATCGAGCCGATCTATGTCGAGATGACCAAGATGGAGGAGGAAATCAGCTATCTGCGCTTCCGTCTGCTCGTTTTGCAATGCAAGACCGGACCGGCGACGACGCAGAAATATGAACTGAACTAAGCATGATCACTAAACAAGCACTCATCGACCTCCTGCTCCAGCAGCAGGAGACCATCAACCTGCTGAGGGATACGGCGCGGCACAACTACCGGCTCGATACCAAGGCAATTCAGTGGACCGATGATTGGAGAGCTTATTGGATGCGGCGGGCCGAGAAAGCCGAGGAAGAGCTGATTAACCTCAAATTGTTCGGGAAAACACAACAACCATGACCACAACCACCACCTACAACGCAATCGTAGCCATCGACAAACAAGGCCGAATTGGCCGACACGGCAAACTTCCCTGGAGCAGTCCGGCGGACATGCGGCACTTCGCCAGCCGAACAAAGTACGCGATCGTCCTGATGGGCCGCAAGACTTTTGATTCGCTGCCTAGAGTGCTGGAGCATCGAACGCATGTGATTCTCAGCAAGGATGAGAGGCCAGACCACGTCTCCTCAACCGGGCAGTTTGTGTTTTTCCGCAAGACCGTAGAAGATGCACAACAGTCTTGTCAGATTCTTGGCGGCAACGTCTGGGTCATCGGAGGCGCCGAGATCTACAAGCAGTTCTTGCCGCTGTGCGAGTCTATCGTCGTCACGCACATCCCGCAGAGTTTTGGTTTCTGCCACGAGTCGGACGTATTCATGCCGGAGTTTAGCTCTCAGTTCCCGCACGCTGACCCGCAGCTCAGCGAGGACGGACTTAAGATCGTGCGCTACTGGCGCACCCAGGGCGTAGAGGAAAAGATCATCGAGCAGATCCGCGCTCGACAGGCTGCCGGCGCTTTGAAGTACGGAACAACCATGAGGCGCGACGACCTGAGTGTGGGCGATTGGATGCAGCACGCTAAAGAGGAGATGCTGGATGCAGCGATTTATTTGCAGAAGTTGCAAGACGTTCAGGCTCAACTAAAGACAAGCTAGGACAAGCTAAAATCAAGCTAAACTCAAACTAAGACAAGCTAATGGATAAGACGCCTCAAGAATTGATAGAATATTTTGAGAATTATAACCAGCATCGGTTGTATTCAGTTTTGGATTGCCACCATGGGCATGCCCTGAACCAAGCAATTCTTATACTCAAGAAAATGACGTGGCAACCGATGGAGACCGCACCCAAAGACAGAGAATTCCTTGGTGTGTGGGGGGCAACCGATACGCCTCCTGCACAATTCTTTGATCTCTTTATATACGACGAACAAGAGCAGAAGCTTGCATTCTCTAGCCACGGCGCTGCCATCTATTTGCCCAGCGAGACCTACGGCCCTTGGGCTTGGATGGATATCCCAAAATACGAATTATGAGTAAACCACTCTCAAGGCAACGCCTTTACCAGCTTAGGCTCAAAGCAGCAGGCAAATGCAAACTCTGCGCGAAGGATCTGCATCCAGAGCACAAGACCTGTCTCCCGTGCTTGGCAAAGAACCGGGAAAGGTATCGTGAACGCAAAGGGCACAAAGCAAAGGTCATTGGTGGCGAGGGCCGATGCATAAAAGGGATGGATGAGGTGACTGATTTAGCGCGCTCGGAGATTTATACAAAGATGTCCAAAGCTAACTACTCGTTATCCGATCGTGTCCTAGCCGAGGACTTGCAGGTGAGCAAAACCACGGTTTTTCGCTACAGAAAGATGTTCGCCCCCACGATCAGACACCAAAGGGAAATTGAGCACAAGATGGCTAGAGCAGACTATTCGCTCACGAACAAGGAGCTGATTTATACCTATAAAGTGACCCAACCGACGGTCTCCAAGTACCGCAAGATCTACGGATCGAAATAGACTTTCTCTCCCAACAAACCAAACCAAAACACCATGAAACTCAACATCACACGCGGCAAGATCGCGCGACCACAAAAAATCGTCATCTACGCACCCGAAGGCATCGGCAAGACCACCTTGGCCGCTGCGTGTCCCGATCCGCTCATCATCGACCTAGAGCAGGGCAGCCACCATCTGGACTGCGCTAGAGTGGAACCGACCGGCTACGCGCAGACCTGCGACATCGTGAAAGAGCTGGCACAGGGTAGCGACTTCTCGACCGTCATCATCGACACCATCGACTGGCTAGAGGAGAAAATGCTGGAGCACGTATGCAAAGCCAACAACAAGGCCAGCGTGGAGGACTTTGGATACGGCAAGGGATATATCATCGCAGCCGAGGAAATGGTGAAGTTTCTGACGCTGCTCGACAAGCTGGCGGTGAAGTCGAACGTCATCCTGCTGGCGCACAGCGAAGTGAAAAGGCAGGAGCTGCCAGACCATCCGCCGTTCGACCGCTACCAACTCAAGCTGGCGAAACAGATCGCTCCAGTGGTCAAAGAGTGGGCCGACGCCATTCTCTTTGGGTCGTTTAAGCTGGCTATTCGCGAATCTGATGGTCGGGCCAAGGGCGTTGCAGCTCGGGAGCGGACACTTCGATGCGCGCACTCAGCCACCGCTGATGCGAAGAACCGGCACGGACTGCAAGACGTGGAGCCGTGGGACATTGCCACGATTCGGAAGATCCTGAAATCATCTGTGCCGGCAGAACCAGCAGAAACATCACAACCAGCGGCGCCGCGACTTACGTTTGACGAGGCGTTCACGCCGCACGCCGAAAAGGTCATCGCTTTTCTGATTCTGCGGAAAGAACTGAAAGAAGGCCAAGGGCTCGATGACGTGTCCGTCGAATACAAAGCGCGGGTCATGTGCAACGTGGACGCATTTAAACAGGCCGCCGGGCTGGAGGTGGCATCATGAGCAGGCCATCAAGTTTACCGAAGCTCGCCGAGTGCGTGCGCTTTGAAGGCATGGCTGGCGCAGGGCCGGCGGCGGAGCGAGGCAATACGCTGGACAAGCTCTATCGTGAGGTGCTGGGCGGAGGGGCTGCGCTCAATCCAAACGACGAGGAGCACAAGGGCATCTCGTGGGCGGTCGATATGACCCGCATCCTTGCAAACAAACAAGCGGATGATGTCGGTCCGGAGATCTTCACCACCGAAAGCATTCTCTGGAACGAGGACGACCTGCGCGTCGAGGCGCTGGGCATGCGCGGGACCGCTGATTGTGCATTGCCGCACGCTCGGACATCCATTGACCTCAAGACAGGCCAAGAACGCAACTACTTGGAGCAACAGGCGCTGTACGCTCTCGGATTCATGGCGCGCTACAATGTGGATCACTGGACAGTCGTTTTGTTGTACTCTGATCTTCGCAAGATGGTGGCGCTGGAGTTTACGCGTTCTTGGGCGGAGAGCATCATCCGCAACCTGATGGCGAGAGTGCACGACCCACTCTCGGTCGCGACGCCATGCGAGTACTGCAACTGGTGCGCGAAAAAGTACACGTGCGCAGAGCGACTGGAGACGGTCGCATTCTGGGCGGGCAAAGATCCGGCAACCATCGACTGGCAGGCCGAGATGAACGACCCGGTAAAGCTGGCGCAATTCATTAATCTCTGCTCGATCATCACCAGCAAAGACGGACTTGAGGATTACGCACGCGGACTCGCACGCGAAAAGCTCAACACAGGCGAGGACGTGCCTGGCTTTGTTCTGCGGAATCGTAAAGGGCGCGAATACGTGGAGCCGGAGACGGTCGCCATCCATGCGGAACAACTCGGGATTGCCAACATCCTCGCGGCATACGGCAGTCTGTCCGCCGAGAAGTTCAAAGGGTTATGGGAAACCGCACTCAGCGGCGTTCCCTTTCCAACGGACGAAATCAAATCTGGGCCAGGCTCACAATTCGTGGCCAGCCAACCAAAACCAAAAACCAAACCAGCAAAGTCATGAGCTTGAAACACACAACAAACGCACCCAAAGAACCAGAATACAAGATCCTCGAACCGGGCGATTACGATTTTGTCGTAAACGATGCGGTAGAGAAACAGAGCAAGTCAGGCAACCCTATGATCGAGCTAAAGCTCACTGTCGGCACGCATCCCAACGAAAAAGGCGTTTACGATTACCTTGTGTTCGACGGCAAGAGCGAATGGAAACTTGATACGTTTCTGCACTCAATCCATCGTCACCCAGGGGTGGGTATAGAAATGGACATCGACCCGATGGATTTCGTCGGCGAGAAGGGCCGCGCTAAGATCAAGGTAGACCTCTACAACGGGAACAAATCAAACAAGGTGCAGGGGTACTTGTTCGACAAAGACGCGAAACAGAAGCCAATCGAGACCACGAGCGGCGACGACACAATCCCATTCTAAAGTGAAGCTCCGCGACTACCAGCAGGAAGCACTCACTGCAATCCACGAGGGATTCAAATCTCGCAACAGGCTCTTGGCAGTGCTTCCTACTGGAGCCGGAAAGACCATTCTCTTCGCTCACATTGCGGCACATCAGACACCGCAGCGGACTTTAGTCCTAGCGCACCGCGAAGAGCTGCTAACGCAGGCAATCGACAAGATCCATCGAGCCACCGGACTGGTGGCGGAGATGGAGAAAGCCAGCCACCACGCATCAATGGGCGCGCAGGTGGTGGTGGCAAGCGTGCAAACCATGATGGGACGCAAAGACCGCTGGCCGAAAGATCACTTTGGGCTAGTGGTGGTGGATGAGGCGCATCACGTGCTCAGCGACTCCTACCAGTCGGTGGTGTCGCACTTCCACAACTACGCCAAGATTCTTGGCGTCACCGCTACGCCGGACCGAGGAGACAAGCGCAATCTAGGCGCCTATTTTGAGGACATCGCATACGAGGTCGGGCTGGCTCGACTTGTGCGGGATGGCTACTTGTCGCGGATCAAGGTCAAAAAACTGCCGGTCACGGTCGATCTGCGCACAGTCGCCAAGCTGGCCGGAGATTACAAAGTCTCGGATCTAGGCGAGGCACTCAGTCCTCGTCTGTGGGATGTGGCTAAGGCCATCGCATCGGAGACGCGGGACAGGAAAACCATCGTGTTCCTTCCCCTCGTGGAGATGGCTCGGGACTTTTCCGCGATGCTAAACAAGTGCGGCGTGACATCTAAAGCCGTGGCCGGAGTGGACAGCACAGACGACCGACACGGCGCGCTGGCATGGTTTGCAAATGCGCCAAAGGGCACGGCGCTTTGTAACGCTATGCTTCTTACAGAGGGGTTTGACCAGCCGGACGTGGACTGTATCGCAATCCTCCGACCTACGCAGGTGAGGGCGCTTTTTGCGCAAATGGTGGGGCGGGGTACTCGCATCCATCCCGGCAAAGAGGATCTGCTGCTTCTCGATTTCCTTTGGCAGACCGACCATCACAAACTGATCACGATCTCTCGGCTGATTGCGAAGTCGCCGGATGATGTGGCAGGCATTGAGGCCTCCATTGAGGCCGGTGACGAGGTGTTTCAATCCGCCGAGGATGTCGAGACCCAGCGACTCAAGAAGCTGCTTAAAACGCTGGATGCGGTCAAGGAGCGACCCGCGCAGACCTACGATGCGGTTGAGATGGCCTACGCTCTGGATGACGAAGAGCTGCTCACTTATGAACCGACCATGGAGTGGCACCACAAGGAGGTAAGCGAAGCGCAGACCAACATCCTGATCCGCGCTGGGTTTGACCCGGGATCGGTCACCTGCCGAGGTCACGCATCCAAGATTTTGGACAAGCTGGCAATTCGCCGGGCCGCCAACCTCGCCACACCCAAACAAGTGCGGTTGCTTAAACGCTTGGGGCACCCGTCACCACAGACAGCGACATTCACACAAGCAAGCACCTTTATATCTCAGAAATTCGGACGATGAAATACACACCACGATTACACGTAGAAAACGTAGAAAGTAGACTGCCGGAGAGCGTGCGCGCATACTTGCAGCACGGCGCCGCCAAGGGGCAACGCAACGCAACACTCTACTCGATGTCGCAACAGTTCTTCGCTGCCGGCATCTCGCAGGCCGAGGCACAAAGCCAACTACTGCCGCGCGCGCTCAAAGACGGACTGCGGGAGGCTGAATCAATCACGGCAATCATGAGCGGATACAAGAGCACGGTGGTCACCGATCCGATCAAGTCGCGGCGCACTGTCTCGCATTCGGTGGCGCCGGCGCTCGTGCACAAGGACGACTTCATCCAAGCGTTGCAGGCCGCATTCCTGCCGGATGAGCTGGTCGCTGTGTGTGATGCGCGCTGGCAGGAGGACAGGTGGGTGCCAGATGCTGCTATGATTAAGAGCCGCACACAGTGGGAGAGGCATCATGCGAAGAGACCGATCGACCTTGTGTGCTCGACCGGCGGCGGCGCCTACATCGGAATCAATCCGCTCTCGACGTTACAGGGCGGACGTAAAAACGACAACATCCACGCTTATCGTCATGTGCTTGCAGAGTTTGACGATGGCGATCCAGAGGAACAACGACGCACGCTGGAAACCTCAGGACTGCCGATCAGTCTGATCGTGACGAGCGGTAAGCGATCAATCCATGGCTGGATCAGGGTGGACGCGGCCAATAAGCAGGAATGGGATAAGCGCCGCGATCAGATATTTTCTGATCTCAAGTGCGATCCGAAGAACAATGACCCGGCGCGGGTGAGTCGGTGCCCAGGGGTGCTGCGGGAGGTGGACGGCGTGCGTGTGTTGCAGGCGCTGCTTGCCACACAGATCGGGCCGGGTGAGTGGCCGGAACCGAATCCGCTGCCAAAGCTGCTCAACGTCAAAACGCTCAGGCAGACAGTCGCATTCGGTGACGGGCTGCCTGATCTGATCACCGGCCTGCTGAGTGTCCGCTCCAAGATGATGATTGCGGGGCCATCCAAGGCGCGGAAATCGTGGACGCTGCTGGATCTAGCCATCTCTATATCGTCGGGCGCGCCATGGCTCGGGCTGCCATGCGCTCAAGGTAAGGTCATCTTCATCGACGGCGAGCTGCACAAAGAACAGATTCTTGACCGCTTGATGACGGTCAGTGAATCGCGGTTACTTCCGGAGGATGTGTGGTCGGACAACCTCATGATCTGGCCGATGCGTGGACAGATGCGGGAGGTGAGCGAGCTGATGCACGCGCTGATGGACACGCTTCTGAAGGAGAGACCTCTAGCGATCATCCTTGATCCGATCTACAAACTCTTGGGCGATCGGGACGAGAATGCAGCGGGCGAAATCAACTCGCTGCTGAACGAGCTGGAGCAGGTAGCGCGGAACGTGGGGTGCTGCATTCTGTACTCGCACCACTTCGCGAAGGGCGACAGCTCCGAGAAGTCGCCAATTGACCGCGCATCGGGATCGGGTGTCTGGGCTCGCGATCCGGACGCCATGGTCTTTTTTACTCCACCGCCTAGACCGAAGAAAGGAGAAGCGCCGGCGGGCTACGATTTTGACGTGAATCTCGTGGCGCGAGGACATCCTCCGACTGATCCGTTCGCTGTGAAGTGGAATGTTGGGCACTTTGAGCGACAAGGAAACTCCGCTTTGTACAAGCTTAAACGGAACGATCACGCTTTGAGTCAGAGCAATTCGCTAGTGCCGGGGGCGGCATTGATCCTTCGCGAAATGCCATCACTTTCCAAGGCTGCTGCTTTGGAATACGTGAAAAGCACACTGGACATGAGTTTTGAGGCTGCGCAGAGAATCTGGGCCGAGGTCAGCAAACCGCATCATGGTAGCGTGATTCTCGACCCAGATTCTGGGATGTGGATGGGCGTTGCCAACCGTCCGTTTTGATTACATGCCGAGCGATTCCTTTAGGCGTTGAAAATTCGCTTTGGCTTGTTCAAGGCTCATCGGTTTATCATCAATATTCAGTTCACGCTTTCCTTCTGCGATTTCCTTAAGTTCTAGTGCAAGTCGCTCACCCACTGTTTCCTTGTGATGACTTTGAACATCAGATTCTTTAGCTTTTGCGCTTTGAACACCTCCGTCCTTCCAATTAAAGAACCCGATCAAAGAATCGCCGCGCCAACGCCCGTTATACATGACTGCATATTTGGCGTGCCGAGCGGAACTAAACACCGCATCGGCCAGCTTGGCGTCGATTTTAAACTCTTTACACATCCATTTGATCACCTCACTTTCGCCAAGGCGCGAGTGTTTTAGCGGTGGCATTTGGCTGATGTGCGGCCAATAATGGTGGTACTTTGGTGGTCTACGAATCATGTTTTTGTTTTTGTTGGTTTCTTGTCTGGGAGTATATATGCTTGCACTCAATTGTTCCGGGATGGGTACAATATATGCTCGTCGCAAATACCACTCCGACACGAGAATAATCTCACCGGGTTGATTACTCGTCAACTGAATAATGTGCCCGGTGAGCTTTTTCCAATAGCTCGGGATAGATAATACTAGGCCCGGTGGTAATGCTCTCGGGGACAATAAGAATACGAAGTATAGGCGGCGTTCACAAACGCGCCGTTTATTGACGACGCATGAACGCCACCTCGGGGGGCGCGGGATGATTGAAAGGCATGAAAACAATTGCACGAGAATGCCTCTACACGGCGGTTTATGTGCGATCGGCTATGATCGTACTACCCGCCCACTTGAATGCGGTTCTAGGTCCGTTTCTGCGCAAAAGAAAGCCTATCTTGGTGCGGTGAACGAATGCAGATTGCGGATTCACGCGCTTGGTGCGGATCAACCTTGTGATTTTCGCACACACACACTACGATTGCGGATTGCGTGATCCTTCCGCGCGGTGTTCAGATTTAAGCGTAAAAAACTACAATAATCTAAAGCACAATAAACCCATGAAAACAAGCAAACCAAAACGCACACAAGGGCCGCCTTACCCGCCAAACGGATCACCAGAAGAAAAGGCAGCAGGAGCTGCCGCGATTAAGTTCATCGGCTATCTGATGATGCATCCACTAGCCACACAAGAAGAACTCAGGACCGTTCATGAAAGATTAAATGTGCCTGACTCAATAGGGCTTATGAGTTGGGGACACACGGCAGAGGAGTAACGTGGAAACGAGGCGCGTGTCGCACAAAAAAACCCCTACCAGCACACACTGGTAGGGGCTCCCCTTTTACTAAACGACTAGCCCATTTTCCGTAGGCTACGGAAAAAGAGCACCGTCTGGTGCGGTGTCAAGTGCGATGCGCGGCAGCAACTGGCTGTCCTCGGCGTCTTGGCGCTCGATCTTGCGGGATGGCCGGTCGGGCGGTGGAGCGATGAAGATTGGCGTGTCGCTGGCCGGCGTGTCGTAGGGGTGCAGGAAGACCGTGGGGTTGCGTTCCGTCAATCTGGCTTCAAGCGATACGATCCATGTGAGGGATGATGCCTGAGAGACGAGGAGCGCGACGAGAATAATGTTTTTCATATTGGTGTGGTGGTGGGTGATTGAAGGGAGGGGGCGGGAGGCGCAAAGATTAAGCGGCCATCTGCTCATTGATCATTGATGCGCTGATGCGGACCTCTTTGCCATCGGCGTCAAAGATCGTGAGATCCGATTCGATGGGACAGTCAGGTGAGGACCACGCTAGAGTCATGGCCTTGATGGCGCTTTCTAAAGTTTTGTACCTACCATGCGTGATTGAGTACTGTACGTCGATCAGGGCGAATGTGTAGTTGGTGAATGTATGGGTGTTCATATTGGTTTGGTAGTTTGTGCGAGCCGTGATTGGCTGCATGTAGTCACTATACTCTAACAGGGGATAGAGTCAACACATGATTTAATCTTTTTTGCATTTTTTTTGAGTGCATCAATGAGCAGTAGCTGCACCCAAACCGGTGGCTCGCTGGCTTCCTGTTCGTACTTCTGTAGCATCCTCAGGGGCATCTCGGGGATGAGTCTGGCGCACTGCGACTGGCTGAGTCCATACTTGCGACGGATGGCAATGAGCGTTTGTCCTAGCGTCTCGGGGGTGGGTGTGGTGGTCATGAGGTGGTGACTGTACTCTGATAGGGGATGCGGTCAAGAAGGCGTTGCGTGCATCGTCTCTCAATAATGATAAACATTTGTTGATTATCAAATATGATAAGATTCTTACATATGAGAAAAAAGTACCATAATAGTTGTAGCCACAAAAACCTCGTATGGAAAAAGTAGTTCCAAAAAAAACCTCGTATGGGAAAAGTAGTGTTCAAAAAAAGTCGAGTACGGG
>TARA_R110000868_G_scaffold4155_55_pt1 | contig 21743 bp, 22 predicted proteins | sample TARA_R110000868 | Tara Oceans TARA_R110000868 (sample SAMEA4397489) | marine metagenome | biome: Polar Biome; feature: [SRF] surface water layer (ENVO:00010504); material: water (ENVO:00002006), including particulate matter (ENVO:01000060) such as... | depth 5 m | reverse complement strand
GCGGCGGGCGGTCCGGATATTGGTCATGATCGGGATGCCGCCGGGCAGGCAGATCTGGCCGCCATGGGTGTGGCCGGTCAGATACAGCGCCACGTCTTCGGCCTCGGCCTCGTCCAGCAGTTCCGGGGAATGCTGCAGCAGGATACGGAACCCGGCGGGCATGTCCGCCAGCGCCGCCGCCGCATCGGCGGCCGGCTGATAGGCGTGGACGTCGTCGAGCCCGATCAGCTGAATCTCGTCGTCGCCGCGGCGCAGAATCGCATGGTCGTTCAGCAGGATCCGGATACCGGCGGCTTCGAGCGGTGCCACCATCGTCCCGAGATCGTGATTGCCGAGGGTGCCGTATATGCCGTCGCGGGCGCTGATATGCCGGACGATCCGGGCCATATAGGCCGCCGCGTCCTCGTATTCGCCGGCAAGCCGGTAACGGTAATCGCCGGTCAGCGCGCACAGGTCCACTTCGATCCCGTCGAGCGCGCGCTCGATCGGCGCATCGAGATCGAGCGGTCCGTCCGCGTGTAAATCGCTCATATGCAGGATCGTATAGCCGTCGAACGCGGCGGGAAGGTTTTCGAGTGCGATCTCGAACCGGTTCACCTGGGTATCGGCGGCATTGCGGACGCCGCGCGCGTGCAGGCCGGTCGCCTTGAGCCCGAATTCGAGCGCGCGAAAGGCGACCCGGAACACCGGGCGGATAAGCCTGTGCTCGAAGGACGATTGCGGGACGCGTTGCCTGCGGATCGGCCGCTGCGTGAACGCCGGCATCCGTTCCGGATCTACCGGTACATCGGGATTCTGGAGATGCGGCGGTCGATATCCGCAATGACGCGCTTGAAGGCGGCGCTGTCGCGTTCGCCGTACCGGGCCGCGAACTGTGCCGCCGTCAGGCCTTCCGGCAGGTCGCGGATTTCGGGGAAGAAATCCGGTTCGCCGACCGGCCGCGACAGCACCGACTGTATCCGGCGCGCGCCCTCGACCGATCCGGTGGCGATTTCGGCGAACCGCACCCCGGCGCGGTCCGCGGCGAGATCGGTAAAGCTGAACCCGCTGGCCTTGTTGGAGGCATCGTCGACTTCCTTGGCCTCGCCGATGAAATCCGCGATCCCGCGGCCGCCCGCGAGCGTGAGACCGGCCGACAGAAGATAATGCTGCACCCAGTCATGGCGGCTCTGAAGCTGTATGTGGGAAATCTTTCCGGGGCCGCTCATGTAGTCGCCTTCGCGGACCTCGCCGATAAACCGTTCGAGCCTGATATCGCCGAAGAACATCGCAAGGGCGAAAATCGCCGCCTTGTTTTCCTCGATGACATCGCCGCCGGCGGAGCGCTGGCTCGCCAGTTCGAACGCGGGCTGCATGTAGCGGGCCAGCGAGGCGCGTTCGCCCCTCGGGAGCGACCTGTGAAAATCGTTCAGCCGTTTCCAGTAGACCTTGGTGATTTTCGGATCGCCCGCCGCCACGGTCTTCTTGGCCGCGGATTTCAGGTCGTCGAGCAGGCCGTCCTTCGGCCGGTAGACGACGCGGACCTCGGAGCCGATCACCTTGACGCTGCGGATCGTTTCCAGAAACGCCCTGCCGCGTCCGGCGCCGGCGAGCTGGTCCATCACGACAATGAAGACGGGGCGGACGATAGCGGTCGGAATTTCGATGTCGCCGACGCTCAGCCGCCCGATCTGCAACCCGTCATTCGACGATTCGATCAGCATCCGGATGTTGACGTATTTGCCCAGCGGGTTGTCCGGGATCGGCGGCGAGGCCGTTATGGCGCCGAGCAGCCCGAACTTGCTGGGAACGATCCGGGCCTGAAGGAACGGGGCGGCGGCCAGGGCGGCGGCCAGCGCCGTATTGATCTGGCGCTGGTTGGCGTTGATTACCGTAATCTTGCCGTCGGGCAGGTTGCGCGGATCGTATTGTTCGAGGAACGCCTTTGCCGATGCAATATCGCGCACATTGACCTGCGGGCCTTTGGTGACAAGCGGTGTTTCGTCCAGTCCGTACCAGGCGATCACGGGCGACGCGAAAATGCCGATAATTATAAGCCAGAGGACGAGGCGAATGGCGATCATGATATCCGTATACGGTCAGTAATTTTGGCAACGATGCCGGACACTGCAAGGTTAATACCGTCGGTATTGCGATTATGTAAAGGCGCGATAGGGACGGCGTTTCCCACAGGTCCGGAATTTTCAGCGCGCGGGATTCCTGACCGGCAGGCATCCCTGGCCGGGAATGGAAACATGGACGCGTTTGCACAGATCGGTTGCCGCCCTGCGATCGCGGAACGGTCCGGCCTGCAGGCGGTGAAATACCCCGCGGTCGCCGAGATCGGCCCGGACGACGATCCGCGGGATGTCGCCGATCGCCGGTCCCGCCCGCCGGAGCAGGGTCTGCCAGGCGCGCTCGGTTTCCGCCACCGTGCGGAACGATGCGAACTGTACCCGCCATATGCCGGCGGGTGCCGCGCGGTCGGCGGTTTCGGGAACGGCGGGGGTGCCGGTAAGCGGCGCCGGTTCGCTTTGCGGCTCCGGCGGGGCCGCGGCGATCGTGTCGCCCGATCCGTCCACCGGCGCCGACGGCGTGTCGGCGTCTGACACCGCGGTTGCGGGGGCCGAAAAAGCGGCCGCGACCGGGGATATCTCGGAAAGCGTTTCGGCGACAGGGGGCGGGACAGCCGGTTTGCGCGTCGGTTTCGGAACGGGTTTTACGGCATCTTTCGACACCGCGGCCGGCGGCGACGTCCGCTCCCGGATATTGAGCGCCTTCGAGAGCCGCGCCTTTGCCGCCCTGGCGTCGCTGTTGCCGTGGGCCGCCGCCAGGCGATACCAGCGGAGCGCTTCCATCGGGTCTTTGGCGAAGATCACCCCTTTTTCGTACATCTGGCCCAGCCGGTGTTCCGCCGGGGCGAATTTGCGCGCAGCGGCGAGGCTCACCCATTTGACGACCTCGAAATCGTCGCGCCTGACGCCCTGACTATTGAAATACATCACGCCGATATTGAATTCGGAATCGGCAAAGCCCCTGGCGGCCGCGCGTCTGAACCATTTCAGCGCCTGCGGATAGTCCTGTTTCACGCCGATGCCCTGATAATAAAACACCCCGAGACCGTTCGATGCGGCCGGCAGGCCCTGGGCGGCGGCCTTTAGGTGCCATTCGACCGATTTGCCGATATCGCGGTCGGTGCCGCGACCGGTCAGGTACAGGATGGCGAGGTTGAACTGTGCGTTCGCGTCGCCTTTCTCGGCCAGTGCCGTGAATTCGCGGAGCGCCGATTTGTAGTCGCCGGCCTTGTAGGCGGCGACGCCGGTTTTCATATCCGCCCGGGCCGTTCCGGGCGCGGTCAGAACCCCGGCAAGCAGGAGAACAGCCGAACAGAGCCGGGTAAAGGTATGTGCCGGGAATGCCATGGGCGGGACAATGCGACGCGGGGCCGGCGGAATCAAGTATCCTGCCGCCGGTCGTCGCGCGCCACGGCTTTGCCACATTTCGCGGGCAGGGTATGGTCTGAAAAAGTGTCTCATATATGAAACAGGTGCCCAGCCTGTGAAACGGAGTTTCCGATGATTGCCACAACCGCGCGTGCCGTCCTTTGCGGCGCAGCCCTTCTTGCCTTTTCCGGCGTCGCGCCGGCCCATGCGGATGACGACAAGCCGTTCCGTATCCTCAGCCTGTCGGGCACCGGCGAGGTCAAGGCGGTGCCGGACACGGCGTCGATCAATACCGGTGTCGTCAGCGATGCGAAGGACGCCAAGGCCGCCCTGGCGCGCAATTCGGCGGCGATGAACAGGCTGTTCGGGCAGTTGAAGAAGGCCGGAATCGCCGACCGCGACGTCCAGACGTCGAATTTCAACATCGCACCGGTTTATGCGCCTTACGATGCCAAAAACCCCGTGCCGCAGCATGAACGCATCGTCGGCTACCGGGTGTCGAACGGGGTCACCGTGCGCGTTCGCAAGCTCGAACGCCTGGGGGCGCTGATTGACGAAATGACGGTCTCCGGGGCGAATCGCATGAACGGCATCGCTTTCTACGTCGACAAGACCGAAAACCTGCTCGAAGAAGCGCGGCGCAAGGCCATGGCCGATGTCCGGCGCAAGGCGGATCTGTATGCGTCGGGGATGGGTGTCCGGCTCAAACGCGTCCTGACGATCAGCGAGCGCGTCTCGCGCCCCGGACCGTCCCAGCCGGCCTTTCGCGGTCTCGCGATGGCCAAGAGCGACGCGCGCGAAGCCGCGCCGGTTGCCGCCGGCGAACAGACGCTGAGCGTCAGCGTGTCGGTAAGCTGGGAGCTGGAATAGCCCCGGGCGATGAAATTCCGCTAATGCGGCGCGGCGGTCGTGCCGTCCGCCCATTGGCACGCTCCGGCACTGTGCTAGAATTGCCCCGTATGGCACCCACGGAGCAGCAGCATGGCTTATGAAGGACCCGCAATCGATCTGTCCGACCGCGTCGACGACCGCGCGGAGACCGACCACGAATTCCGCCTGCACCGCTCGATCTTCGAGGATCCCGATATCTTCGACGCCGAGATGGAATTCTGCTTCGAAAAGCTGTGGAATTTCCTGTGCCACGAAAGCCAGGTGCCGAACCCCGGCGATTACTACGCCACCCATATCGGCAACCAGCCGGTTTTCGTCCATCGCCAGGAAGACGGATCGGTCAAGGCGTTCATCAATGCCTGTTCCCATCGCGGCGCCATTGTCACGCCGTTCAAGCAGGGCAACGCGAAGACCATCACCTGCCGGTTCCACGGCTGGAGCTATAAATGCTCCGGCGAGTGCATCGGCATCAAGAACGAGGAAGGCGGCTACGGCGCCGAATTCGACCGGGCGCAGTACAACCTCACCGAACTGCCCCGTGTCGGCGAATACCGCGGATTCATCTTCGGCGCGCTGACCGATACCGTGTCGTCGCTGGACGATCATCTGGGCGAGGCGAAATTCTTCATCGACCTGTTCGCCGACCAGTCCCCCGACGGGCTGGAAATGGTCAAAGGCTCGCAGACCTATGTGTGCGACCACGACTGGAAGGTGCAGGCCGACAACGTCACCGACGGCTATCACGTGTCCACGGTGCACCGCAATTTCATGCACACCATCATGCAGCGCGAGGCCCGCGAGGGCGCGGAAGGCCTGCTGAAAACCGAGGTCGGGCGCATCAAGGGCGGCGTCCAGAACGGCATGTACTATCTCGGCAACGGTCACATGTGTATCTGGGCCGACCGGTCGTCGCCGGAAGGCGCGCCGCTGGCGCCGGCGACCGATTACATCAACGCCAGTTTCGACGAGGTGAAGGCCCACTGGATGCTGCGCCGGGGGCGCAACATCATCGTGTTCCCGAACCTGGTGCTCAACGACCTGGCATCCACCCATCTGCGCACCCACCGCCCGCTGGGGCCGGGCAAATGCGAGGTCACCATCTGGTGCATCGCCCCGAAGGGCGAGCCGGACGAGGCGCGGTTCGCGCGGCTGCGCAAGTTCGAGGATTTCTTTCTTGTCTCCGGCCTGTCGACGTCGGACGACGTGGTGTCGCTCGACACCGCCCAGGAAGGCTTTCACGGCAGCGAGGCGGGCTGGAACAATTACGACCGCGGCCTGTCGACCATGAAAGCCGGTCCGGACGAGGAAGCCCGGAAAGCCGGCATCAACCCCGAACTCCACTGCGCCAGCTGGGACTATGAGGCCGCCTTCGTCGGCTGGTACCGGCACTGGCGCAAGCTGGTCGAAGAAGGCACGCGGGACGCCGAGACGCCGGCGGTGGCGGCGGAATAGGGCGGGCTTCCCCGCGCCGCAAACCGAAAGTCGAAAAACAACCCCATGCACCCAAAGGGAGGGGGCGAAATCGCGGATTCCGTCTGTGGCGATGTATCCGTTTTCCCGCTCCTGTTGCGGATTCACCGATCCGGTTCACGTGCGACATTGTCGCGCGCGTTCCGGCCGGTGCGCCCGGGTTGTGCAATGTAAAACCAGGCTATCACGCGAAAGAACGAAAAGCGAACACCGGGGCCGGTATTTTTCGATTTATGGCGGGGAGCCCGGGTCGTCTATAACAGCCCGGCCGCCGCGCCGCCGTCGGCGTTGATATTGGTCGCCGCGAGGAATCCGGCCCGTTCCGAACACAGAAAAGCCACCAGCCCGGCGATATCTTCCGACGTGCCGAGACGGCCCACGGGAATATTGGCTTCGATGCCGGCATTGATTTCGTCCGGCGTTCTGCCTTCGAATTTGGAGCGCTGCTGCATCAGCGACGCCCAGCGCGGCGTGTCGATCGAGCTCGGGTTGATGCCGTTGACCAGCACGCCGTCCGGCGCCCCCGATTTGCCCAGCGCGCGGGTGAAATTGATCAGCGCCGCGTTATAGGCGCCGCCCAGGATATAGCCCGGGCGCGGCGAATGCCCGCCGCCGCCGATGATATTGACGATGCGTCCCCATTTCTGCGCCCGCATGGCGGGCAGCACGGCGCGGGACAGGCGCATATATCCCATGAATTTCAGTTCGAACGACGCCATCCAGGTGTCGTCGTCGAGATCCTCGATCCGCCCGGCGGGGGACGATCCCGCATTGTTGACCAGGATGTCGATGCCGCCCAGCGCCGCCGTGGCGCCTTCGACGACCCGCGCGATATCGGACGCATTGCCCATGTCGCCCGGGATGGCGACGACCTTGCCGCCCGAATTGGAGGACGCGGCGTTAGACGACAGTTCCTGCGCCGCCGCTTCCAGCCGCGCGCGGTCGCGCGCAACGATTGCCACATCCACCCCTTCGGCGGCCAGTTCCGCCGCGGTCGCTCTGCCGATGCCGAGGCTGCCGCCCGTGACCAGGGCGCGCTTACCCGCAATTCCGAGTTCCATGTGTTTTTCCTCCGTCGATGCCCGGACCGCCCGCGACCGGACGGCTTTTCCGGCGGCCGGCGTATAGTTCGGCCTATTGTTGTACCTCGTCCAGCCCGTATGCGGTAACGACCGCCCCGGCGGACATGAGGGCGAAGATGCCGAGCACGGCAGGAATACCGGCGATGTCGGCGACGATCCCGAACACGCCGCCGGCGACCAGCACCACCCCGATGATGGTGTTCGACAGGGCGGTATAGGCGGCGCGGCGGTTTTCGTCCGCCATGTCGACCAGATGCGTGGACCGCCCGATGCGCACCCCCTGATAGGCGATCATCAGGCCGAACAGCAACACGGGCAGGACGAAGCCGTTCTGAAGCCAGGACCCGCCGGCGCCGGCAACGCCTGCAGCCGCGGCCAGGATTGCCGCTGCGATCATGCCCGACAGGCCGAGCACCCGGCGGCTCGACCGGTCCGACAGGCGGCCCCAGACATAGGTGCTCAATATCGCGGCGAAGGCCGAGGCGAGGACGAACGGGCCGAGGGCGCCGAGCGATTTTTCGCCGTCGCGCCCGGCGATCGCCAGCAGGTAGGGCGGCGCCAGCGCCGTGGCGATCAGCAGCCCGCGGGTGACGATGAAACGCACAAGCTGCGCGTCCCGGCGCAGCAGGCCGAACTGTTCGCGGGCGACGCGAAGCGGGTTGCCGCCGCCTTCGGTCGCCCCCGGCGCCTCGTCGAGGGTCGTGAAAAGTAGCGCCGCGACGATCCACAGAACGCCGCCGAGCGCCAGCGCGCCGCAGAGCACGGTGACGGATTTGTCGAGCAGGCCGGTACTGAGCGCCGCCCCGAACAGGAACACGGTCACGGCGCCCACCGTGCCCGCCGTGCCGGTGGCCGTGCCGCGGGTGGCCTTGGACACCGTTTTTCCGAGCACGTCCTTGTAAGCGACCGAACAGGCGCTGCGCGCGACGGCGAAAACGGCAAGCAGGGCGACGATCATCCAGCCGGCGGTCGCGCCGTCGAACAGGAGCACGGTCGCCGCCATCGCCGCCAGGGACAGTCCCTGGACCAGGCTGCCGGCGGCCCAGACCCATTTGCGCTGCGGCAGCCGCCGGATCGACGCTGCCGTGAAAAGCTGCGGCAACAGGGCGCCTGCCTCGCGGACCGGGACCAGCATGCCGATGGCGGCCGTCGGCGCGCCCAGCGCGCCCAGCAGCCAGGACAGGACCAGCTTCGGGTCCACCAGTCCGTCGCCGGTCTTGGTCGCGCCGAGGCTGAGGACGTGTATCAGGAAATTTTTCGGCTGGTGATTACAGGCCGATTCCGGGATGTCCCGGCACACCCGGCCGTCGTCTTCCGACGTAAGGGCGAGATAGATGCGGTCTTTCAGGACGTTTCGCGTTTCCGTCGTCGCGGCCATGACAGGTCTGCCCGTATCAAAGCCGGCGGATCGCGGCGGGCGGTCCGCTGCCGATAGCGCCGGCGAACCCGGAAAGCAGGGCGTTGAACGCCGCCGGGTTTTCCATGCAGCCGTAATGGCCGGCGCCGTCGATGATTTCCATCTGCCCCTCGCCCAGGGCCGCGCGGGCGGCCTCGCCCGTCGCCACCGGCGAGGCAGGGTCTTCACTGCCGGCAATCACCAGCGACGGGCAGTGAATGCGGGGCGCGAGCGCGAAAAAGTCGGTCTGCGCCATCATCTCGACCGCCTGGCACATGGCGTCGACCGGTGCGCGTTTCATGATGGTGACGGCAAGTTCCGCGACCATGGGCATGGTATTCGGGCCCAGCACCTTGCGGCCGCGTTCCTCGGCGAAGCGCTCGGCGCCCATATCGCGAAAGGTCTCGAGCCGGGATCTGCGCTGTTCCGCGCGTTCGGCGTCCGGCAGGCCGGCAAGACCGGTCAGCCCCTGGCAGAACGTGTAGGACAGGCTCTGGTCCGGGTACTCGGCGGCGTAGGCCGCGCCGATCAGCGCGGCGACGGACTGGCCGACGATATGGGCCCTGACCGCGCCGATCGTATCGAGCACCGCCGACAGCGTATGGGCGTAGTGTTCGACCGTCGGGTTTTCGCGCACGAAACCGCCCGACGCGCCGTAGCCCGGCATGTCCCAGGCAATGATGCGGAATTCTTCGGCCAGGGCGCGGAACTGGAACGCCCAGGTCTGCGACGATCCGCCAAGCCCGTGCAGCAGCACCAGACACGGCTTGCCGGATGTTTTGCCTGTTTCGGTATCGCGGATCGCGATGGGGGTGCCGCCGATATCGACGGTCATGAGTTCGGGTAAGGCCATGGAGATCAGATTAGCCGGTTGGGGGCGGCGTGTCTCGGAATCGTGGCAGAACGGAAGGCCTTTGCCCGCCCTAGGTCTGCGCCGACATCGCGGTGCGGTAGCGGACCCAGTATTCCTCGACCGCCTTCACGCTTTCGGGCGACATCTCGTATTCGGGGCGCGGGTCTTCCAGCCAGTTGCCGTCCGGGTCTTCGCCGCGGATATGGATGGCGAGCGGGTTGTCGAACTGGGTCTGTTTCACGCTGGACGCGGCAAGGTGAATGGCGAATCCGACGCGCGGCCAGTCGGCGTTATTGGGCTCCGACGAATGGATGGTCTTGTTGTGATGGATCGACATCTGGCCCGGCTCCAGCGGCATGTCGAGCGCAGCCGACGTATCCAGGTCGCGGATCGTCTGGCCGCGGGACAGCAGGTTGTTTTCCTCGAAGGTCTCGTCATGGGGCAGGATCGCATCGCCCCTGTGCGATCCCGGGATGATTTTCATGCAGCCCGATTCCACGTTGGCGCGGGTGAACGCGACCCAGGCGGTGATGGATTCCGGCGGTTCCAGCCCGTAATAGGTCGAATCCTGGTGCCAGGAAATAAACCGCGGATCGTGGGCTTTCTTGGTGAAAAAGGACGATCCCCAGCACACGATGTCGGGGCCGATCAGGTCCTCGACGACGTCGGCGAGGCGGGGGTCGGTGACAAGGTCCCACAGCCACGGAAAGGGCAGGTGCGCCTTTATGCGGAACCTGGACTGCGCTTCCGCGCCCATCGACGCTTCCAGGTCTTCGAAGCGCTGCATGTAGCCGGCGGCTTCGTCCGCGGTCAGCAGGTCGACCGGCCACACGGCGCCGTCGCGTTTCCACTGTTCAAGCTGTGCGTCGGTCAGGGCCTTGGGCATGTTTTCTCCTGTCGGATGGTCACCGGAGGGCTAATAGGGGCGGCCCTCGCCGGCGACGGTGGTGCGCAGCAGCAGGCGGCGTTCGGTTTCCGGGAAATCGGTACGGGCATGCATCGAGCAGCGGTTGTCCCACAGCAACAGGTCGCCGACCTGCCAGACGTGCTCGTAGACGAAGTCCGGGTTTTCCGAATGGTCGAAAACCGCGGCGAGCAGACGGTCGGCTTCGGCCTGGTCCATATCGACGACGCCCTCGGTCATCAGCCGGTTGACGTAGATCGCCTTCTTCCCGGTATCGTCATGGGTGCGGAACACGGGATGGCTGGATTCCGAAAACGCCGGCGTGCCCTTGCCGTCGCCTTTTTTTACCGATCCGTAATTGTAGTGGTGAAACGCCTTGCGGCCTTCGAGCGGCGCGCGGATGTCGTCGGGCAGGGTTTCGTAGGCGGCATAGCCGCTGGCAAACAGCGTGTTGCCGCCATGGGACGGAATTTCGACCGCGTTCAGCATGGTCGCCTTGTGGGGCTCGTCGGCATGCATCATGTCGTGGTGGAACATCATCTCGCCGTCGGGCAGGGCCCCGATGGGCTCGCCGTTTTCGCGGATATTGGAAATCAGCATGACGCCGTCGGGCAGGGCTTCGTAGCCCTTGGGAAAGAATTCCTTCGGCCGGGCCAGTTCGCCCATCTCGCCGAACCATTCGGTGACATGGACCTGGCGTTCCGGCGACAGGTTCTGGCCGCGAAACAGCAGAATGATGTTGTCGAACCACGCCTGGTTGATGGCGGCGATGGTTTCCGCGCTTTGTTCGGCGTTCAGGTCGATATCCTGAATTTCGGCGCCGATATGCGGCGACAGTTTGCGAATTTTCAGTGCCATGTTGGACTATCCTTCGTGGAGCTGCTGCCCCTTGGTGGTGCAGCGCCGCAGCATTCGGCGCTCTTCGGCGGGAAAATCGGTGCGCGCGTGGCACGAACACCAGTTGTCCCACATCAGCAGGTCGCCGGGCCGCCAGACATGTTCGTAGACGATGTCGCGGTTGTCGGCGAAGGCGAACAATTCGTCGAGCATGGCACGGCTTTCGTCGTCCGGCATGTCCTCGATGCGGGCCGTGATCAGCGGATTGACGTATAGCGCCCGGCGTCCGGTGACCGGGTGGGTGACGGTGACCGGCTGGACGCAGTGCTTGTACTGCGCGATGTCGCCCGAAATATCGACCGTCTCGCGGGTTGCGAAATCGTATATCTGCAACGCCGTGCGCCCTTTGATGCGCTCCTTCATCGCCTCGTCGAGCGCGTCATAGGCCATATACATGTTGGCGAACAGCGTGTTGCCGCCGGTCGACGGCAGTTCCATCGCATACAGGAAGGTGCCCTTGTGCGGCGCGATGTCGTAGCACATGTCGTGGTGGAACCACATTTCGCCGTCGGGCAGCGAGCCGATATATTCGCCGTCCTTTTTGACGTTGGAGACCAGCATGATGGCGGCGTTGTAATCCGCGCCTTCGGGGCGGCGTTCCGGCGGGCGCGATCGCACGCCGACATCGCCGAAATTTTCGGCAAAGGCGGTCTGCCCGTCGGCATCGAGGTCCTGGTCGCGGAACAGCAGCACGATATGGTCGTGCCAGGCATCCTCGATCGCGGCCACGGTCGCTTTGTCCAGCGGTTTCGACAGATCGATGCCGCGGATTTCCGCGCCGAGCGCGGCGGACAGGGGGCGGATATCCAGCGCGGCCGCTGAATCCGTAATCGTGTCGCTCATTCGGCAGCTACTCCTGTCAGGCCCGGCGGATCGCCCGCCAGGACCGGGTTCTCGTCCATCACGGTCAGCCGGCGCAGCTTGCGCCGTTCGGTATCGGGAAAATCGGTGCGCGCATGAATGCTGCAGCGGTTGTCCCACATCACCAGGTCGTCGGGCCGCCAGACATGCTCGTAGCGGAATTTTTCCTGGCGCTGGTGTTCGAACAGGAAATTCAGCATATCGCGGCTTTCGTCTTCCGGCAGGCCCTCGATTTCCTCGGTCATCAGTTCGCTGACATAGAGCGCGGTTCTGCCGGTGACGGGATGTTTGCGGAACACCGGCTGGGCGAAATGGGGCGCGGTCGTCCGGTCGAACTTTCCGTCCTTGGTGACGGCGCCGTATTCGAACACGTGTACTGCCTTGCGCCCGGCGAGGGTGCGTTTGACGTCGTCGGGCAGGGTTTCTGCCGCCAGGTAGCAATTGGCGAAGATCGTGTTGCCGCCGGTCGACGGGATCTCCATCGCGTACAGGGTGGTCGCCTTGTCGGGGCGTTCGCGGTAGGGCGTGTCGGAATGGAACATCATTTCGCCGTCGGGCAGCGATCCGATGGGCTTGCCGTTCTCGCGGATGTTCGAGACCAGCATCACGTTGGGGCCGAGCTCCGCCGCTTCGTTGCGGATTTTCTTCGGCCGCATATGCTTGCCGACCTCGCCGAACCGGCCTGCGAAGGCGGTATGTTCCTCGACCCCGAGCGTCTGGCCGCGGAACAGCAGCACGATGTGTTCGTGCCAGGCGTCCTTTATGGCGGCGATTGTCGCTTCATCCGGCCGCTGTGACAGGTCGATGCCCCGGATCTCGGCGCCGATGGCGTCCGACAGAGGTATGATTTCCATCCCGTGAACCATTCTTTGTGACGTTTCGTTCGGTATCTAAGTATATCGGACCGTAATTTTTCTGTATACGTTTTGCAAAGTAAGCCAACTTATAGTAAGTCGGCTTACTAAAATCCAGACCCGCATCCGCCTGCCTCCGCGAGATCAACCCAGGGACGAAAAGTGGACGAACAGAAATTCATCGCAAGAACAGGCGGGCAATCCGGGCCTGAAGAGTCCGGCGCGACCGGCGGCGGCACCCAGGCCCGCGCCGATTACGTCGGATATCTGATCGGCGACGTGTCGCGGATGATCCGCACGGTCTACGACCGCCGGGTGGAACCGCTGGGGCTGACCCGGGCGCAGTGGCGGGTGATGACGCGGCTGAACCGGCTGGAAAGCTGTACCCAGACCGAACTGGCGGTCGAGCTTGAAATCGAAAAGCCGACCCTCGGCAAGCTGATCGAACGGCTCGAGGCGAAGGGCTGGGTCGAACGCCGGGCGGACGCGACCGACGCCCGGTCCAAGCGGGTGTTTCTCACCCCCGCGGCGCGCCCGCTGCTCAAGGAAATGTATCTGCAGGCGGATGAGGTGATCGAAGGCGTCTTCGCCGGGATCGACCGGGAAGAAGCCGACCGCCTGCGGGACACGCTGGGCCGCATCAAGAACAACCTTGCCGGCATGCTGGACGAGGCGGCGCCGGATGCCGACGGGGAGGGACCATAATGCGCCGCGTCACCCGCCGTTCGCTGGTGCGGATCGTATTGCTGTTCGTGCTGCCGGTCGCGGCGCTTCTTGCCGGCGGGCATTACTGGGTCAAGGCGACCCGCTATGTCACCACCGAAAACGCCTATGTGAAAGCGCATCACCTGGCGATCAGCGCCGACATGGACGGTCGGACGATCCGGGTTCTGGTGAAGGAAAACGACCGGGTGAAAAAGGGCGACCTGCTGTTCGAGCTCGACCCCGAACAGCACCGGATCAACCTGACCCGGTCCGACGCGGAACTCGCCGGCATCCGCAATACGCTGGACGCGCTGCGCGCGGAGTACCGCACGGCCCGGGCGGAGCTTGCCGACGCCCGCCAGGAAATCGACTATTTCAGCCGCGTATTCGAGCGTCAGAAGAAACTGTCGGCGCGCGGTGTCGCGTCGCGCGCGGCATTCGATGCCGCCGAGCGCAACCTGACCCAGGCGCGCCAGGCCGCCCGCACCACGGCCCAGAAAATCCAGCAGGTGCTGGCGAAGCTCGGCGGGCGGGTGGACATGCCGGCGGAACAGCATCCCATGTACATGGAAGCCAGGGCGGAGCGCGAACAGGCGGCGCTCAACCTGCGGCGCACCCGGGTCTATGCCCCCGATAGCGGCATCGTCGGAAAGGTGTCGCTGGAGCCGGGCGAGTATGTCGAGGAAGGCCGGGCGGTCATCCCGATCATCAAGGCGAGCGATATCTGGGTCGAGGCCAATCTGAAGGAAACCCAGCTCGCCCATGTGCGCCCCGGACAGTCGGCGCGGATCGTGATCGACGCCTATCCCGATCACGAATGGAATGCGAAGGTCCTGTCGATCAGCCCGTCGACGGGCGCCGAGCTGTCGGTATTGCCGCCGCAGAATGCCAGCGGCAACTGGGTCAAGGTGGTGCAGCGGGTGCCGGTGCGCCTGAAAATCGACCGGGTGCATGCGGGCGTGCCGTTGCGCGCCGGCATGACGGTCGAAGTGTCCATCGATACCGGGCGCGACCGGTCGCTGTTCCGCATGATGGGCACGGCCCTGGCGGGCATCGCCGGCAAATGACCTCGGTGAGCGTTGCCGCCGGAGACGGCGACCTTCTCAACCGGCGCATGATCACGGCGTCGGTCATGATGGCGACGACGGTGGTCATCATCGACATGACCATTGCGACCATTGCGCTGCCCCACATGCAGGGCGGTCTCAGCGCCAGCCAGGACCAGATTTCCTGGGTGATGACGACCTATTTCATGATGCAGGCCGTGACCATGGCGGCCACCGGCTGGCTCGCCGGGCGCCTCGGCCGCAAGCGGCTGTTCATCGGCGCGCTGATGGGGTTCGCCGTGTGTTCGGTCCTGTCCGGCAACGCCACCTCGATCGAGGAAATCCTCGTCTATCGCGCCCTGCAGGGGATGTTTTCGGCGCCGGTCGTGCCGATCAGCCAGGCGCTGATGCTCGATTCCTACCCGCGGGAAAAGCATGCCCAGGCGGTTTCGATCTGGGGGGTGGGCGTGATGTTCGCCCCCGTGATGGGGCCGGTGATCGGCGGCTGGCTGACTGACGAATACAGCTGGCGCTGGGTGTTTTATGTCTCCATGCCGTTTTCGGTGCTCGGGATCGCCGGCGCGATGCTGTTCATCAAGGAGACGCCGAAGAACCTGCAGCGCCGGTTCGACGTGTTCGGCTTCGCGATGCTGGCGGTCGCGCTTGCGGCGACCCAGTTCCTGCTCGACCGCGGCGAAGGCGAAGGGTGGTTCGATTCCGACCTGGTGATTACCACGGCGACGATCGCCGTGCTGTCGTTCTATCTGTTCGTCGCCCATAGCGCGACGACGAAGAACCCGTTCATCACCGCCGGAATCCTGTCGGACCGCAACTACGCGCTCGGGCTGATGTTCATGTTCCTGCTCGGCGTGCTGGTGCTGTCGATGAACGTCATCATGCCGTTGTTCCTGCAGAACCTGCGCGGCTATCCCATATTGACCGCCGCGCTGGTGATGATGCCGCGCGGCCTGGGATCGCTGTGCGGGCTTATCCTCGCCGGGCGTCTCAGCGGCCGGATGGACCCGCGTACCCAGATCGCGCTCGGTTTCGTCTCGACCGCCTATTCGGCCTATCTGTTCTCGACCTTCACCCCCGATGTCGGAATCTGGGCGTTCATATTCGCCGCGTTCTTCAACGGGATCGGGATCGGGCTGATTTTCGTGCCGCTGACCGCGGTGTCGTTCTGGACGCTGCCCGCCCATCTGCGGACCGAGGCATCGACATTCACCAGCCTGCTGCGCAATTACGGCAGCGGAATCGGCGTGTCGGTGGTGATCAGCGTGCTGTCGCGCAGCCAGGCGACCAGCCACGCCCATATGGCGGAACGCATAAGCCCCTATAACGAATCCATGCAGGCGCCGTGGCTGCCGCCGGAATGGGACCTGTTCACCACAAGCGGACTGCGCCTGCTCGATGCGGAAATTTCCCGCCAGGCGCTGGCGATCGGCTTTCTCAACGATTTCTATCTGATCATGATCGGCGCGGCGATATCGGCGCCGCTGGTCTTCCTGCTGTCGCGCGGCCGGGAAGACGGCAGCGAAGACAAGGTGGAAAGCCTGGCGGCGGAGTAACCCTTTCGCCGGGCGGGCACGGTTGCTATACGGGGCGGAAATCCCCATCACCGAATTCGGGAAACATGGTCCTTCAGAACAAGTCGCGCCTGCGCAACACGCTCAAGAAGCTGAACAGGATACCGTCCGACCGCGCCGAAATGGCGGAGGCCCAGGCCGGCGCGCAGGAAGCGCTGGATTTCCTGTCGATGATGGCGGGGGCCAAGCCGGTCATGCTGCTGGGGCGCGGCTATAACGACCCGGTCTGGATCAAGGGCGTCCTCCAGGTCGCGGCGGATGCCAGGCTGCACATCATCGAAGGGCCGTTCTGGGACGCCAGCGCCGATGCCGGGGCGGGCGCCGACCTGCCGGACTGGTACCTGAACCACGTGCAGCACGCCTTCGCCGAACACCGCGCCTATTACATCACCCGGGCGAAAAACATCGCGGACGAGGTTGTCGAGATCTGCGAGACCGCGGCGGTTTCGGTCGAACAGGAAGCGCGGCTGCTCAACTATCCGGAATGCTGCGTGCGCGCCCATTACCAGCGCGCCGCGGATTACCAGCGGGTGTGGCTGGAACTGTTGCGCCGCAAGGCCGGCGGCGACGACCGGGCGGCGGCCGACATGCTCGCCGCGAACGAGCCGCTGGAGCCCGAAACCGAAGAAGACGTCAAGCGGCTCAACGCGGCGATGCGCGCGATCCCGGTGCCGTTCACCAGCTTCCATTCCTGCGATGCCTGTATTGACGGCGGCCCGACCGCGCCGGCGAATATCAAATCGCTCGAAGGCCGCGCGCTGGCGAACGAGATAGACGAAGGCCTGTCGCGGTCGATCGGGTAGGGGCTACCTGCCCGACACCTTTATCAGAAAGTTTACTTCAGCAGCCCGGCCCGTTTCAGCACGCCGTCGAGGCGTTTTTCGAGATCCTTCGTCGCCGCCACCATGGGCAGGCGGTGTTCGTTTTTCGGCATGATGCCGAGCTTTTTCATCATGTATTTCATGGCGATGGGATTGGTGTCGTAGAACACCGCCTGGTTGATCTCGAACAGCTCGTAATGGAGCTTCTGCGCCTTTTTCAGGTCGCCGGCCCAGACGGCGTCGCACATCCGCGCGAGCTTCTTCGGCTGCAGGTTGCCGACCGCGTTCATCAGGCCGCAGGCGCCGACCGCCATCATCGGGAAGCTGAGGTCTTCGAGCCCGACGAAAATGCGGAAATCCATGCCGAAATGGTCGAGGCATTCGGACGCGAAGCCGAGATCGTCGACCGCGTGTTTCATGCCGACGAAATTGGGGCAGGCCCTGGAAATTTTCTGCAGGGTGTCGAGCGTCACCGACACCGCCGCACGCCCCGGGATGTGATAGATCATCCACGGCAGCGAGGTCTGTTTGCCGAGCTTCTTGTAATACTCCACCAGGCCGCGCTGCGGCGGGCGGGTGTAATAGGGGGTGACGATCAGCAGCGCGTCGGCCCCGGCCTTTTCGGCATGGTCCGTCAGGGCGCTGGTTTCCTGCATGTTCTGCGAGCCCGTCGCGGCGACGATCGGCAGCTTGCCGGCGCAGGCCTCGACCGCGACGTCGACGATGCGGTTGCGTTCCTCGACCGTCAGCGATGCCGGTTCCGACGTGGTGCCGTTGACGAGGATGCCGTGCGAGCCGTTCTTGACCTGGAATTCGACCAGCCCCGCATAGGCGTCGTAATCGACCTTGCCGTTCTTGAACGGCGTGATCAGCGGCGGGATGGACCCCTTCAGGAAGTCCTTGGGAAGTTTCATCATGGTCTGGGTCTCCGGAATTCAGCAAGCGTCACCCCGGCACAGGGCCGGGGTGATGATGGCAGCGTTACGCGGGCGGTTTATTCGCCGGCTTCGAGAAGCTCGGACGCATTGGTTTCGAACCCGGAATTGGCGCCGAGGACCGACCACGGGTGCTTCAGGTTTTCCTGCCACAGCAGGCTTTCCATGAAGATGTTCAGCGGCTGGTCCTGGATCGTCAGTTCGTAAACGGATTCGTCGTAGGACGCGTGATTGTGCACGCCCCAGCCCGGCGCCGACAGCATCAGGTCGCCGGCCTTCCATTCATAGACCTTGCCTTCGACGGTCGACCGTCCGGTGCCGTGGAAATAATAGTTCATCGCCGACGACACATGCCGGTGCGGCTGGTCGACGATCTTGGGCGGGCGCACGGTCATGGTCGCGAAGAAGTTCGGCGTGGTGCCGTTGAACCGTGTCGTCATCGGGTTGAACAGCAAATACAGCCGGCGGCCGCGATAGTCGGAACCGAGCGCCGTCAGCTTGTCGAGCTCGGCCTTCACGTCCTGCCACGGCCAGTGCAGCGCGCTGGAATCGACCGATGCCGGGTTGATAAGGGTCTCGTAGGGCATCAGCCAGGCGCCGTCGTCGTTGAGCTGGAACGTGCCGTAGGGGCTTTTGGTGGTGGCGTCGGCCTCGTTCGCTTCGGCTCGGGCTTTTTCCGCCGCGGCCTGGCGGTTGGCGGCTTCCACCAGTTCCATCATGGGCGGCGGTTCTTCGTCGACGATGTGGACGTTCATCTTTTCGAGCAGCGCGGCGTTCGAATAGGTCAGGCGGACGTGGAGGTCCTTGGAATCGTTGACGTGCCAGTAGGTGCCCATCGACGGGAAATTGTAAACGTCGTACTGGTTGAAGCCGATCTTCTTGCCGTTGATGATGGAATGGCCTTCGCCCTGGATGCAGAAATTGACCTGGGTCGAATTGTGGCGGATCGGGGCGGTCTGTTCGCCCGGCTTGAGGACTTCGAGCGTCACGCGGACCCCGGGGTTCAGCCCCGGCCCGACGCCGAGTTCCTGCCAGCGGGGATGCACGATCAGCGACTGCCGGCGGCCGTTTTCTGGGCGCGGCTGTTCCGCCAGACGGGCGATTTCCTCGTCGATCTCTTCCTTGGTGATCGTGATCGGATCCCAAAGGTCGAGCTTTTCGGGATATGTGTAGCCCGTACGGTCGATGAATTTCGGATTGTCGCTCATCTGATCTTCCTCCGATTGTCCGGACCGGTTTTCCGCCGTCCGGTATATTCCTTAGATATCTTAGTAATTATGCAAATGCAGAGTCAAGCAAGGTCCTGAACCGCGGCCGGGGCATATCAGTCCTCGGCAGCGGCCAGGTTTTCGCGGACTTTTTTCAAAAGGCTCCGCAACTGGTCGAATTCGTCGTCCGTCAGCCCGGCGGTCGCGATATCGTTTACCTCGACCGCGACCGGCATCAGTTCGGCTTTCATGGCCCTGGCGGTGTCGGTCAGAAAAATATTGATCGTGCGGCGGTCTTTCGGGTTGCGGACCCTTTCCACCATGCCGTTGCGGGCCAGAAGCCGCAGGGCGCTTACGGTTGTCGGCTCGGTCGTGCCCACGCGGCGGCTGAGTTCCCGCTGGCTCAGACCTTCCTCGTCCCACAGGGTGCGCAGGAAATACCACTGGCCGGGTGTAATCTGGTGCGCCTGCAGGCGGTTGCGCAGCGCTTTCGCGAACAGAAGATGCGTATCCCGGACTAGGTAACCGGCGCTTTGTTCTGGCTTCAGGTTGCCGATCTCTGCCACGGAATCCGCGTTTGCGGTATCCGTTTTGGCGGGCTGATTAAATTGCACGTTCAAGACGCGGCCTCGCTGGTCGGTATCGGTATTAGAAATTTATTCCTTAGATATCTTATTGGTTGATAGCCAACAGGACAACCCGCATGACATAAATTCGCGAATCGGCCCGGTCCCGCTTGGCGGCGTTGACGGTCCTGCGCTAGTCTTGCCGCCCTGAACGCGGGAGGACCGGTTGAAAAAGAGCGTGAACGATATCGGCGGCGAGCACGGCACCGACTGGGGCCCGATACCGATGACGGACAAAGAGCTGCCCGACTGGGCGAAGCTTTCCATCGCCCTGCGCGGGGCGCTTGGCGATAACGGCGCGCGGCTCGTGAGCCTGCATGAAGGGCGGCGTGCGCGCGAGGAAATGGGCTACGAGCGCTATCACGCGCTCGGTTATTTCGAGATGGGGATGCAGGCCATCTGCGATATTCTCGTTCAGAAAGGCATTGTGACCGGCGAAGAGGTGGACAAGCGTATCGGAAAACTTCGCGCCGAAGCGGGGCCGAAGCGGGATCGTGACGGCAGTTGATATTGGGTGCCAACAGTCGCAAGATACATCTGTAAAAAGGGAAATGGGATGAACCAGCGCCAGCACGATATGGGCGGCATGGAAGCGGGGCCCGTCGTTTCGGACGAGCATGCGACCGAGCCCTGGGCCAAGATGATCACGTCGCTCGCCGCCGCGCTGCGCGAGGACGATCTTATGCGGATCGACGAATTGCGCCGGGCGCTGGAGGATTTGCCGCCCGATGTTTACGCGCAGGATTATTTCGAGCGCTGGTCGGAGGCGATGGTCAACCTGCTTGAGGAAAAGGGGCTCCTGACCCGCGACGAGGTCATGGGCAAGATGAACGCGCTCAAAGCGAAACTGGAGGGCTGACGATGGTAATGTTCAATGTCGGCGACCGGGTCCGGATCAAGGATTCGCACCCGCCCGGGCATCGCCGCACGCCGTATTACGTGCGCGGCAAGACCGGCGTGGTCGAACGCTATTGCGGCGATTTCAAGAACCCGGAAGAACTGGCTTACGGTTTCGACGGCACGCCCAAGCGCGAACTGTACCGCGTACGGATTACGCAGACCGAACTGTGGCCCGATTACGAAGGGTCGGACAGCGATACGCTGGATCTGGAAATTTACGATCACTGGCTCGAGAAAATCGGGGGGTAACGAAATGACGACCGACGACCGCGGCACGCATTCGCACGACCACGACCACGATCACCCGGGAACGACGCCGGATGTGAACGAAACCGGCTATTACGAACTGATGGCCGAGGCGATGAAGGAACTGCTGATCGAGAAGGGCGTGGTCAAGGCGGAAGACGTGCGCCGCAACCTGGAATTTCTCGACAGCCGCGACCCTGCCGAAGGGGCGACGATCATCGCACGCGCCTGGACCGACGATGCGTTCAAAAAGCGCCTGCTCGAAGACGGCACAAAGGCGGTCGAGGAAATGGGCTTCCCCATGGGGGATGCCGAACTGATCGTCGTCGAAAATACCGACGATGTGCACAACATGATCGTCTGCACGCTGTGTTCGTGTTACCCGCGCACCATCCTCGGACTGCCGCCGGACTGGTACAAGTCCAAAAGCTACCGCGCCCGCGCGGTGGTCGAACCGCGGTCCGTGCTGAAGGAATTCGGCACCGACCTGCCCGAAGGCAAGACCGTCCGGGTTCACGATTCCAATGCCGATATGCGGTATCTGGTCTTGCCGCAGCGGCCCGACGGAACCGAAGGCTGGTCCGCCGAACAGCTTGCCGCCGTGGTAACGCGGGATGCGATGGTCGGGGTAACGCTGCCCCAGGCCTGACGGGTCATCCCGGGGCGTTCGTGCGCCTTGCGGTCCGTGCCGTCAGGCGGCAACACCCTCTGCCGCGGCGGGGCCGGGCAACAACACCCGTTCCGGCGGGAAAACGATCGTAACGATGGTGCCTTCTCCGACTACGCTGGCTATTTTCAGCGTCCCGCCATGCAGTTCGGCGAATGACTTGGTGATGGGCAGGCCCAGTCCCGTGCCGCCCTCGGAGCGGGCATAGGCGCTGGCGGCCTGGCCGAACGGTTTCAGCACCGTTTCGATATCTTCTTCCGCGATGCCGCAGCCGTGGTCGCGGATTGCTATTTCCAGCGCGCCGGTATCCGAAATGCGCGCGGAAGCGTTGATGACGCTGCCCTCGGGCGAGAATTTCACCGCGTTCGAT
>TARA_R110000868_G_scaffold383578_9_pt1 | contig 21755 bp, 19 predicted proteins | sample TARA_R110000868 | Tara Oceans TARA_R110000868 (sample SAMEA4397489) | marine metagenome | biome: Polar Biome; feature: [SRF] surface water layer (ENVO:00010504); material: water (ENVO:00002006), including particulate matter (ENVO:01000060) such as... | depth 5 m | reverse complement strand
CCAGCTCTTATATACAACCAAATCATCAAGCCAATACCAACAATAACATGGAGCCCGTGGATACCTGTCATTACATAATATATGCTGAAGAAGATATTTGCTTTAGGATGATCTAAAACAGCAAGTACTTCAGGTGTGGGGTTCCAAAAAGAACCAGGAGCAATGCCCAAATGTAGTTTGTGCTCATACTCAAAATATTTAATAACGAGAAAGACACATGCTAAAAGAATAGTGATCATTAAATTGATACGAAGTCCCTTAATCTCATTTCTTTGAGCAGACCTAATGGCCATTGCTACAGTTAAACTACTACCAATAAGTACGATAGTGTTTATGCCACCCCAAACTTTATTAAGCTCGAGAGCTGCTTGAGAAAATAAATCGGGATACCAAACCCGGAAAATTATATACGCGCAAAAAAGCCCGCCAAAGAAAAGTATTTCGTTTACCAGAAATACCCACATCCCTAATTTTGCAGAATCAAACTGTTGGTCTGAGTCTACAAAATGATGTTGAACATGAGCTGGTTGCGATGCTGAATGATTCGCCATGTTTACGTTAGTTTTATAGTTAATTAAGCTTTTTTAGTTTCTTCAGATACAGCTTCATCCTGATGCTCACCATGCCCATTATGAGAAACGGCTATACCAAGTTGAAACTCTTCCATAGGCTTGTGATAATCGTATGGATGATTAATTACAACAGGAGTATGATCGAAGTTGTGGAAATCAGGAGGTGATGTTGACTGCCATTCTAAACCACGGCTGTTCCAAGGATTCGAAGGAGCTTTTTCTCCACCAAATAATGATTTCACTAGATAGTATAAAATGATTAAGAATGCTACTCCAAGGATATAGGATCCTATCGTAGAAGTTTGGTGGAATGGTTGGAACTGATCGATGTAGTTGTAATATCTTCGAGGCATTCCTTGTGCTCCCATTACAAACTGTGGTAAGAAAGTCATGTTAAAGCCGATGAAAATCAAAACAGCAGAAATCTTTCCAAGAGTTTCATTATACATTTTTCCAGTCATTTTTGGCCACCAATAGTGAAGACCTGCAAGAAGAGCAATGAGTGTTCCACCCATCATAACGTAATGGAAGTGAGCCACAACGTAATAGGTGTCATGAAGGTGGATATCAACAGAAAGAGCACCAAGCATGATGCCTGTAAAACCACCAATTGAGAAAAGGAATAAGAAAATAAAGACATAGATCATTGGGGTCTTCATTTCGATTGAGCCTTTATATAAAGTCGCAACCCAGTTTAGAATCTTAATACCTGTAGGAATTCCTACTAAGAAAGTAAGGAATGAAAATACGGTAGTTGCTACTGCAGACTGACCAGATGTAAACATATGATGTCCCCATACGAGGAATCCGATAAAAGCGATAGCTAAAGAAGAAAGAGCAATTGCCCAGTATCCGAAAACGGTTTTCTTAGAAAATGTAGAAATAACTTCCGAAATAATTCCAAACCCTGGAACAATCATAATGTAAACAGCAGGGTGGGAGTAGAACCAGAAGAAATGTTGGTATAAAACAGGATCTCCACCAAGTGCAGGATCAAAAATTCCAATATCCAAAATATTCTCAAAAGAGAGTAAGAGAATGGTAATTGCAAGAACAGGAGTTGCAAGAACCTGAATTATAGAAGTAGCATATAATGCCCAAACATTTAATGGTAATCTTCCCCAAGTTATACCTGGAGCTCTTAACTTATGAATAGTAGTAATGAAGTTTGTTCCAGTTAATATGGAAGAAAAACCAAGAATAAATACACCTAGTGTTACCCAAATTACTCCGGCAGAGTTTGCATCAGAACTATAAGGAGTATAAAAAGTCCAACCAGTATCGAAACCATTCATATAAAGTGAAATGAAGGTAAAGATCGCTCCAATAACATAAATATAGAAACTAGCTAGGTTTAACCTTGGGAAAGCTACATCTTTTGCTCCGAGCTGCATTGGCATAATAAAATTACCAAGTGCTGCGGGAATACTAGGCACGAGTACAAAGAATACCATCATTGCGCCATGCAAGGTAAATAGCTGATTATAAGTATCAGCTTCAATAAAAGTTTTTGCTGGAGTCCAAAGTTCAGTTCTTAAAGCGAGAGCTAAAAATCCTGCTAGCGCAAAGAAAAAAGCTACTGATGCGAGATACATTAGACCTATTTTCTTATGATCTACTGTAGTCATCCATGCCCAAACACCTTTCTCATCGGTAAGATAAGTATTCGTAGGATTTTCAGAAGGTATAAACCTCTGAACTTGAAGAGTCGTCATTTTTTTTGTTTCCACTTCTGCCATATCACTTAAGTGTTTTTAGATATTCAATAATATTAGTGATCTCATCATCGCTGATACGACCTTCATAAGGTGTCATCACATTTTGGTAGCCTGCTACAATTTTTTCGCCCGGGTATAGAATTGATTCTCTTATATAATTTTCATCAACGGTTATGGTAGAGCCATCTGTCATTTGCTCACTTCTTCCCCAAATACCTTTGAATGAAGGGCCAATTTTGGCGGATCCATCCAAGGAATGACAAGTTTGACAACCCTGAAGATTAACTAGAGCTTCACCTTGTTCAACTGGGGTGCCTGATGGACCTCCACCATTTAACTCTAACCATGTTTCAAATTCCTCTGGCTCATGAACAATTACTTTTGCTAACATGTCTGAGTGACTTGTACCGCAGTATTCTGTACAGAAAATTTGAGATTCACCAGTCTCTTCAGCTTGAAACCAAACATAGGTATATCTACCAGGAACTACATCATGTTTTACGCGGTAGTCTGGGATGAAAAATGAGTGTAGTACATCTCTTGATTGTAGCACTACTTTAACCGGCTTTCCTTTTGGGACATGTAGCTCATTAAGCGTTTGCGCACCGTTTTCGTAGTTAACTGCCCAGTTCCATTTAAAGCCTGTTACATGAATCTCATAAGCATCATTTGGTACAGCTTTAAGATTTAGCCAGCCAGAGTATCCCCATCCAAAAATAACTAAACAAATAAGGAGTGGAACAACAGACCAAGTAATTTCAAGGGCATGGTTGTGATAGATTACAGGAGTTTCATCGTCCTCTGACTTACGCTTATACTTAATTGCGAAGTAAATAAGTGCGATGGTGATTCCTAAAAGAAGTATTAAGCTCACTTCGTTAATGAAGTGAAATAGCCCATCGGTAGAATCTGCCGTAAGCGGAGATTTATTTTCCGGGAGCATGAAATCGAAGAGTCTTCCCATTATTGGTGGTCGATTTTTGAAGTTACGTTTTTACCTTTTTCGCGTAGCCAAAGAAGGCCTAAGAAGATACCAAGAATTATTAGTGTAGCCAAGCCACCAATTTTCATAATATTGATTGCAACTGGCGCATAACTATTGGAATCTGGGTCATATTGATAGCAATACATAAGTAATTTTTCGGCAGTAGAACCTATTTTTCCATCAGCCGATTCATATAGAGCATTGCGTACATCAAATTCATTGTATTGAATGCCATAGAGATAACGGGTAATTTTTCCATTTGGACTAAGCATTATGATTGCAGCACTATGAGCAAACTCGCCAGTTCCTTCCACCTCATTATATTTAAAACCTATTGCATTAATAATTCTATCAATTTCTTTTTTATTTCCAGTTAAGAAATGCCATCCATCTTGAGCGAAGTTTTTCTTCAATTTTGAAGTATATCTCTGTTTGTATTCAGCTGCCAGTAGGTAATCTTCTTTTGGATCTATGCTGAAAGATATGATTTGATATTCTTCACCAAGATTCCATGCTAATTCACCCGCTACATTCAAAACTCCATCAATAACGAGCCCACAAAGCATAGGACATTCGAAATAAAGTGGATTTAGAATAACTGGTTTTCCTTCTTGTAATAAGGAACCAATAGTAACACTATCGCCTTTAGATGTAGCAAACTTGGCATCGAGTGGAATAAATTCCCCAAGATGTTCATCAATACCCACGCCTTGCAGTGCTTCCGGTTGTGATCTATTAAGCTGAGCTTCAGCATTATAGGGAAGAGAAAGCACTGTGAGCAAGTAAAATGCGAACAATGCAATACGTTTCATAGAATTAATCGACAGCTATTTTATTGATAGCTTCTTCAATTGGAATACGGTATACGCCATCTTCAAGATCAACAACACCATAGGAATTCAAGTGTTCAGTTTGATCTGCTTTCAGTTTAGTAATCTCTAAATATGTACTTGAATTAGAAGCGTTCTTTTGAGCGTTCGAATAAGAATATTGTGAGAAAAATATCAATGATACAATGAAAACAATGACCGTAACAACTCCTAAGCCCGACCATAAAAATAATTTATTATAGTCTAGGTTTTCATTTTCAACACCATGATTAACGGACTCGATGAAGATCGAATCGTCAGATTCTATGCTTACATCTTCAATAATAGAAGAAGTATGATGCGCATGACTTTGTGAAGAACCTCCAAAAACAGAAGCAGCATTACTCTTAAGCTCAGAAGTCCAAGCTAACACTTCATCTACTGAAATATCATATTTTTTTGCAAGTTCAGAGTATATTTTATTTTCCTCTGAAACGGCTTCAAGGGCAACTTTTGCTTTAAATTCTGCGCTGTGCTTAGAAGACATATTTATGAATCGATTATTGGTGATACGTTTTTTCGAGGCATTCTTCCAACTTTGGATCGTTTTCAGGAATCATGCTATTTTGTTTAAATCTCCAGAAGAACAATCCAAAGAAAATCCCTCCTAGACCTAAGAAAGTTGTTACATCCATCCAGCTAAAGTGGATTCCATGAGCACTTAATGTTGGCATTGCAATCCAGTAAATTTCAAGGAAATGCATGATTACAACCGTTGTTGCCACGAAAATTAGAACACCTTTTCTGTGTTTTTGTTCTCTATTTAATAGAGTTAGGAAAGGAAGTAAAAATCTAAAAAGAAGTAGTCCAAAGGCAATGTACTTCCAACTTCCTTCAAGTCTATGGTAAAACCAAAGTGTTTCTTCAGGAAGGTTAGCATAATAAATCAATAAGAATTGACTAAAAGCGATATATGCATAAAATATTGAGAAAGCGAATAGCCAAGCCCCAAGATCATAAATATGTACTTGTGTTATGGTGTTTTTTAAATACCCATTTCTATGAAGAAAGAATACCATTAATATCATAACCGCCCAGAAACTCTGGAAAGAAATTGCAAAGAAGTAAACCCCAAACATAGTAGAGAACCAGTGTGGATCCAATGACATCAACCAGTCAAAGCCAGCAAAAGCGATTGTGAAACCAAAAAGTGGTATGGCAGGAGCACTCACTTTTCTCATTAGAGTTGTAATTCCCCAATCACCAGTTTTTTCAAGCTCAACAGATGCTTTATATAATTTATTGCCAACAAATCCCCATATTGCAAAGTATATAACTTGACGAATAATGAAAAACGGACTATTAAGAAATGCTGACTTTGCTTTTAAAATTTTATCAGTTGCTACAGCATCTTCATGAGACCAGTGATACAAACTATGAATACCTAGCAGGACAGGAATAAGTAAAATAGCCCAAATCCAGATATTAGCCCCAAATGTTTCAGGAATACGACGAACTACTACTCCCCACTTAGATTTTGTAATATGATGAAACATCACCATAAACACTGAGGCTAATGAAATACCAGTAAAGAAGGTAAAACTTACCAAATATGAGAAAAAGAATTGCTCATGATTTGTAAAATATCCTAGTGCGCTGGCAAGCAGTCCAACAGCACCCACAGCAAATAAAATTTGAGGCAGCTTGCTATCAGCTGGAAATTGTAAAGAATCGGTTATTGTAGGCTTATGACTCATGTTCGATGTGTTTAAGCAAATCTCTTAGTTATCGCTCAGCGTTTTAATGTATTCTACGATGGATTTTAAATCAGCTTCAGAAAGCGATCCATAGGCATCTGCCATTAAGGGGTCATATCCATCTGTAACTTTTGCATATGGATTTACTATGGATTCGATTATATATTCATCATTTTTGGTAATAGTGATGGATTCCCCATCTTCAGTTACAACTTTTCCTTCACTTCCATAAACGTTCAACCAACTAGGACCGATGAGTGAAGAACCATCCTGAGAGTGACAAGCAGTACATGCATATTGTGTAATTAGTTCTTCGCCACGAGCAGCTGTAGCTACAACTTCGCCTTGGTCTGCTGGGGATCTAGCTTCTTTAAGAGCAGTAAGTCGTTCTTGTTCTGCTTCATACTCAGCTTTTAGGTCATCCAGATTGATATCGTATTCCGTAATTTCGTCTTCAGTAATATTTTGACTTGCTTGAAGTGCTCTAATATATCCAACAATAGCCCAACGGTCTTCCACTTTAATTTGATGAGCATAAGAAGGCATATTTCTTACTCCATTATAAATAGCAGAGTATATTTCTCCATCGGTTGCTTCTCGTAAGCGTTGTTGATGAAAAGAAGGGGCAGGAACATATCCATACTGTCCTGTCATTATGATTCCTTGTCCATCACCAGTAATACCATGGCAAGGTGTGCAATAAATTTCGTAGCGTTCTTTTCCTCTGTAGAGGAATGATTGTGTGAACTCAACAGGAGCGTTCGCAATCCAATCACTGTTAGCATCAACACCTTCGTAGTATGCTAAGTCAGCTTTTCTAAAGCCTCTAGCAACCGTTCCTTTAACAGGTTGGCGCATTGAGCGTCCATCAGAAAAGAAATTATTTTGTTCCTGAGCTTCTTTTCGAAGCTGCTGATCCATGTTCATATTGGGATGAATCGGAGGTTTTTCAGAAATCGTACCTCTACATCCAACCAATAATGCACCAACTGCAAAAATTCCAGCGGCTCTTTTAATTCCTTTAAGATTCATGAACGATGATATTCCGTGATTACTCTTAGTCATATACTTCCTCAATATGAGTAGCACCTGCTTCTTCAAACAACTGGCGAACCAAGTCTGCCTGAAATTTACTGTCTTTTGCTTCAATACAAACAAAGAATCCATCATCAGTAGCTTTTTTAAATCGCTCAACATTAAACAATGGATTATGAAGTTTAGGAAGTCCGTTTAAAAAAAACATTCCAAATACTGCCCCAAATGCAGAAAGAAGTACTGTTAATTCGAAAGTGACTGGAACCCAAGCTGGAGCATTAAAAAATGGTTTACCACTAATATTGAGTGGATAGTCCATTACTGACATAAAATACATCATAGATAGTGCACCTAGGAAACCCATTGTTCCTGTGGTAAGCACAATCCAACCTAATTTAGATTTAGGAAGATTCATTGCTTTATCAATTCCATGAATTGGAAAAGGGGCATAGGTATCAAATTTATCGTAGCCTGCTTCTACAACTATCTTAGATGCATCAATTAAGGCTCTAGGATTCTTAAACTCGGCAAGTATGCCATATAGTTCAGAAGTTTCGATCGTTTGTGTCTTTGCTGTACTCATAGTCTTTAAACCTTCTCAACTTTAGGTTTAGGAACTTCCACTATATGTGGATGATATTCGTGATTCTCATCATAATTATGAGGATCAGCTTGTGGTAAAACTGCTTTTATCTCTGCAATAGCAATCATAGGTAAGAAACGAAGGAAAGCAAGGAACAAAGTAAAGAAGATTCCGAAAGTTCCTACGTATGTTAACACATCCCAAATGGTAGGGGAGAAATATCCCCAAGATGATGGAAGGTAATCGTTTGCAAGTGAAGTTACAGTAATTACAAATCGTTCAAACCACATACCAATATTCACTACAATGGAAATAAAGAAAGTAAAACCAACATGACGTCTTAATTTCTTGAACCAAAATACCTGTGGAGAAATTACATTACAAAGCATCATGGTCCAGTATGCCCACCAGTAAGGACCAGTGGCACGAAGCATGAATATTGCTTTCTCATATTCAACACCACTATACCAAGCGATAAAAAACTCCATTATATATGCAAAACCAACCATTGAACCTGTTACGAGAATAATGATATTCATTTTCTCCATGTGGTCATTGGTCATGATGTCTTCCATGCCATATACTTTTCTGGTAATAAGCATTAAAGTAAGTACCATCGCAAATCCAGAGAAAACGGCTCCTGCAACAAAGTACGGTGGGAATATTGTTGTATGCCAACCTGGAATCATTGAAACGGCGAAATCAAAGGATACGATAGTGTGTACAGAGAGTACAAGTGGGGTGGCCAAACCAGCTAAAATCATATAAGCTTTTTCGTAATTCCACCAAGCGCGGTTACTACCTGTCCAGCCAAGAGCACCAATTCCGTATGCAATTTTTCTGATCTTGTCGGTTGCTTTATCCCGTAATGTAGCAAGATCGGGTACTAGTCCTACATACCAGAAAAGTAATGAAACAGTGAAATACGTGGAAACTGCAAACACATCCCATAGAAGAGGAGAGTTAAAGTTAGGCCACATTGCCATTTGATTTGGAATCGGGAAAACCCAGTAAATAACCCAAATACGACCAACATGGATACCAGGAAACATTAACGCACAAATAACGGCGAAAATGGTCATGGCTTCTGCAAATCGGTTAATGGCAGTACGCCAATCCTGCCTAAAAAGGAAAAGAATGGCTGAAATCAGTGTTCCTGCGTGACCAATACCAACCCACCAAACGAAGTTGATAATCGCCCAACCCCAACCTACAGGGTTCATAAGTCCCCAAACTCCTGTTCCTTCCCAAATTAAATATCCTACTGCAAACAAAAATACCCCTAAAAGAGCATTAGCTATCAGCATAAATAGATACCAAAGCTTAGGAGTAGGGCGTAGGTTTACATCAGTAACTAGTTTAGTAATACTGGCGAAGTCATGATTGCCTTTAACAAGAGCGGGTTCTGGTACGTATTCGTATTTACTCATTAGTGGGCGGGTTCCTGATTAGTCTCGTCTACCAAAACTGGGTTTGGGTTCGTCAATTTAGCGATGTAAGAAGTACGAGGTCGTACATTTAGTTCTTCAAGCATCAAATAATTACGTTCATTGTGTTTCATTTTTGCAACTACACTATTGTTGTCGGTCAAATCTCCGAAGTAAATAGCATCAGCGGGGCATGCTTGTTGGCAAGCTGTTACAACTGATCCATCGGCAGGTTTTGGAGACTTAGTTTTGATTTTAGAATCAATTTTAGCTCTATTAACCCTTTGAACACAGTATGTACATTTTTCCATAACCCCACGGAAACGTACTGTTACCTCAGGATTCATTGCCATTTGAATAATATCTGGATCTTCTCCTGAAGTAAGGTATTCTTTAGGGTAGTTGAAGAAGTTGAAGCGACGAACTTTAAATGGACAGTTGTTTGCACAATATCTCGTACCAATACAACGATTGTAAGTCATTTGGTTCATTCCATCGTCACTATGCGTAGTTGCCGCAACAGGACAAACTTGCTCGCAAGGAGCTAATTCGCAATGCATACAAGGTACTGGCTGGTGAACAGCTTGTGGATTGTGTTCATCACCCATATAATATCGATCATTTCTGATCCAATGCATTTCACGACCACGACTCACTTCCCGTTTTCCAATTACGGGAATGTTATTTTCACTTTGGCAAGCGATTACACAAACACCACAGCCAAAACAGCTGTTTAGATCGATTGCCATTCCCCATTGAGGTTCATCGGCAGAATAAGTTTGTTCATCAAAAAGTGAAATTGGTTGATCTTCACCAAGTTCAGCAGCTTCTTTCATTCCAGGTACAGCATACTTATGTACATAAGCAAAAGAAGCATACTCAGGAGTGTTTTTATATTTTTCTAGCGTAGCTTGGCGATACATATCACGCCCTTCAAGGCTATGATGATCTTGAACACAAGCAATTTTATAAGTTCCTTTTGTTACAGAGACAGCCCCTGAAGCAAAAAGTGAAGTGTGAAGTGGATAAATATTTACTCCACCATAATTCTCAGAAGGATCGAACAGCTGAGAGCTTTCAATTCCTTTATCTGCAACTCGACCGATTCCTTCACGACCATAACCAACATTCAATGTGATTGAATCGTCAGCATGACCTGGTTGAATCCAAGCTGCAATCGTAATTGATTTTCCGTTTACAGCAACATTTACAAGGCCTTCATTTTCAACACCTAAAGAAGTAGCTGTTGCAGGACTCATCAATGCAACGTTATCCCAAGTAATTTTTGTCATAGGATCTGGGAGCTCTTGCAACCATCCTAAATTTGCAAAACGACCATCATATATAGATGCATCTGGTCTAATTACTACTTCAATACCATCTATCGAGGTAGTTTGAGAAGGAGTTACAGTCCTAAGGCTAACAGTAGCTTTTCTATAAACTTCTTTAACATCCACACCATCGTGAAGAATATCCTTCCAACGGTTTTCAAATCCACTACCTGAATAATATCCTTTGAACGTATTCTGTACAAGCTCATAGCCTGAAACTAGATCCTCATTCACAATAGTACTCAGAAGTTCTATTTCGCTTAGAGAATCGTGTAATGGTTGAATTTGAGGCTGAATTACTGAGCGAGCTCCACCAAATGAGAACCCATCACCCCAAGCTTCTAAAAAGTGAGATCGGCTAATGTGCCATGATGCAGATTTTGAACTTTCATCTTTATACGTTCCAAAATGAATTACCTCATCTACATTTTCTAATGCACCAGCGAAATCAAGATCAGCGGAAGTAGTGTACACTGGATTTGTTCCGATCATAACAACAGCGTCAAAGTTTCCAGCTTTCATTCCTGAAACTACATCAGCAAAAGCCTGTTTGTTATTTTGATTATCGAATGAAGGTACTTGAAGATAATTAACTGTACTGCCATTATTATTAAGAGCAGTGTTAATTGCTGCAACTACAGCGTGTGAATTAGAAGAGTGGGCAAAACCTATTGAAACTGCGCTGCTTCCTGCATGTGATGCTAAATCATCAGCAAGAGCTGTAATAAAGTCACTTCCAGTAAAATGATTATTAACACTTCTGAAGGCGTTTAAGCCATTAACTCTTGTAGAAAGAGTAGCTGCAAGTGCGTTTGCGAAAGCTTCAACTTCGCTAGCTTTAACGCGAAGTCTATTATCAGCATATGCACCTGTTAATGTAAATCCATTTTCGATAGAATAAATTCTATTCATGCTGTCGCTATTGCTAGTCACTTTACGCCGACCAGTAACTTGCTTAGCATACTCTACATTATTTGGATGAGTTGGAGATAAAAAATCATCATCCAAAGAAACAACTACATCCGCATTTGTGTAATTATAATGTGTTCTTAACCTGCTTCCAAAAGCAATACGATTACCTTCAATTGCATTATCTTCACCAAAAGGTTCATATGTTACCCATTTAGCATTACTAAACTTACGAAGAGCACTTTGCTTAAGAGTAGTATATGTAGGTGAGGAGTTAGCTTCAGAAATAAATGCTATTCGTTTGTTTCTGTCTGTAAAATAGTTTTTAGCAAATGCTACGAAATCTTGAATAGTAGCTTTTTCCCCATTACGAAGTGGAGAACGTGAACGATCAGGATCATACATCTCAAGAATGGTAGCCTGATGATAAGCATTGGTATTTCCCCAGCTTCCTGGGTGAAGGTCATTACCTTCAACTTTAGTAGGGCGGCCTTCATGATTCTCAACTACCAAACCAGTTAAACTTCCTTGGAAAGGCATTGCCGTTGCATAAAACAAAGGAATACCTGGTACAATATCTTCAGGTTGATTCGAATATGGAAGAATTTTCTGAACCGGTCTACGGCAAGCTGCAAACCCTGCAAGAGCTATAGAAGCTCCCATAACTCTAAGGAATCCTTTTCGTGAAACTCCGTCTGTCAATTCCGTAGCATTCTCAGGGAATTCTCGTTCTACAAAGTTCTTGTACTCTTTATTCTGAGCTAACTCGTTTAAACTTTTCCAGTAGGTATTCTGTGTTACTTCGCTCATCGGGTGATGTATAGGTTCAAATATCCTTCGTTATTAATAATGACAGCCCTGACAATACTGAGGCGGGCTAACATTATTTTTCTTAACTAATTCGCTTCCAAGTAAAACTTGATTTGCAACTTCATAACCCATTGTAGTCACTTCTTCTACTGGGCGTAAAAATTTCTCTGGTTCACGGTGGCAATCTAAACACCAAGCCATATTTAAAGGCTCTGCTTGGTAAACAATTTCCATCTTATCAATTCTACCGTGGCAACTTTCACATCCTACACCAACATTTACATGTGCAGCATGATTGAAATAAGCATAATCAGCTAAGTTATGAACTCTTACCCACTCAACTGCCTTCCCAGTTTCCCAACTTTCACGAATTGGCTCAAGCTTTTCACTTTCCGTTAAAACTTGACTATGACAATTCATACAAGTTTGAGTAGGAGGGATATTGGCTTGTTTAGATTCAAATACTGAAGTGTGACAATACTGGCAATCGATACCAAGTTTATCCACATGAATTTTGTGTGAGTAAGGAACAGGTTGAGTTGGGGCATAGCCAACATCAGTATATTTTGGAGAGAAGAAATACCAAATCCCTAGGATCACCACATTTGCTGTGACAATTATTCCAATAAGTAATTTTCGAGGAACTTGATTTGACCACTTAGGGAAAATCTGCGCCATAAATCGATTGCTGATTAAGTTTGTGGATTCAGTTTATGGATTCAGTTTGTTAACTCAAATTTAGAAGCCGGGCAAAACTATCGAATTTTTAGTTCGATTAGAACTATAAGATGCCAAGAAAGCTTATTTAAATTCGTTCTAAATAATTCTCGAATAATCCACAAAAATGTTAGTTAAATTTTCGTTGTGAAGATAAGAACATTTCTCCAAAAATCTTGGTTTGAAATACAAAAATTGGAAACAATGCTTTGAGATTACCTTAACTTAAAGCCTCTCAACTAAGAAGATAAAGATTAGAATTTCTATAAGATGCAAAAAGACATAGATATACCTGAAAGTTTAAAATTTTTTGAAGAAGTAAATGCAAAGAAAGCGATTAGTATAATAGTAGGTATTAGCCTCGCTGCGCTTTTGTTCTTGGTTTGGTTAATCTATATCAAAGCCCCTGCAGTTTCAGAATTGCCATGGATAAAAAATCTTTCGGCACTTAATGCGACATTTAATTCATTAAGTACTTTATTTTTGTTACTCGGTTTTAGAGAGATTAAAAGACGGAATTTTGTAAAGCATATGAATTATATGATTAGTGCATTTGTAACTTCAGCGTTATTTTTGGTTAGCTACATTATATATCATCACTTTGCAGGCGACACACTTTTTGGTGGTGAAGGAATAATCAGACCAATTTATTTCTTCATATTGATTTCTCACATTGTGCTTTCTGCTTTTGTGGTACCACTTGTACTAACTAGCTTTTTCTTCGCTTTTTCAGGAAAATTTGAAACCCATCGTAAAGTTTCGAAATGGACATTTCCAATCTGGCTGTATGTTTCGGTTACAGGAGTGCTGGTATTTATTCTATTGAAAAGTTTTGGGTGAGATTTAGCCCTTTTTTTACTAAAGTTTGATATAATTAATCATATTCTTATTTTAAGACAAAATACTCTTAAATAGGTTTATGTTATTATCAAAATCTTGTGTGTATGGATTACGTGCCACCTTGTACCTTTCGGCCAAGCAGGATGAGTTTATTTCTATTCGTGAGATTAGCGAAGAACTTGATATCTCCTTTCATTTTCTTACAAAAATATTACAGCAACTCACCGCAAATGGTTTGATGGAGTCTTATAAAGGCCCAAATGGGGGAATAAGGCTTTCGAAATTGGGACGTCAAGCCACGCTATTAAATATGGTGATAGCCATTGATGGTCCAGAATTATTTACTGAGTGTGCATTAGGTTTAACTGGATGCGGATCGGAAACCCCATGTCCTTTACATGAAAGCTGGGTTAGTACACGCGAAGCGATAAGTAGCATGCTTGAAGGAACCACTCTTGAAGAGATAGCTAAGCAAGGTAGAATAAGTAAGTTTAGAATTTCCGAAGAAGGAATTTTTAACTGGAATTAAACAGTATAAAAGATGAAAACCATTTTGAATAAAATTAAAAGATAAAATACTCTTAAAACTTAAATAAATTGATTATGAAAGAAATTAAAAAAATGACGGTAGGTGAAATAGTAGCCGAAGATTATAGGGCATCACAAGTCTTCAGAGCAGCTGGGCTAGATTTTTGTTGCGGAGGAGGAAAGACTTTGGAAGAAGCTTGCCGATTAAAAAAAATAGATTCGAATAAAGTAATAACAGAAATTTTCTTATTAAGAAAAACAGTTTCGGATGAACAAAATTATAACGATTGGAAGTTAGATTTCTTAATAGATTATATAATTCAAAATCATCATAGTTTTGTACGAAGGATGCTTCCTGAAGTAGTCTTTTATGCCGAAAAAGTAGCGAACAGACACGGACAAAATCACCCGGAACTATTTGAGATATTAAGAGTGGTTCGACAGCTTGCTCCTGAATTGCTTGAGCATCTCGAGAAAGAAGAGAATGATACATTTCCATCAATCAAAGAATTGGTCAATAATATTGGAAATGTTAAATCTGAGAAAGCAATGTTCAATCTATTGGAAGAAGAACATGAAAATGCTGGCGAAATGATGGCCATAATTGAGGAACTTAGCAATGGGTTTACCCCACCTGATGGTGCATGTGCTTCATACCAGCTATTATTTAAGAACCTCGAAGCCTTTAAATCCGATTTGCATAAACATGTGCACCTTGAAAATAATATTCTATTTCCCAAAGCATTGTCATTGGTAAATAGAGTTAATTGAAATGTAATGCCCTTAATAACTAGGATATACTTAAAATCAGGGCTGATATTCTTTGTGGGTGCATTATTGCTTGGCATAGCTCTTCAAATTGACGCTTTGGCATTTACAGCTTTAGTACCTTTATTTTGGCATATGTTAATGCTTGGGTGGATCACTCAGATAATAATGGGTGTTTCACTTTGGATGTTTCCCCGTCGCAAAAAAGTAGAGAGTTTTAAAAACCAATGTTGGGCATGGATTGCTTATCTATTTCTTGAAATTGGACTGATTCTTAGAATAATAACTGAACCACTTATTCTAACATCTAGTCTCGTGGTTTGGGAAATATTACTAGCTTTGTCTGCTATATTGCAATTTATGGCTGTTGTCTTTTATACTCTTGAAATATGGCCAAGAGTTTTATCCAAAGAGAAACTGAAACGTGTACGAAAAAAGGAGCGATGAAATGCCCACAGTTTCTAGATGGATGATACGGATATCATTGATTTACTTTGTACTGTCTGCGGCAATCGGTATGTGTTTGCTGCTAAATAAGGCTTATCCCTTTTACCCAGAAATTTGGAAATTTTTGCCTATACATATTGAGTTGATGATATTCGGCTGGCTGATTCAGTTTACTTTGGGTACCGCATACTGGATTTTACCACGTTTTTTGAAAAATAAGGCTAGAGGAAACTTAGGAATGGCAATAACAATACCAATTTTACTGAATGGAGGTATATGGCTCGTTGTCTTATCGAGTTCAATTTTCAATATAAACTCATTAGCCAAAATTGGACGGATTCTAGAATTATTGTCTGTAGTAGTATTCATTACATTGCATTGGAAAAGGATAGTAAGCTACAACGTATCTTGAATAAGAAATTATTTTTTTACAATTCTAGATGTGAATAGAGTCTAATAACAGGACTATTTATATAGTGGAATGTTCATCTAAAATTCACAAATCTAGTTTATTCTACAATAAAGAATGAAAGAAAAACAATTTCATTTAAGACAAAATACTCTTAATACTTATTAAAATGAAAACATCTTACAAAACCATAAAGAAAATCTCAGTTTTAATGTCTCTGATACTACTACTAGGATGCTCTTTCCAGATCAAGGCTCAAGACAGTGCTGACAATTTAAAGCGGGTAAAACAGGAAATGGTTGCGCCTCCTTTATTACCTAGCTATAATCAGGTAGCTTCAGGCGATCCTGTAGTTGTAGAGGTTAAGCTAACTGTTCAGGAAGTAGAAATTGAAATAGCTCCTGGAGTTAAAACATGGGCATTAACATTTAATGGTACCGTTCCAGGTCCTATGATTGTTGTTCATCAAAACGATTATGTTGAACTTACTCTTGAAAATCCAACAAATAGTTCTTTGGCTCATAATATAGATTTCCATGCAGCCACTGGGGCAATGGGAGGCGGTGACATTAGTATTGTAAATCCGGGAGAGACAGTAACATTTCGTTTCAAAGCCACTAAAACGGGAGTATTTGTTTATCACTGTGCACCGGGCGGGATTATGGTTCCTCTCCATGTAACTTCTGGAATGAACGGTGCTATTATGGTTTTACCTCGTGAAGGACTATCAGATGCAAACGGTGATCCTTATCGTTATGACAAAGCTTTCTACGTGGCCGAACAAGATTACTATATTCCAAAAGATGAAAATGGAAATTTCAAAGAGTATGGGAGCCCACCGGAAGCATTTGGTGATATGATGGAAGTGTACAAAACGCTTACACCAAGCCATATTATTTTCAACGGTGTATCAGGATCTCTTACTGGTGATAATGCTCTTACAGCGAATGTTGGGGATAAAGTCTTATTTATCACTTCTCAAGCAAATAGAGATACACGAATTCATTTAATTGGTGGGCATGCTGATCTTCTATGGGCAGGAGGTTCTTTTGATGATAAGCCTGCAACTAACTACGAATCTTGGTCAGTAGTTGGAGGTTCCGCCGTTGCGATTGCCTATGAATTCAAGCAGCCGGGACTCTATGCATATCTTAATCATAATTTGATTGAAGCATTTTCTTTTGGAGCTGCGGCACATGTAATGGTTGAAGGTGAATGGGATAACGATTTGATGAAAGAAATAAGTAAGCCATCATCCATAAAAAACTAACTGTCATGTAGGTACCTAAATCAGTAATACTACTAAAAAAGGGCAATTCTTTTTGCTAGAGTTGCCTTTTTTACTGGAGAACTAAGATGTATGTAAATTGGAATCATTACGTTAGATTTTTAACAATATTAATTTTTTTTGCTTTACCTCTATCTGTATCGGCACAACTAAGTTTGAGTGGGGAATTTAGACCAAGAACGGAATTGAGAAATGGATATAGGATTCTTAATACTATTCAAGATGACCCCGCATTTTTTATTTCTCAACGGACAAGACTTATATTTTTATTTAAAGATGATTTATACACTTTTAAACTATCAGCACAAGACCTTCGAATATGGGGAGATGAGACTCAGCTTCAGGATAATGCAAATATAAATATTCATGAAGCGTGGGCTCAGCTTAATATCTCAAGCTATAACAAGGTTAAATTAGGGAGACAGGAATTGGTGTATGATGACCAAAGGTTGTTGGGCGGCGTAGATTGGTCACTCCCGGGTCGTAGTCATGATGCAATTGTATTAAAGTATGAGAACTCTACTTCTGATTTCAATCTTGATATAGGAGCAGCTTATAATCAGGAAAGAGAGAATGTTTTGGGAAATGTATACACCCTCAATAATTATAAGGTTCTATCTTATTTGTGGATGAAAAAATTTATGGGGGCATTTGATGTGTCTGGTATTTTTTTGACAGATGGTTTTGAGACTCCGATTGGAGATACTAATTATAGATACACATATGGTACTTTTACCACTTATAAGATCAATGATTTATATGCCTCTGGAACTATCTATTTTCAAAAAGGCGATGACAATTTACGTAAAAATATTTCAGCGTATATGGTTGCAGGAAAGGTATCCTATCAATTAAAAGCTACTAAATTAAGTATCGGTATAGAATACTTATCAGGAGGAGATGTAGATGAAACAAATCCTGTTCAACATTCTTTTAACACTTTATATGCCACCAACCACAAATTCTATGGGAATATGGATTATTTTTTGAATATCCCAAATGAAACAAAAGGTGGGGGTCTTCAGGATATATATGTAAATGCCTTGTATAAATCATCCAAAGAAACTACTCTAAACCTGACCTATTACAATTTCTCATTAGCTCAGGAAGTTGTTGATCCCGCCAATAGTTCTGAGACTTTGAACAAAGGTTTAGCGTCCGAAATTGATATCTCTTTTGCCTATGCTTTTTCTAAGGATATCAGTTTACAAGTAGGTTACTCTGTTTTATTTAGTTCAGATTCCTTAGAACGCATTCAGCAAAGATCAGGAAATGGTTTGCAGCAATGGGGTTGGGTGATGTTAGTTTTGACACCCGAGTTTTTCACCATAGAATAAATTTTTTGTTAGGAATGTGGCACTCAATTATCACGAGGCTCCTTCCGCTCACACTTTAAACAATTGAGAGTAGTTCCTAAATACTTGTTACGTCCTGCTTCAGAAATAACCCATGGTCGTAATTTCCAGGGTGGGTTATGGCGTACATGGTAGTTATGACCACATTCTAATTCTGCAATCCAATCATCGTTCTCATCTTTATGAAACCCAATAATAGGGTGCTTCATGAATCTTTGGCCAAGAGTTTTTCTAAATCTAACATTTGAAGTGCGCTAACAGAAGCTTCCATTGCACCTTCAATACACAATCCCTGTATTGATGCATCCAAAAAACCTTCTTTGGCTGCTTTAATACAAGCTTCTCTGATAAGCTCAATTTGTTGATTAGTTAGACTATTTTTAGGCTTATTGTCCATATTAAGAATTATATAAGTTTGAAGATATTTAAGCAATATTGAATTCGAACCAATTATTAAATAGGAGACTATTTTCGAAGTTGTCATAAATAATAGCCTTTTATAACAAATTATTTCAGGACGGATTCTGAAATAAAAAAAGCCCTGCTTGTGAAAGCAGGGCTTTAAATTTTAGAAATGAGTTATTTAATTACTTAATAAGGGTCATTCGTTTTGTTTGAACAAATTTTCCTGCCACTATTCGGTAAATATAAATACCACTTGCTAAGTTACTCGCATCGAAAGTAACCGAATGCTGTCCAGTACTTAATCTATTATCTACTAAAGTAGCCACTAATTGACCAGTAATAGTAAATACATCTAAACGAACTTGACTAGCTTCAGGTAGTGAGAACTGAATGGTAGAAGTTGGGTTAAACGGATTTGGATAGTTTTGCTCAAGCTTGAAAGAACTTGGAAGAACTTCTTCCTCATTCGATACAAGAATTTTTCTTGTAAAGCTTATCACATTGAACCCTTGTGCAAATTTAGTAGAGTCATCAGCATAAGCAACAACTGTCCACTTCAAAGTTATTTCTTCACCTTCAAAAACACCAATATCTGCTAAAGCACTATCAACGCCGGCTTTAGTACCTGCTGAAAATGTTGCTTCTCCATCTTCATCAGAATCGAAAGCAAATACCGGATCTGAGAAGTCTCCATCAAGGGAGTCAATTAGCAACATATAAGTTACATCAGCATTAGATATAGCTTCTTCCCAAGTGAATGAGATTTCGGTATCAGGATCGGTGTCTAAATCGAAACTACTACTATCTGCTGGAGTTAAAAGTGCGAAATCTCCAATAGTAATTTCAATATCGTTGATTAATTCAACATCACCTTCAACAGCTCCTTTATATGGCGCTATTAAACTTCTTACTTCACCATCTATATCTTCTGTGAAGTTTAGTATTGGTGTACCTGCAAGGTTAACATCACCAATAGATGCTCCTGTTAAATGTAAATCTGTAGCAGAGACAAACTCAACTTCAACTTCGGTTGAATTATCATCATTACCGGAAGCTGTTTGCCAGTCTTCTAATGTAGGAGCGTCAGTTGTGTTAAATAACCCTAGATTAGCTGAGCTACCACTTACATAAAAGTTGTTGTAATCAGTATCTAATTGTGTATTGGTATCAATTGGCCAGTAAATTGCATTCGCATTTGCCGCGTCTTGGTCAACTACAAAAATATTGTTAGTTAGATCCCAAGTTTGAGCTGTACTAACTTCTTGATGTGCACCGAATGCAGCATGGACACCCGTTTCGTTACTACTTCCAATACGTACAGAATTATGATAAATCGCATTAAGTGAGTTACCAGCTGCGTTATCGAAAGCTATACCATATACATCATTACCAGTAGCAGCACCTACATTAGCAAAGTTATCAAAAGCAATCATGTTATTAGCTACAAGTACGGTATCCAAAGAAGCGTTAAACAAAATCCCAGCTGCAAAACCTGCAGTAGTTGTACGGTTTATTTGAAGTCCAACAATTTTATTGCCTGTAACGACAGTTTGACCACCGTTTAATGCCAAATAAATTGCAGCATATCTAGATCGATCTGCTCTAGGACTGTCAATAGAAATAGTGTTATTCCTAATGATGTTATTTAAACTCCACCAAGTAGTTACACCTCTATAAGTAGCATGAATTCTATTACCCACTACCGTAGAATTATTTGCCTGAACTGAACTTGTACCCCATAATCCTACTCCATTTTGGAAATCACCATTTTCGGAGCCTATTAAGTTATTGTAAACTAAAAGGTTTTCAGTTCCTTTTGGTCCTGATTCATTAGTTACGATTGCTGAAGCACCAATATCTCCACCAGTATAGGTTAGATTACTATTTGCAATAATTGTATGATTCGTTCCATAAGTGTAGATAAGAGCAGCAAAGGTTGTATCAGAACTAGTGATTGTTAAATCACGAGTTTCACCACCTAGTGTATTTGAGCCGTCAATAGTTACATAGTCTGTATTATTAATCCAGATACCATCACCTCCAGAGCCACCCCAAACTTCAATAGTTGGTGTTTCACCAGCCACAGGCTTAATGGTAAGTTCAGTTGACTCAGATAAATCATCACGATCAATTTTAAGCTCAAAAGAAGTCTCATCTAAATCGTCTGTGATTAATAGGTTTGCACTTGACGATAATCCATCAGTATTTACATAATGAATAGCTTGATGTAAAGAAATAAATCCTTCAGCATCATCGCTACGCTGAGGGATGAAATAATCTCCTGAAAGTGCAACTTGCGCTTCACTTGCTAAGCCGAGGTTATGAAATACATTCTGGCTTTTTATGATCCACTCACTATCATCATAATTAGTTCCGAAAGAACCTAATGAATCAGTATTACCCATAGTAACACTAGTTTTACGAATTAATGAAAACTCTCGGGTTGCATTTTCAATACCAGCAACTGACCAACCACTGCCCGGGTCAAGGTTTGCTTCACCAAATATATCAATCCATGTAGTATCACCAGTCTGTGAATCGATATGAATTAAAGCTCTAGCATCGTCACCGTTGAAATGGATTGGGCTAGGGTAACCTAGCACTTCATCTGCATCATTAGCATCAAAAAGTGTTGTTTCAACCTCATCTGTAATTAAAACATATTGCTCACCTGCAGCAATAGAAGCTTCACTAGCAAATTCATGAAAGTAAATCCAGTCACTACCGTTATTAGTTTGTGCAATTTGATAATTAGAAAGTACTACAGTTGAGTCTGTTAGGTTAGTAATTTCTAGTGCTTTATTATTACCAGAACCTTCAATGTATTCCGAGAAAATTAAATTAGACGGATCATCAACAACTGGAGGAGCTGCATTTGTAAAAGCAGCAAATCCGTTTACACCTTCTAAAGCGTATACATTATAGGTTCCATCTTCATTTAGGGAAACTTTAGCTTCTCCATAAATAGAACTAAAAGTATCTGCATCATCACCCATTAAAGCAGATTCAGCTACTATAGTTGGAGCAGTAGCATCTGACACATCATAGATATAAACTTTTCC
>TARA_R110000868_G_scaffold58435_5_pt1 | contig 21765 bp, 16 predicted proteins | sample TARA_R110000868 | Tara Oceans TARA_R110000868 (sample SAMEA4397489) | marine metagenome | biome: Polar Biome; feature: [SRF] surface water layer (ENVO:00010504); material: water (ENVO:00002006), including particulate matter (ENVO:01000060) such as... | depth 5 m | reverse complement strand
TCCTGCTCCTGCTCCTGCTCCTGCTCCTGCTCCCGCTCCTGCTCCCGCTCCTGCTCCCGCTCCGACTACCGTAGGAGAAGCTTTAGATAAGAGGGTAAGCTATAATGGACGCACAGGAATACTAGCCGTAAACGACGAAGGTGCTTACGTACTCAAGCAAGACCGCTTTAAGCTCGAGGATCGAGTTATTGAAGTTGAGATACCTGACGTAGGAAAAGATCCTGCCACTAAACTAGCGGATGTAGGAGTCACGTTAATCGAACCTGCTCCCGCTCCCGCTCCTGCTCCCGCTCCCGCTCCTGCTCCTGCTCCCGCTCCTGCTCCCGCTCCCGCTCCTGCTCCTGCTCCCGCTGCTCCTGCCCCAGCCGTTGTTGATCCACTGGACGAGATACTGAAAGCAGCCAATATACCCAACGTACTGCCAGATGCCACGGATTCGACCACGGGTGGCACTACCAATGCGCGAGCGTACCTTGATGAGCTGCTCCTAACTAAAGCGATTACCCCCGAAGAACACCGAGCAGGTGTAGAAAGGATATCAAAGCTACCTTCAGTACCTCCTAGGCCCAAGTCTAAACGGACTACGCTCAAAAATCCCAACGTGGAAAAAGCCGCAGATCATGCGGACAAGCTAGAGATTCAGTTGCATGAGTTTTTTAGTAGGGGTCTGCTTTCAGATAACGAATACGCGCAAGCACTATCGAGGATTAGGAAATCACATAAGTACTCCGTAGCTCAGTATACGAGTGACTCGATTCGGGGACGGCTTTCCACAGGGATGACCGAAGAGCTAAACCAAGAAGTATCCACGTTTGCTGAAGTAAACCAGTTGCCGTTAGACAGTCTCGATCTCGTCAGCATGGAGACGTTTACCCGTGTGATGGACGCCTTGTCGATGGGGGTTAAACCCAGTCAGGTTGATTTAAACCAGCTTAGAAATTTAAGTGCTAGCGAGTCCAATCCCGCTACAGCTCAATCCCAGTTTGAGTCTACGATAAATACTTGGATAGCCAAGCATCGACCAAACCTTAAAGGGCGCATTGATTTCGTCAATCAGTCCGTGTATCCCTTTGGAGACGGCAGAAGGGCCGAAGGTAAATACGAGGGCAATCGCATAGTCTTATACATCCCAGCTTTTGGGAATAACGGGGCGTTCAACTACACCAGAGCCTTTGAGGTATTACGCCATGAGATAGCTCACGATCTGTTGAGCAGCGAAGAGGGGTCAAAGGCACTCAAACAATTCAGCTACGTACTGCCGCCAGAGGATGTACGACAATTAAACGAGCTGTACCGAGGCATCGACTTTGATTCACCGGAGGACCGGACGGCTCATATTCTGGAGGAGTGGATCGCCAAGAATAGCGAGAGGCAACCAGCCATATACCAAAGGTTGATAACAAGTGTTAAAGAGTTCTTGAACTCGAAACTAGGTTTTAAGATCAAGTTTACGACTCAAGAAGCCGCCACTATACTTATTCGTACCCTTAGTACGAATCAGGATTATGTCCATATGTCGGGCGGGTCTAGTAGCACCCGCTGGAGTCTGGACAACTCGGCCAAAACAGTCCGAGCTTTGTATGCCCGTAGCATCGAGCAAATCGAAAGGAACATACCTCCGGTAGGTGTGGGTGGTAGGTATATCGAATACCCTAACGGTAACGTGGGAGAGCGTATACGTATGCCCGATGGGCGTAATTTCACCTCCAGTAATATCGGTACTCAAGCTATCGGATCTTACGGGTTTTCGGATCAGTTCATAAACGATGCATGGCAACGTAGTCTAGCCGCGTCTGGGGAAGGAGCTGCCAAGGCAGTATCGGTGCTGGCTAGTCAAGGGGTGCTCATGCGCCCACCAAATGCGGCTCATTGGGAAGCGGTGGGTAAATTACCTGTGAAGGATCGCTTTTGGTACGAACTATCGTCAGAGGCGATGAGGAAGAGTTTCCCAGACCGCATTGGAAAAGCCTTGGAGCTGGTCCCTGACATGACAGCGGCTACCAGTCCGCTGGTAAATCCAGAAATCAATGCCCGATTGATGGTATCGATACTGTCTCAACGGGTGCGAGGCGTGCCCATAACGGTTGCAGCCGTAAATCAGTCTGGGGTCTCAGATGCGGCTATGGGTATTTTTGGAACCGGAGACTCTAGGAAAGTAGGTTCCTTCTCTAACACGTTCAAGTACATCCTTGGGCTGTTAAAGTCTCCTCCATTGACTACCAATGACAGTCAAGTATCTTCATCTTTTGGAGTTCCCGATGATAGCTTTGGTAAGTTCCCCGTACTATACGAAGCCGTTGCTAGGTTTTACAACGAACTCCGAGACGAATATAACTCGAGTCACGCGGCTGAAATAGAAGCAAGTGGACTAGGTCCGATGCAGTCGTACCAATTGCAAGCCGCAAGTTGGGTAGAAACTCGGGCGGTTAAAGAGCTTGCAGCCAAAGCTAAAACCTCCACGGCTGAAAGCTCTGATCGAGACTTGGCCAGCGATACCGAACGAGCCTACGATGGCGATGCGTACAACAACGCATTCGGGCTGATCGCCGATAGACTGCGAAAAGGCGGGGTAGACGTCCCTCTCAACAACGCTGGAGAACCCTTATTTACTGAGGCACTTTTATTAGATAACCGAGTATCAGATATATTGTCTCCGACATCAGTAGATTTCCGGTTATCTCATATCCTTACTCAAGGGATAGGGACCGATTTCAGTAAGGTCCAAGTAGCTTTTAACGCCCTTGGTTCGCAGTCAAAATCCCTTGGGTTGAATGCGAATATCGAGAGCGTTGATCAGGTAAAGGAACGAGCCTTAAACAGTCTGGGTCAACGTCACGATAAAAAACCTAGCATATTCTCTAAATTAGCTGCGGCCTTAACGGTTAAAGGTAAAGAAGATCCTATATCCAGAATAGAACTGGGGTGGGGAACGTCTGACAATACCTTAGCCCGTAACGTACGGGTAATGATCTCGTTAGTTCCAGAGTCTGTTCGCTCTGGGTATATGTCTATTATTGGGAAATCTTTGGGTCAGAAAGTTCAAGCCGCTTATAGGTTCATTGAGTATACATCTGACTATGTATTAAAACCAGATGAGGCAATAACTACGTCTGTATACCTACCCAATGTAGTGTCGGTTAACGACAATGTCCGCAGCCTAGCAAAAGCCTATCAAGACTTGGGACATACCATCAGCTTGTCCGAACGCCCTGCTGGATTGGTCATAGACATCCACCCCAAGATTGATGCTACCGGATCTGCCTCCGCTCGCGCTTCTATGGTGAGCATAGATCACTTTGACGCTTCGGGTCTAGCCACACAGCTATTTAAAGACGCCGTCCCTGCTAGGACTGTTTACCTACCTACGGTCGTACCGTCATCTCAATACAATGCCAACATCAAATCCATACCCGAAGACCTCGCAGGACTTTACGCCCACGAACTCATCGACATATTCGGCCCCAATAAATCAGGCCGTAAAGCTCTTCGACTCTCCAAACAATTTTTCTCGTCCGAGCTTGGTTCCTCCACGGGTCCAGCCCTTGGATCCACTTACGACGGAGCAACAATGGAGAAAGCTGGTAGGAAACTTAGACAGAATCTATCTCAATCTGGATCTGAGCCCACACTAGTCGAGACCCGTAGAGAGGCGGCTAAGATGGTTACAGAGTTGCTGAATGACGCCAAACAAAAACTGGGTCCAGATGCAACAGCCTATAATATCGGACTTGTAAGTAGGGAGTACGCTTTCCTATTTGACGGAGGGCGCAAGGCTCATGCCGAAGCGGTGGCTTTCATACTAGGGAATTTCCCTATCAATCCCGTAGTAACTAATGATAAGTTAAAGATAGAAAAACTCAACCGGACTCGAGCCCTGTTTAACTCGGCAATAGAAGACGTATCCAGTACCAAAGCTGAACTCGATAGTGTAGTACAGGTCTTTGAAGAAGATATGCGTAAGAGCATACCCAAGCTTCAAGACCGTATATTTGCTAAGACAGGCGTTAGACCAGATACGCCTAAGTACAGTGTATCAGGGGCTGCTGATTTGGTTGTATCAGATTCTCAACCTGATTTCGGGTATGAGGTATACGATAAGTTCGTCAAGGAAAAGGCTTCGTTAAATACGATATCAAATGTCGATGACCCCCCTACGGTAAAAGACCTGATCAACTCACGCGGGGAATTAAAGTATACCGTATCTCAACGTAGGGCCGAGGATTTTAAGTACTCGGTAGGGGATAAACCCGTAGAAACTGAATTTTATAAGTCTCGTTTGACCTCTGCGGTAGAGAACTCCTCTCAAGGCAGGGCCAGTGGGGCGCAGTGGAAAGCGACGATCCGCAACTCTAAGCTGGGCGTGAACCAAGACGAGTTTGCCTTGGCAAAGGTGGACGACCTCCAAGGCGACAATGTCTATACGAAGGCCGAGGTGCTGGAATACCTGCGGGCGAACGGGGTGGTGGTAAAGGACGTGACGCTGGGTGGAGAGGGCCGCGTTTTCATTAAAGACTTCAAAACAAAAGAAGAACTTAATGCCGCGATTCGTGGCGACGAGATGCTGACCTATCCAGAAGGCACGCTGAAACGTGGACTTTCAGTTGTCGGCCAAGATGGCTCATGGAATCTAGCCGATACCTCCGTAGGCGATAGAACCCACTTCTCGGGATACCAACTCCCCGGCGCAAAGGAAGGCTCTTACAGAGAGGTGCTGCTGACCGTGCCGCCAACTGTGCCGCCAACTGTGCCGCCAACTAAATCGCAAGAGCCGATACTCAGAGGCGGCGGCGGGATTGGCAACTACTACGTTGACTCGGCTGGCAGATACCTCGGCAATAACTTGGTGGCGGCTAGGGAAGAAGCGGCTCATTTCGAGCGATTGGATAACAGATCAGGGCGCGACGTCGAGCGATTGAATAACAAATTATGGCGCGACGGCCACTCGGAATACTCCCAGCACATTAACCCCATAGTGCGCCTGCGCTACAACGAACGCACCACCGCCGACGGCAAGCGGATGCTGTTCTTGGAAGAGATTCAACCACCTAAAAACGACAAGGTGATGGGCAAAGGAAGGGGTCAGTTTGAGAAAATGCCCGAGCTGTTCCAGAAGAACTGGCGCGAGATCGCGTTCAAGTGGACGATGCGAAAAGCGGCGGACGGGGGATTCGACTCGGTGGGCTGGACCACGGGCGAACAGCAGGCGGAGCGGTATTACCTGAGCAAGAGGGTGGACGCCGTTCGTGTAACAAAGAATCCTGAGGGGACGTATCGTGTTGAGGTCAGGCCGCCCGGGGATTTCAGATTCGCTTACGTCGGTATTTTCCAAAACGCCGATCAATTAGAACCCTTCATTGGCAAAGATTTGACGAAAAAAGCCATTGCCGATACAAGCGGTGGAAAATTTATTGCGACATACGACGGCCTTGATCTCAAGGTTGGCGGCGACGGCTTGAAGAAACTCTACGACTCCGACTTCCGCAACGTCGTGAACAATTTGCCGATGGTGAAGAAGAGCGGGACGAAGGTGGGGACGTCAGAGATAGTTACTCAGGAACAAAAAATGGTTGAGTCGCCAATCAATGTTGGGGAGCCGACATTTGAGCAGTCCCAACTCACCACCCCTGTTCACTCTATCCCCATCACGCCAGAAATGCGGAATACCCCAGTGCGATTTAGCCTCACCGATCAACCGGACGAAAGATTGCCGATTCGGCATTACTCAAAGCTGGCAGGTCTAAGGACCATAAGCCCTCTTTACATGGGTAAAGACGGCACGGGTAAACTCTACGACCCGTCAACTAACAGTCCTAAAAAGGTTATTCTTTTTGTTGGAGACGCTAAGCCTAACGGGATAGATAACGTAACCGGATCAAAAGTTAACGACTACAGCAGCACGGTGGATTCCACGCGCCTGTACGACATGGACTCAGATCCATTGCAGGTCTGGTTTGCACCAAACCCCCGTCTTAGCGAGGATCTTTTAAAGGCAGCGCACTATGACGGATTCGTAGCCTCGACTAAAGATGGTAGAAAGTTCGTCACAGGGTTCTACCCCATAGATGTACGTAGCGGGGAGTTTATTCACCCCAAGGTCATGCCTGCCTTAGACCTTTACGAGTCTAGTCCCAACGGGTGGTTTGTAACTGACACCGATGCAAGTGAGACCAAGACCAGTCGTGGCCCACTCTACAGCACATCTCAAGTACCTACGCCTAGTGAACGTACCCAATACAACCTGAACCTACTAGCGGCTATTAAAAGCCAAGGGTTGATAACCGACAAGGAGTTCCAAGCTAAGCGGAATAGCGTACTGAAACTAAATCCTGACTTCAAAGAGCCTGCTAACAGTACTCAATCATCGACGACTCAGTATTTTCCGAGTCGTACTCCTCCGGTTCTCCCGTCTTCAGTCGCTCGTACCGCCACAGGTGACGCCGTCACTAGCACGCCTGCGATAATGAAGGCGTTCAATGACGTACTTAAAGCCCTAGGAAGTAACGTAGTGATACGATCTGGTAGTGTCTCAGGTAGTCGTTTGGGAGAGTTTAAAAGCTGGGCAAACGTAATACGAGCTAGGGGTCTTGACCGCGTAGACATACCTGTAGTCGCCCATGAACTGGGCCATGCCATAGTTAAGAATGCGCCCTCCAACCTACAAGCGTCCTTAACTAGCCCAGTCCTTGCAGAGCTAGATGCGTTAGGTAAAGTAGCCAATCCTAATGGCCAGCCTTCCAATGGATACGTATCGGAAGGACTTGCCGAGTACTTCCGCAAATGGCTGACTGAAGACCCAGCGACTGTAGGCAACCCGTTCACTTCGGCGTGGTTTAATACCGAGTTCCCCGCAACAACTCCGTTAAGGGCGTCTCTTGATAAGGTGCGTCTGTTAATAGAACTGAGCAAGACTCAAGGCGCAAGGGCTAGCCTTGATGCCATGCGAGCTGTTGACCCTAATCTAAAGGATAAGATCAAAGGCTCACTGCAGAAAATCCGTAACCAGCTTACAATAGCCAAGCGAGTCGAGGCTGGCGATCCTCTGCACACGCTTGCTGATATGTACCTTAAGACAACCGGTAACAGGCTTTCGGTAGATAAAAATCCGGGGTTACAATTTGAGGCTCTACGCGGCACTTCCAGTGGAGTAATAAATAACTGGGTGATGAACGGGATGACGCGCTTCAATCAGGCCAAACGGGCTGGCCCTTCGCTGATGGAGGCGTATAATAAAATAAACCGCAACCAGCGACAAGACTTCCGTAGGTACTTAGAAGTTCTCCAATTAAAGCAGCGGCTTTTTCAAGGTCTTGACGCTGCAAAAGGTGAGGTAACTTTAGACCAAGTGTATGAAGTACTCAAGGAGCTTGACGCGGCCAATCCTAATTTTGCAGGGGCTGCGTCTGATATAGCTACGTGGTGGGACGGGGTACTCCAATACAAGCTAGATGCTTACCCCGAGGTTAACGGTCCGTTGATTAACGCTATAAGAAACAACAACGCCCAAACCCACACTAGATATTACGGACCGTTAATCCGTGAGTTCACTGAAGATGAGATCAGCAATGGACGCGAAGGGACATCTACATCTAGCGGATTTCAAAAATTTGGAGGATCGTCTAGGAAGATTAAGAACATTGTCCAACAGTCTGTGCTGGTGGCTCAGCGCATAATCGCAGGATCTCACAGGGACTTTGTAATGAAAACGGTGGTTGATCTAGCACCCACCGAAAATTTCGGGTTCCTATTAGAGAGGATAGCTCCTGAGCGGGTCACAAAAATGATCAACATGAGTGACTTGAGAACGTCGCTTAACCAGCTTGGAGTGGACACCCAGAAAATAGCTGATGCCGAGTTGATCAAATACTCGTCGGTGCTCAATCCGTGGGACAGCAAGAATAACGTGATCTCGGTAAGGCGTCCTAATAAAACCACAGGGATAGTTACAACCGAATGGTATGTAGTACCTAAAGAGCTGCTTGACGTACTCGGTCATGTCGAAAACCAAGAGAACTTACCCTTAGCTCTCCATTGGATACTTTCAGTACCCAATAAGGCACTGAAATTAACGGCTACTTCGCTATACGCTTCGTTTCAGATAACTCGTAATATGATACGAGACCCGTTTGATTTCTTAATCAAAGGTGTCCACGGTACTGCAGGTTCTCGATTCTTAGAACTCCTTAATGCCTATAGATCCATGTCTCTTGGAGGTACTTCTCTTGGAGGTACTGCTCTTGGAGGTGCTCACTCCAAGGAGTGGTTACAACTGGTAAATGACTTAGGGCTTTCTCAAGCTACGTTTTTGGGCGGTGAGCTAGATCAGGCTAAGGTACTTACCAAAAAGCTTAACAAGATTCTGACGCCGTTAACTACCATTGAGCAAGCCCTTAGTTTCTCGGATCGGGCTCCTCGTTTAGCAGGTATGATTACAGCAGCAAACGATACAGGGTATAAAATAGGAACTGCTCCTACCCCTGCTCAGATTGCCACAATGATGCTAGCGTATAAACGAGCTACGGTGGACTTTTCTGCCAGAGGATCGGAAGACACTTGGGTTCCTCAAGCCTTAGGTGCATTCTATCATGCAGGGGTTCAATCTATCCGCAGCGACGTTAGAGCTTTTAACCTAAAGGACCAAGGCACTAAACAGTTTGATCCGTACAAACGGGCATCTAGCCTAATGCTTAGTGGTATAACGCTCCTTACCATACCTGCGATACTGAACTATCTTAGATACAAAGACGAAGAGTGGTATAAAGATCTTACTTGGAGAGAAAAACTAGCCTACTTCAACATCGAGTGGGGAGACCAGATAATACAGATACCCACTCCTATCGGTGCAGGGGCGTTCTTCGTCGCTCCTGCGGTATTTTTAATGGATAAGTATTTTAACGAAGATCCAAAATCCGCAGAAGAACTCGTATACTACCTATTCAAGACGTATAACCCAGTAGACTTACCGGTATCCGTTAAACTTATTATAGAACAGTACGCTAACAAGAGTCTTTTTACCAATAGACCTATTGTCACCAATCCTAGACTTCCGAATGAAGACCAATCGAACGAGTATACAACAGGGTTGGCGAATTTCCTAGGTAAGTTAGGCGGATTATCCCCTCAAAGGATTGACCACGTTATACGATCACTCGGTTCTAGTATGACCATAAACGCCATAAACGCCCCAGCACAACTCCTCCAATTTGCTGGAGCGTATCAAGGGGTTAAAGAACAAACTAAAACCGACATACCCGTTATTGGTAAGATGTTTAAGGACAAATTTACCGCTACTCAATCATCCATAATGGATTTCTATGCGGACACGGATAAGTACTTGCCAAGGTTGGCGGCGTTAAACCAATCGGATAGAGACCCGCAAAATCCACCGCCCGTGAACCCTATGACCGACAAGGAAACCTCCTATGCCCAAGAGTTGAGCGATGTAACCAAAAGTATAGCCGAGGATTTCAAGCAATTAAGGACGGTATATTCTAATAGTGATAGGCAAAGGATTTACCAAGACATAGCTCGTCAATGTAAAGATGCTCTTGCGCTTAAGAAAGATCTTAGACTCTGATAGAACGCTTGTCTATCTCCCATACCACGGGCCAACCCGTAGCCCTAGCCAATTGAGATTGGCTGCAAGTCCACACCCGCTTGCACACGGTACAATGGAGCAAGGTTTTAACCATGTTAGCTCCACCTCCAACGGGTTCGCCCTTACGATTGTACTCAATAGGGCTGTGGGTTGCCAAGACTTGACCTGAACTTTCACTAGCGATGAACCTGCACAGTTCACCCTCTCGTACATCCACGTTATCACTATCGCATTTAGGGTAGTTTACGCTGTCCATTGATACGGTCAATTGAGGAGTTTTCATGTTAGATTTTAGGTGTTAAGGCTTATCAGTAGCTTTACGATACAGTCGATAAGCGGTAGAAGTAGAGATACCCAACTCCTTACCGATATCCTCAAACGATCTTCCCTTGTCTCTGACAAACACAACGTCGTTCATTACGGAAGGACTCAAAAACTTCCTACGCTTAGGAGTGATATCCAACTGTTTTGCGATCAGGTATCTTGAACGCCCTGTCTTATTGGCTATGCTATAAGTACTGTGTCCCTCCTTCCTAAGTTCGCTTATCCGTTTCACTTCATCCTCACTAAGGGGCAGGTAATTACGATCACTGGGGGGAGGCTTAACAGCCGTAATCAAGGGAGTTTTAGGTTCTGTGCGTACGTATTTATCCAATAGATAGGATAGGCTTTTAACGGTATCAGATAGGAAGGTCATTATTTCTGGTTGTATAGGTTGGTGATTTCTGTGGCGTATCTACTAGCAGGTAAATGCATGGCTTTTAACATACCGTCGTATCCTAGATACCAACGTAACGCTAGGAGGTATACCGTTGGTACTACCCCCTCTTTCAACAGCCTTACTCGAGTACGTATCAGCACTCTTTGAGCCGTAGCCCTAGCATCGTCTTTATCACAAGACTGGCTGTACGGTAAGTCAGTGTGTTCTTCCCAAGTGGATCGAGTGAAACGTAACCCACCCCCGTCGCTGTTCCAAGAGGCTCCTTCCGTAGATTCTATGCACGACACCAATCGATTCATGGCAATCGGGGTCTCTCGGCATTGGCTGGCGTTAGACGTCATAGGAAGTTGCTGTAATTGGACATTATACGTAGCATGGTGCTTTGGTTTTCACCCTTCTCCCGTAAAGACTCTAGCACCACCTCATCAATGGTATGCGTACACACCAGACGATAGACTAACGGGGGATTCTGTTGTCCTTTCCTAGCTACTCGGGCGTTGAACTGATCGTACAATTCCCTGCTCCACGTAGGGGAGTACCATATGACTACCCTACCTCCAGCTTGTAGATTCAAGCCGTGACCAAGACTTCTAGGATCCGCTACAAGTATGCGTATGTTCCCTGAGTTCCACTCGGACTCTATGTCTCCCTTGAATTTACTCGCGTCTACCGCTCCGGATAGGTAAGCACATATGCGTTCCCGTTCGTGGATGAACTGACACGCTACTATCACAGGCTCAGAAATATCTTTAATGAGCTTTTGTAGCGCGATCAATTTGCCGTCATGGATTACCTTAACTTCTCGGACGTCATCGTACAAAGCACCCCCGCATACTTGGAGCAGTTTCCCCACCAGTACCGCCGCGTTAGCCGCCACGATAAGCTTGTTTTGTAGCAAGGCCACAAACTCAGACTCAAGCTCTTTGTAAATCCCCTTGGCGTGAACGGGTAGAGGTACGGGAACATCCTCAACTATAGTATCCGGTATGTTTAGGTACTCGCTGCTTCGTAACGTAAGCGTCAGGCTGGAAATCTTAGCGTACACGACTTCTTCAGACCCTGCTTTAGGTTGCCAGTCATACCTCATATAATCGGTAGGATAAAAATACGCATCCCTAAACGCCGAGAAGGATCGACCTAGGCATTTCCCCCCATCCAATAGTCTGATTTGAGCAAACAACTCCAGCAGGGTATTAGGTCTGGGAGTTCCGGTTAACCCCCACCGTTTTTGATGCCGTAACAGCGGAGCAAAGGCTCGTATCCTTTTGCTGCTGGAATTTTTAGCCCTTGTCACTTCGTCAAATACCACCACGTCACAAAAGTCCAACGACTCTAGCTGGTTGATTCGTTCGTAGTTTATTACGTAGACGTGCGCTTTACCTGACGGTGGTTTTCCCGATAGGACTTCCACTTTCATCCACGCAAAGTCACTCCACTTGGCGATCTCATTCGGCCATGTAAGACGCGCTACCCGCAAAGGGGCCACTATCAGTACTGATCGACACACCCCATCGCTAAACAATTCCTTAATGGCTGATAGCGTAGCCGCAGTTTTACCTAACCCCAACCCTACGCAACAATACGCACGGTCATTGCTCAATAGGAAATCACGCATGGTCTCCTGATAGGGTTCTAGTTTTAATGGTCTCATCCGAAAGTACGTTTTAGGATAGCCTCTGCTTTCTCATAGGTATCCACCCACTCGGCAACCATACCTTCATCACGTATAAGCTGTAGGTAGAACTGCTGCAGCTTGGTAGGGTGTTCCCCCTTCTTCTTGAACTCGAGAAACATCGTTTTGCCTTTGCCTAGTATGATACGATCTGGTACTCCACGACGTGATGCCGAATTAAACTTGAAGGTTAACAGACCGCGTTCGTGACACCGAGCCACAAACCTCTTCTCTAGAGTAGATTCTAGCATGGCAGTCGATCAATCCTACGTTTGTACTCCACGCGCTGTAGCTTGCTAAGCCGCCCAAACAAACGGTCTAAGATGACCTTTCTCCTGAACCCGATAAGTTCCAGAGTGATGAGCTTCTTCACATCCGGTATATCAACTGACCTACAGAAAAGCTGATTGAGTTTACCCCAACTGGAAAGGAAAGGTAGTAGCCTATCCTTGTCACGTTCAGTTATTACGATAGGTGTATCGAAAATTTGAGGGATCATTTTGAATAGTAGGATACCAGCTTAGACTCTACTTTAAGCGGTAAACCTTTAGCCCACTCTGGGATCGTCTCAAGGGCTTGCGAGAATTGCTCAGGAGTTTTCCCGTCCACCGCCAGCGCAAGGGCTTGGTCATGGATCAAAGCATAAGGGTGCATCCCTGCATCCTCGGCACAGCTTGCACCGTGACTCATTATGTCAGCCGCAATTCCCTGACATATGTTCTCAAACAACTTCGCGCCGTACAGGAGTATACGACCCCATTGAGTGCTGGTCTTGACCTGTCCCCAGTACGTAACCGTAGGCCATAGACTAGTACGATGCGGAATGCTCAGCGACTCTATGCTTGGATTGGGGTAAGCCAACTTCCGCCCCGAAGGTAATTGTACTAACAGGTATTTAATGCCCCCAGCCCAATCTATGCTAAGCATAATCCTGCCATCGACGTTCTGCGTGCATCCCGTGGATATTGCGTACCTCATCCCAGACTCTAGTTCCTTCCAGAACATCACGATGTTTACGTGCCGCTTTCGGAAACTTTCCTTGGCCTTCTCGGCCAACTCTAAAGTTATGTCCATACCGCAAGAGTTCTTAAACTTCTCAGATCCCATACCGTACCCCAGCCCAAGGATCGCACGCTTGCCCAACTCCCGCTGATCTTTAGTTATGCTAGATACGGGGACGTCGTAAATGTCCGCCGCCATTTGCTTGTACCTATCTATGGAGTTCTTGTACTCTTCTAAAGCTACTAGGTCATTGGCTACCCAGCAGGATATCCTAGCCTCTATGGCGTTGTAGTCCCCGTCCAAACTCTTCACGTCCATACCGCTGATAAAATAGCGTATGCAGTTAGCAATTACTTCTATGGAGTTGTCGTATACTAGAGTTAGGGCCAGCGGATCTTTGCCGCTGCATAAGTAGGCATACACCGAGGTGGTATCCCACTTCGCTTCACCTATAGCTTTTTTCGCGTTCTGAACTTGCGGCCCACCCGCTGACCACCTGCCAGTACCAGCACCGTAAAACTTAAATATACCCCGCATCCGTCCATCAGGACAGACCCAGTCAAGCATGGTGTATACCTTCTTGGCCGCGCTGTAAGACAGCAGCGAGTATATGTCCAACGCACGGCGCGTTCCCGTCGTTAACTTATCGCGATTCACCACAGCTAAACTAGCCGCTGACATACTATCAACCTCCACTCCCTCGCTCAATAGCAGCTCTTGCATCTTAGCTCGTTGCGTAGGGTTAAAATTTACCAGCTTAACAAACTCTGCAGTCAATGCTTCATTGGAGTATAGCAGTACCTTTTTAGCTGCGTTAAGCGCAGCGACATTAACGGGAACGCCCCGCTCGTTGATACGCATAGTCAGGAGGTAAGACTTAAGTAGCTGACCCTTAAGCTCAAACTTCCCAAGTGCTGCGTGTATGTCCCGCTCTACCTTCACGTCTTGCTTGCAGTACTCCCCGAATTTGACCCACTCGTCAACGTGGTCTTGGGGGTTTGCTAGCCCTATTGAAAACAGTTCTATCAGTGCTTTGCCCTCCCGAGATTTCTTATTAAGGATTTGCAGACTCTCGGCGCACTTCTCCAAAGACTCCGGTAACGCCGCAACCCTAGCCATAGCTTGGGTGCATCTCCACTTGGATATCGGGATATCCATAAACTTAGTACCCCAAAGAATGGCCGCTTCAAAAGCGGCATTGTGAGCGTACACCAAGTCAGCGTTGCGTAATATCTCCAACGCCTTGAGGTCTGATACCATACCCTCAGTTTGCATTTCGGGGTGAACCCAAAGATGGACAGGAGCATCGGCTTGATCAGTCGATACCCCTGCCATCAATACTTTCGTGCTTGGGTCACAAGCGTAACGATACGCACCTACCTCTTTAAGGTCTGCCTTTGAGCAAGTCTCCAAATCAAGGTAGGCTATCATAAATCAAATCACGTCGCTGTTGTCTAACGGAGCAAACTCCGTTTCCATATTGATAGGCTTGTCGCCAAACGCATCGCCGTCTTTGACAAACTGAACCGCACGAAGTGCGCTGTTGATGCGCTTACCGTACTGGTTATCTTGGGGCCACACGCGGATGGTGGCATTCACGATGCACCCTGCGTAGGGCTTACCGTCCGCAGCAGTCAACGGGGTTCGACCGTTTCGATCCACCACCATAGGTCGCGTCTCCGACCGCGCCCCGACAAACATAACACCGTCGCCGTACCCATCGGTGTCAGGTTTTTCGGAACCCTCACGCAAACAAATCTTCGGAGGCTGCTTCCCCTTGAAGCTATCTTTGGTCACCAAATCAATGGCTGCCTTCACAGCTTTGATAGACGCGGCATTGGTCTTCTTATCTAGGATAAAAGTCGCCTGAAAGGCTGACTTGCTATTGGCGTCTGGGCCTTTCTTGGCTTCCCATAAAGCTGGGAAAGACAGGCGGACGTTTTCTAATTTCACGATCTGTTCGTTCATACGATTTCTCCGATTAGTGCGAGTTGATTATAGTCTATCTGTTGCCTAGGATCACTGTCTGGAACAAGGGTAGGCTTTCCCTCGGGCTTAACAATCTGCGATGCCATCCGGTTGGAAAACCGGACGGAAACTTCTTTCCCCTTAAGAGCCTTTTCGGCTGCATTAGGGCTGATGATATCTGACGGTGGGCGAATCTCGTCCATTGTCAGGTAGTTGGAGAGTAGCTGGACGGCGGCGTCCGTGTCCGCCCATTTACGATTGGCCTTACCCCTGACGAGTTTGAGTCCAATACTAGGCTTTCCCGCCATTAGATCAGACACTTCTTGATCTTCTAACGACTCCAGCCATTGGTTCAAAACCTTCTTGCTCTGCAACGCTTGAACCCGTTGCTCCCTTGATAGGGTGTCAGGCATGGGCAATGTGATAATACGCGCCTCTTCTGGCAAAGCTTCCAACCCTTGGCGTGCATACGCACCGCACAGGGCTTTGGCCGCACAGAAGCGGCAACTGGATTCGCTAGGACTAAACTCCCCATCGTCTCCAAGAGCTATCTTGGCCCTGACTTCCAGCCACGCCGCTTGCTCCTTTAGGAACTCACGGCTCACCGTCCACGTACGAACATACTCAGGGTTGTTTCTATCCCTTGGTTGAACTATGGTCATTGTCACTTTACTAATACGTGACAAGTCCATGATCTGATCGTACTGCTGGAGCAGACTCTCCGCGTAGATCGTGAGTTGCGTGTTGTCCTTTGCCTCTACCGACACGCCCACCCCGTACTTTAGATCTACTATATGTAGAGTGTCAGCCGTCAAGATAGCGGCATCGACCGTACCAGATGCTGATAGGTTGTAGAACAGAGGGATCTTTTGCTCCACGAAGATCATTGACCCCGCTGTCTTGAGCGAGTTAACCAAGTCCACGTAGACTCCTACGTGAGGCTTCATCTCGTCAGGTACTACGACGGACTTGCCCTCTAACATAGCAGCGGCAAATGCGTGAGCCAATGTGCCCTCGTTGGTGTACTGGGTGTTCTCCTTTGGCAACTCTGCCGTCTTGGAGAAGATGAACTTAGGCGACGCGGTACACACGCTCCATCGGCTGCTGGCCGAAGGCCCAACGTCCACGTAGTTACGCATTAGCTGCGCCCTCCAAGCCCATCTTGGTGATGTGTTTCTCCAACTCTACACACACCTCTTCCCATTTCTCAGGGTGGATATTGCTGAGACGAGCCACCCCGTATTTTTTGTTTAACGCTGCAATGGTGTTCTGTCCTTCTGGGCCAGCGGTCAATACCGTAATAGCCAGTGCCTTGACGTGTTTCAAGCTGCGCTCCGTGCTGACTGGAGCAGGGGCGGGAGCCGCAGGAGTGGCGTGCAACTTGCGGTTGACTGGAGCAGCGGGAGCGGGAGCGGGAGTAGGGGTAGGGGTAGGAACAGGAGTAGGCGCAGGAGGGGTAGCCGCTTCACGATACCCGAAGTTAGGGTCTACCAAAGTCGTCTGCGTGTGCGTGGTAGCCTTGGCGGGGAAGGCTCGGTTCAAGGTGGCTGTCAGATCTTTTAAAGCTTCGACGATGAGTCGAGCGGATAGATTTAATTCCTCTAGGATGTCGTTATTCATACGACAAGAACCAAGACTGTTTCTGTTCTTCCGTCAATCAGATAACTTAAAAAAGAGCTAATCTTTTTGTCGCCTGATCTTTTGGATCTCCCAACAACCCCTTGCCTAACAGGGTATGTCTAGTCCCATCTAGGCTAACACGTCCCAAGCTCATAAACCCTAGCTCGATTAAGACCGAGGATAGACCTTGATCGGAGAAAGAACTGAGCCGATCCCCGTGGAGCATTGAACGTAGGGCGGATAGGCTGACCAAGTCGGGCTGTACCAGCGGATGATCGCCGTCTTCCAAGGCGTCAATCACGGCAGACGCCAAAGGCGATGCCGTGAACTTGACCATATCTTTAAAGAAGCTAGTCAACGGTGCTCTGCCTTTGGGATCAAAGTCCGGAGATATCTGACGGGTCTCAAAGTAATGGCGCAGACCACCTGCGTGAGTAGCCAGCAACCCGAAGAGCACCGCGTAATAGTTGGCTCCTAAAGCTTTGACTTGCTCCGCAGTTTGCAACGGCGACTTGATTGCTAGGTATCTCCGGTCGTCTCGATGGACGGGCAAGGCATCGTGATAATTCGTGAACAGCAGGTAGTTGGTCAGGTTGCGAAGCGTGACTGCAGGTTCGTATATCCTACGTACCGATATGTATTCGTCTGCGATCAGAGGTTTAAGCTTGTCGATTACGCCGTACTTTTGACCGCTCAATTGCCTAGCCTCATCGATGATTACAAGCTGCGAGTTGACCGCCCAGCCGTTGTGTGGGCCTACGATATTTTCAGGCGATACCCTCTGCGTGTTAGTCCAGCCTAAGACAACCTCGCACACCTTGCCCAACAATCCCTTACCCCCTCCTTGAGTGCTCTGAATGAGCATAGAGTAATTGATCTTCTCCCCTGCTTGCTGAACCATATAGGTGATGAAGTCCAATCCTTTGAGGTAGTCTTGTGGCCCCATTAAAATGTAAGCGTGCTGCTCGAAAGCCTCACCTACTTCCGCTGCGAGAGCAGCGTCGGGCTTGGGGTAAGATCGTCGGTACGTGTTGACGTACGGTATCCCGTTATCAGAGTATACCAGCTTGCTGGCAGGGCTGTAATTGGTGTTCTCGACCACGGGTATACCTGCGTGGTGGATCAGGTATTCCCTTGAGGATATCTTGGGATTCGGTGAGCGATAGATAAGGTCTACTACTTCCGGTCGCATTCTGCGCCCGTCGTTAAGTCTGAAGAAGATGTTAGGCGCGGTGAGGAAAACCATTCCCGCCACCCATACCGGAGGAGATGACGTTGAGACTGAGGAGGCATCGGCAAGTCGCTTAACTTCTTTGGACAGGTCTCCTAGGGTTGGCCCTTCCATCCCCTGCTTCTGAATAGCTTTGTGTAGTGACTTTATCAATACCTTGCTTTCTATGTCCGAAAGAACCGTATCCAGTTTAGAGATACGCTTGGCCCCTGAGTCCAGAAGTTCCTCGGACGATCTGCTTGGCGATGCTATCCAGCTTCTCACTTGCTCAAACAATCTCGAGGTCATGCCTCGGTTACTCCAGCCAGCGTCAACTGCCTGTCTCAGTACGGATCTGATGGTGACGGGTTGACGGTCACTAGGCGAAGCATCAAAGGTATTCCAGCGGGTCTGTAGTGACGCGGTGTCGCTGTACTTGTCACCCTTGGAAGACCATTCATCCCAGACCGGAAACCCTTCGTCAGATAGCTGGTGCTTTAGAGCCATCCCTATCTCTACCCAGCGGTAATAGGGGCAATCGGGATCCAGTTTGGACAGGCAATCTTGGATGTCCGCCACCGAGATTCCCTCCACCGGAGATCGCAGATAGGTGATGTCCGTAACGCCGTCATCCACAGCTAGAGCTGGAGGACTCTGCAAGGTTTCAAAGCTGTCCCCCAAGTAGGGCATTGGGGATCCATCGGTGTACTTGTAGACGATGGGAGTATCCGCACTCTGGCTGAACTGAACCGGAAGATACATTGGTTGAACCACCACTCGCGACTCGCGACTGATTGTATTCATTCCAAGGATACTTCCAAGCTGAGTCACACTCTCGGAATACTTGGACGAAGGGATGCTGTCAGCTTCCACGATGACGCGGAGGCGAGGAGCCAATGGGGTAGACCTAGCCGTGTGCCAGACGATGGCGTTGACGTCTCCCAACAAAGTGCTAAACCCTATCGATAACATCCGAGTGGACTCTACTGATTCGTCCACGTCAATTATGACTAGGTTGCACACCGTGGCAGACGCCGTGTTGCGAGCCGATACGGGAAGGGCAAAAGCGCAGGGGGTGATGAAGTTGCAAGCCTTTGCTGCATTCTGCGCCTTGGCATCGAGTGCGATAAACTGCTTGCGGGTTATTGAAAGAACCTGAGGGGAACAAATAACTTGATCGACCAGTTCTTGAAACGTGTGTACTTGTAAAGCGGATACAACCCCCATTTTTTCGGGTGTTCCTGAGAAGAATTTTGACATAGTTTTCCTGTTGTTGCGGTGCTAAGATGCGTCAGCGATTTTCTAGGTAAACAAAAAAAATCCCTGCAACCCTATTAAGGGCTGCAGGGATACAACAACTGACAACTCCTAGAGCCTCGCTAGTTATTACCGAAGCGGTCAACCCTTATATCTGTCAGACTTGACCGCCCCATTTTGCGCCGTTGGCAGGGAGGGCAAAGACCAACCTAGCGGCGGGGATTATTACCGTGTCACAAGGGTCTGCCTTTGTCGCTGCCGTTGGCCCTTCCGTGATCTGACCGAGCCCTGCAGTTGTGCCCCATACCCTGAGCTGCTTGGCTTTTAGTACTACCAATGTCTTACCATCGGAGACAACGTCTCCTACGAATACGAATCCATTGTCAACGACAAGGATGTTCCAGCCTTCTACCGAGTGTTTTTTATTTAGTTTCATAACCGAAAGTTAACTGAGATATAGCTGACATAGGGCTAGGCGTAGTGCGTACGTAGAGGGGGTAGCCTTGGTAGCTGTAGCCGTCGCCGCTGTAGCCGCCACTGCCGTAGCCGTGACCGTTGCCGTGACCATTACCGCTGCCGTCGCCGTAGCCGTAGCCGTGACCATTGCCGCCGCTGTTGCCTTGGTCGCCGTCGCCGTGACCATTGCCGCTGAAGCCGTAGCCGTAGCCGTGACCATAGCCGTGACCATAGCCGTCACCGTTGCCGTAACCGTAGCCGTTGCCATCTGTTAGTAGGGTTGTCATAGTTGTAGTTCCCCAAGGGCTGACATAGGGCTAGGCGTAGTGCGTAAGTAGACCGCCCTTTCCTTGTAGCCGTAGCCGTTGCCGTCGCCGTAGCCGTAGCCGTAGCCGTTGCCGTAGCCGTTGCCGTTGCCGTAGCCGTAGCGGTTGCCGTCGCCGTAGCCGTGACCATTGCCGTCGCCGTCGCCGTAGCCGTCGCCGCCGCTGTTGCCGTAGCCTTGACCGCTGCCTCTACCATCTGTTAGTAGGGTTGTCATAGTTGTAGTTCCCCAAGGGCTGACATAGGGCTAGGCGTAGTGCGTAAGTAGAGGGGGTAGCCTTGGTAGCCGCAGTCGCCGTCGCCGCTGTAGCCGCCACTACCGTAGCCTAGACCGTTGCCGTAGCCTTCACCGTCGCTGCTTTGGTAGCCGCTACCAATACCGTCGCCCGTGAGGTAACCGTAACTGTAGCTGTAGCCGCAGCCAGAGCCTTCACCGAAGTCGTAGCCGTAGCCCTCTCCTTGACCGTAGCCCTTGAAGGTGAATAGATCAGGCTGTAGTGTCGTCATAGTAGAGATTGGGGGATCCATTTCTCCGAGATCAGGAAGCTGGCTAGACGTTGCAGCCGCAAAGCCCGTGCGGGGATGTCCTCTGAAGGGACGCTGTTGCTCATATCGTATAGCAACGGTGAGACCTGAGTAATGTTCAGCTTGGTAATGCCTACGGGGCCGTCCATAAACGGGGTATAGGTTGCTAGCGTCAGCTTGTTCCATAGCTTTGCGGGGATGTTCCCGCGAAGCGGAGCTAGCAACTCTTCGCGTTCACGGTTAACTCTTTTCACGGTGGCTGCGCGTTCCTCTTCAGCGCGGCGCACAGGTTGCAAAGCGAAGGTGGCCAAAGATACCCAAGAGCACAGATGAGCACGCCATTTGGGATGGTTAGTGTCGATGATTGTTCTGGCTCTAATCTTATTGATGTGACAGTAGATTACGAACCGCTCCCTATCGACGGGAGTGGAGCAGTATCTACGCACTAGGACGTTGGATATGTAGAATGACTTTTCAGTCTGGCTTGGGAAGGAGCCCCGAAAGGACGACCGATCAAGGGTGTCTCTATCCCATCCGTACTTTACGAGTTCGTCTATGATCTCGATTGGCCAACCTGTACTGTTCTGGTATGTTAGTGATGACATATGTTTAGTTGTTATAGCTGGAGCGGGATGCTCCCGTGATCGCCCCTAGTAAGAGGCGATCAGGGGAACAGCCACTAGCTACTAAAGTAGCTAGTGGCTGGCTCTAGGTTAGATGTGTACGCGAACGGTGCGGCCCGTCTTGGCCACGGTGTGGCTGGTGCACAGCCACAAGACAGGGAAGTGCACGCTATCCTTGGAAGGCTCTGGCCCATCGAGATCGGTGAGGTACACCATACCTGCGATGTTCTCCCCGTCGTCGATCATCTGTTGCACCCGTGCAAAGGCAGGGTTGAAGTCTGTACCCCCGCCACCTTTGGCAAGGGCGGGGATGTCTTCGCCCTTGCTGATGCGGTACTCCCCGCACACCTCGGCGTCTGCGTCTAATACTATAGCGTCAGACGAAGTGGAGTTACAAGCCTGACTGATCAGTCCGGTGAACTCTGACAGGATGACTCCGCCAATTGACCCGCTGGTGTCGCGGACGTAGACGACCAAGCCTACGTCGTTCACCCGCTTCTTAGGGTGAAAAGCCTTAGCCAAGGCGTGCCGCCGTGCGCTGCGAGTCCAGTCGTTGCGACTAGACCGGAGCGTGCGGACGAACTCTGCCATCTCAGTCCGCCAATCGATGCGCACCGAGTTGAGACGCTCGATCTCCCGCTGCATATCGGCGGGGGTATTGCCCCTCTTAAGAGACCGTGCCACATAGTCAGCCTTGAGGATACTCTCCTGCCACTTATCGACTAGCTCCGCCTTGGTAATACGAGGCGGGGCTTGCTCAAACCCGCCGCAATTACCTACGTCACAGCCGTC
>TARA_R110000868_G_scaffold25326_3_pt1 | contig 21786 bp, 2 predicted proteins | sample TARA_R110000868 | Tara Oceans TARA_R110000868 (sample SAMEA4397489) | marine metagenome | biome: Polar Biome; feature: [SRF] surface water layer (ENVO:00010504); material: water (ENVO:00002006), including particulate matter (ENVO:01000060) such as... | depth 5 m | reverse complement strand
TTTTATTAGAAGCGGTCTGCATATTGATTTGGATGGTAAGGTTGATCAAAATTTTGTTAACAAACTTAATGATGCAGAAAGAAGTTTATATGGTAAAGCTTTAATAGATGTTGAAAATTATGATGCAACAAATTTAGAAAGATTTCAAGGGGATTTATCAATACCAATTAGTTCTCCAGAAATAGTAGTAGAAGAAGAAGAGGTAGTAGTTGATAATTCTGAGTCATCTAAATCACCTGTTGAAAATCCTTTTAAACAAGGTGATGCAGATTATCAGAAGTTTCAAGATGCTATAGATAGAGGTCATGTAATAGATTTAGTAAAACGTTATGATCCAATTACAAAACGTATGGAATTTACATTAATTGAAAAACCACCTAATCCATTAGATAGCATAAATGAATCAGAACAAGTAAATGTAGTTACGTCTGGTACAGGTAATACACCTATATATACTGAAAATGATAATGAAGTAATATCTGCATTAGAAGGATACCCACAAGTAAAAGTTAGAAGGGGTATTGCATCAACAGGTGATAGACCTGAAAATCAAACTAGTTCTGGTCCAATGAGTGCAGGTGCTGATTTATCAGACCCTAAATTCCAACAAGATTTTGAATTAAGATGGGGTGATGCTATACCTGAAGGTTTTGATTATAATACACCTATATATTTAAATGAAGCTGATAAAGCAGCAGGTAGAAAAAATCCAGCATATACAAAACAATGGACTACTGTTCAAGAAAATATGCAAAGGTTAGATAATGAGTTTTCTGATACACATGGTTTAGAGCAAAGAAATATATTTGCAGGAGACAGAGGAGGTACTGATATAGATGGTGTATTAGGATTACATACATTCAATGTAGACAGAAGATATTTAGCTGATCCACAATCTAATACAATAAGAGGATTTAAAGATGATCCTATAACAACACCAGATCCAGGAGGTATAGATGAATTTGTACCCCCAACGCCCCAACCTTGGATGCAGGATGTAAATAATATAGTAGCTCAAAATAATTTAGATAACCCATTGATGCTACCAGTATTAGGACAAGCACCTAATATTGAAATGGATATTACATTAGATGATTGGACTGGTAAAGTAAATAATATTAATGCTGCATTAAACTCTAAACTAAATAATCTACAAGCATTTGGTAAAGGAGCAGTAGCTGGATCTGATTATGGTAAAGCAGTAGCACTAAGTGAGGATGCAATTAACAAAACCAATACTAATAACATAGGTATTATTAATAGAGCAGCAGGGCTTAATGCACAGTTAAACATGCAAAATAATCAGTTTAACATGAAGCAAAGAGAGGCACAAGATGAAGGAACTAATTTAGCCTTACAAAGATTTACTGATTTTGAAAATTGGGATACTATAAAAAGTAATGATCTATTTAATAAGATGCAGACTAATATGGTTAATACAGCCAATCTTAATAGAACTAAAAGTAAAGAATTTCAAATTGATCCTTTGCTATATGGTTTAAATACATTTACTGGTAATACAGATCCCAATCAAAGAACAGATCAGACAAGTGAGACTGCAAAAAGAGAGGCTGAACAAATTAGATTATGGGATCTAGCAACTGAACGAGGGGTGCCTGAAGATGACAGATTGGATTGGGTTGCTAACATTACAGGAAATATTAAAAACAAAAAAGATGATGATGATTCTCCTTTTGAGAAATATAATGCTGTACCAAGTGTAATACCACCTGCAAAAAGAGGAGGCATGACTAAACTTAAACGTACAGCATACCCATACTGGATGACAGTGGGTAAGATGGGACGTTAAACAATAAAGGTTTACTGCTTAATATTAGTAAACTTAATAAATTATATTAATTTTGAATTATGGCTACATATATAAAAGGACACAAGAATTTTTATCCAGATATTAAACCCTTTACACCAGACTATAAATTTTTGTCTGCTACTCTAGATGCAACGCAAGCTAAGTATGATGCAGGATGGAAAGCTCAAAATGATTTATATAACAAAGTTGTATACTCACCTTTAACTAACCCTAACAGCTTAGAGTACCAAAGACAATATGCTGAAAAGTTAGGTCCATCTTTAGAAAAGATTACTGGAATGGATTTATCTTTAGAACAAAATGTGCAAGCAGCTAAGTCTGCATTTGCACCATTCTTTGAGGATGAAGAGGTTGTGTATGATATGGTGTGGACAGGAGCATATAACGAAGCTGTAAATAAATTTAGTTCATTAGCTTCAAGTAGTAATGAAGAGACAAGACAGCTAGCAAATATTGATGTTGGAATGGGTAAGTTAGATATAGATAGAAGAAAATTTATGGAAGCAGGCCGTGGTGAATTAAGAAACCAACCTCTACCAGAATTAATTTTAGATGCAGACTTAGTCCGTAATGCACAAAAATACTTAAGTGCATTAGATCCAGGCTTAACTATAAGCATGCCTGTTCCTAATTTAAAAAATTCAGGTAAGGTAGATGCAAGTGGTAATCCTATTTTAGTTGAAGATGATCAGTTTATTATAACACAAAAAAATGGTAATCTTATTGAAGGTGCTGCATATGAACAAATTATGACTGCTTTATATGATGACCCTAGAGTTCAAAAGTTTTATAACGCTAAATCATATGTGCAAGCTCATAATACAGCAGCAGGACTAGTTGAGTCAGGGTTGGCTCCTTCTGAACAAGTAGGATTAAACATGTGGGCAAAAGAACAAGTATCAAGATTAGAAGAAAAAAATTTAGAGTACCAATCAAAAAAAGAATATGATTTAAGAAAGCAAACACAGGTAAATGTTAATTGGGATAATTATTCTAATAATCATGGTGTTGTTGCTGGTAGCACTGATGAAATTACAATGAGAGCAAATTTATCTGATGCTGAAAAAATTAAAATTGATTTGGATAGATTGTTTAAACAAAATCAATTTGCTCAGTCAGATGATATTGATGAGGGAGCTTTGATGAATAAAGCAATGGCTATGTTATCTAATTATAATATGGATAAAGACATGCGTACAGCTGCTAGACAATTTTCTTTAAGAGAAATGGAAATTACTCAAGAGGTTAACCCTTATGCATTAGAAAGGCTGGAAAATAGAAACAGACGAAATCTCCAAATTGAAAAGTTTAAATTCCAAGCAATTGAGAATATGCGTAGAGATGAAAAACAGTTTGAGTATGATAAAGAATTAAAGTCAATGGAGGGAGGTTCAAGTGGTTCATTTACAAATCAACAAAGAACAGGTCTTTTCAATAATGGTACTGCAGCAGCTTTTACAGTAGATAAAAATAATAACCTTCTATTTACTGATGATCCTATTGCTAATGATGCACAAGAGATGACTAACAACGGTCTTAAATTAACTAGAGAACGTCTTGGTATGTTACCAAGCATGCTTAAAAATTCTGGTTTATATAATGTTGAAGGTAAAGTAGGTATATATAAAGTACCTTTAGTTACAAACCCTAATCCAGATAATCCAGATGACTATATTATAGGAAACCTTAAAGTAGTTTTAGATAAACTAGATAATAATACTATTGTAGATGAATTAGCAACAGACAACTTTCAGTATAATGAAGGTATAGAATCTTTATTTGCAAATTTACAAGAGTATTATCAAGATCCAACTGCTGCTTTTAAGGCTGACCCTAATAATAAAGAGCCAAATAGTGATTACGCAAAAATAACAAAAAAGCTATTTTCATCAGGAAGTAGTATAGAGCTACCAGGTTTAGCAACAAAGATAGAATTACACAATACTGCTATAGATCTATCTTTTAAAGATCTGTATACTAAAGGTAAAGTAATTGAATCTGCTTTTAATAGCACAGAAGAAAAAGATCTATCTGATGCAGAAGAAGATATAGCTGAGTTACTTAAATATAACTATACCTTACCTTTTAATGAGGAAGATAAATCTTTTATGACTAGAGAAGATTTCTATAAAGCCAATAAAGCTTTAGTTGATACTAAAAACATAGATGTAAACGCAGAACCAGCATTAAATGGTCCTATTAATAATTTTGATTTGTGGACTACGAAAAATGAGTATATAGTTACTGACTTTGGTACAACTACTATTTCCGTACCAGTTTTTGATGATAAAGTATTTGAAAGAAATTTAGATAAGATATATGATTATTACTATAAAAATATAAATAAACTTAGATCTAATACAAATTCAAAAACATATAACAATCAAATTGCTGGTGTTTTTGGTCCAGCAAGTAATATACGTTTTGATCAAGTTATGAGCAGTACAGTAAATTTAAATCCTATAGCTGGATCAGATCAAGATTTACTCTTAGGTAATTTTTATAAACAAGTAAACATAAGTGGTACAAGTGGTGATGCCGGTTTTTTAGGCCAAACAACAAGAGAACTAGATCAAGATGATGTGATCAATATAAGTGGTAATGCATTGGATATAACAAATGATAAAAGTCTAGCAGCAAAATTTATATATGATAGACTTAATACAATGAATGCTGTTGATAAAGCTTTAGCAATGGAGCTTACTTTTTTTAATTCATGGGGTGCAACAATAGTAGATCCTAAAACTGGAAGTATAACTAATACACCTAAAGCAGCTTATCAATTATCTAATTTTTCAGATGCATTTATCAAGTCTATACTTTCAGATGATATTACAGTTGTACGTCCTGATGGCGTAAGTGCAGAAGAAATTAATAAAGTGTTAAGAGAAGGATTTACATATATATTTCCAAGAGATAATACTGCAAGTAGTAATCCTTTAAGTTATGCTAATGCAGCTAGTAATACTACATTAGAAAAAAGAATTAATAATTCTGAAAATAATGTATATACTATTAAACCTAATGCATTTGCTGCTCCTTATTTTTTAGACAACAGTGGGACAGGCTCTGTAGATTTTGAGAAAGTAGGTAACACTATTGTTGCAAGTGGTTACTTTAATCATTATGAATCAGATGCTGAAAAATACCCAACAGGTTATAGGAGACAACCTTTTACGTATACTTTAGAAGGTGAGGATCAAGGTAAAACTGGTTATGATACTTTTTATGATGAAATTATAACAACATTAACAAACATCCAAACATCAAATCAAGCACAATATACTGCAAAAAGCAATGAAGCTAAGGGGGTAAATACTGAAGCAGTAACAAATTAAATATGGAAAACCAAAATTCAACATCACCAGAGGAAACTCTAAATGATTCAGGAACAAGTGTAGACTTAGTAAATAAGGCTGAGCCATATATGACTGCAGAGTCATTGTTTGAAACACAACAATATGATTCTGACTTTTTAAATATGGCTGATCCAGCTGCATTGTTAAGTGTTGATAGGTATCAAAGTGATATGTTTAAGTATGGTCCTGAAGTAATTGGTAATATGTCTAGCCCATTACCTGGAGTAGTTGATATAGGATATAATCCTAGTAAAAATAATATTGCTGATTTAAGTCCTGTTGATAGATTGGCGCTTTTAGCTGATGCACCATCTGACTTTAAGAATGTACCTTCTACTCCTGAATATGCAAATATTAAAGCTAGTAACTTTGATAGATTTTATGCAAGCCCTAATTATAATCAATTAGGTTTTCAACCTTATGCAAATAATGAAAGTATTTATAATGCTAATAGTAGCAAGGTTGATGATTTATCAAGAGCATGGAATCAAATAGGCAGCCAATTTGGTATAGGTTTGGGTTCTTCATATAGAAGTATTGCTGATGCATTTGATGGTGATGGTTATTTTGATGCTCCTGATATATATGCAGCTAATACTATGGAAGATGCAATGAGGATTGGATCTACAAGTAAAGGTGGGGCTTTTGGTTTACTTACAAATACTGGTTTAAGTTTTGGTTACACTGCTGGTATTATTGCTTCTATAGCAGTTGAAGAATTGGTATTAGCAATGGGGTCAGCAGCTTTAGCATCTACAGGTGCAGGGGCACCAGCAGGTTTTGCTGCTTTTGTTGCAGGCACTGGTAGAAATTTTGTTAGAGGTGTTAAATCATTTGGTAATCTATTTGATGTTAAAAGATATATAAGTGCTTCTGAGGCTGCAGCAAGAACTCTTAATAATGCAGATAATGCTAGACAATTGTTTAATGGTGGTGGAGAAGCTTTGGGTAGATTTTTTGCACCAGAGGTAACTAAAGCTGTTAAAAATTGGAAGACAACAGGTAATACTGCACAAAATTTATTTAATATAACAAAAAGCGGAAATGCTTTTGGTGCTGTATATAGAGACTTTAGACAATTTAATATTGCTTTATCTGAAGCTAAGCTTGAAGCAGGTATGGTTAGCAACAGGGTTGAATTAGATTATCTTAAGTATTTAAATCAAGAAAATCCTGGCTCAGCAGTTACTGCTGAACAATTAAAAGAAGCAAAAATTAAAGCAGCTGAAGCCGCATTCAGAACTCAGCTGCAAAATTTTGGAGTAATATATTTATCTAATAAATTTGTTTTAAAGGGTGCATTTGGAAGTTGGAATAGAACTTTTAAAAATGCTAGACAAAAAGTATTTAGATCTAACCCGCTTGTAAATCCTACTACTGGTAGAGCACAAGCTGCTAAAGTTTCTAGAAAAGGTAGTTTCTTACCTGGATTAGGTTTACCATCTAGAAAAGCTGTTGCGGCTAAATTTAGAGCTGTGGGTTTAAGGGGAGGAGCTAAAGCTTTGGCATCAGGAATGTTAAGATATGGTGCAGCTGGTATGGCAGAAGGTTTACAAGAAGTTTCACAAGAAGCTATTGCTGCTACTAATGAAGGTTATTATGGAGCATTACTTAGAGAACCAGGCTCAGCTACTAAAAATTTATATGGAACGTTTGCTTTAGAAGGGATGAGGGATCAGGTTAGTCAGCAAGGTTTAACTACATTTCTTTCAGGGTTTATAATGGGTGGTATGGCAGGTCCATTTCAAGCAGCAATATTTCAAGGTATTCCAAATATATATGCTTTAAGAAGTAAAGCCTCAAGAGCAGATTATAAAAAACAAAAACAGGCAGAAGAAAGTGTGATCAATGAAGTTATACTAGACACAGAATATATGTCTGAACAAAATATTTCAAAAGATGGTGATGGTGTCTTAGATCAAAACCAACTCTTTATGTCTTTGACAAAGCAAACATCTAATGCTATGGATGATGCTACTAGTAGAAATGATCATTATGATTTTAAAAATCAACAAAACTTTTTAGAGTTTAGTAATCTACATAGAAGATTTGAAAATGGTAGTATAGGTTTGTATAGAAAGGATCTTATAGAGTACAACAACTTTACTGATGAAGACTTATCTACTGCTTTTCCAAAGGATGAGTATGGGTCTGTTGAAAAAGTAAGAAAAGGTATACAAAAACAATTGAACCTTATTAATGAATTTGGTGATATGTATAATAATAAAGCAACTATATTTAAACCTAGATATGCACCAGAGTTGTTAACTCCTGGTACAAGACAATACAGGGATGAAGTAAATTTAAAAAGAGGATATGAGCATATGAAAATGTTTTATATGTTTACTCAAAATGCTTTTAAAAATGCTCAAGATAGAAAATTAAAAATTGCACAAAAATTAGAAGCAACAGAACTATATGGTAATATGTCTGCTAGTGATGTTACACCTTTGTTAGATAGAAAATCACTGCAACTTGAAATTGATAGACTTAACCAAGAGATAAGTATACTAGAACAAAACTCTAATAATAAAAGTGGTTTAGATGAAGCAACAATAAAAAGAAACAAGACAGATTTAGCAAATAAAAAAACAAAAAAGAATAAGTTAGATGCAATAAACAAAGTATACAATGCTAACTTAACAAAGAACAACTTTTATGATCAACGTAAAAAGGATAGACTTAAAGGGCCTATAGAAAGTTATTTAAATGCTTTAGCTAATTCTAATGGAACTTATGTAAATGCTGAAGCGGTTAGTGAAGCATTAGATGAGATAGTAGATTATGCAGCATTATCACAGGATGCATTTTTATTTAACAATACAATTGATTATTTATTAGATCCTAATAAAGCAGAGGATTTAATAGAAAGAAGTGCAGAATATTTTAGACAATTAGGACAAGCTAAAAATGTAGTGATTGCTAATCAAGTAAGTGAACAAATTAATATAGAAAAAATAAATGGGTTTCTTAATGAGTTAGCATCAAGAGAAGTTTATTTAACAAAAGAAGCATCAGAAGAATTTTTAAAAGAAGGTGATATTAATGAATTAAACTTTTCTGGCTCTTATATATTTGCTGGGCGTTTATTAGATATGAGCATAACTGAAGATCTACTAATATATCAAGATAGAATAAAGCCTGCTGTAATTAATTATAATGGCTTAACAGCAGAGGAGAACAAACCATCTATGGAAGATATAGTTGTGGAAACAAAGAATGATATTTCACAAAAGCTAGAAGATATAGGTGTTGAGGTAATACCTACAGTTAGCTCACCTATACTTACAAGAATTTTAGAAAGTGAATTTAGAGATTATCAAGCAATAGCAAGTGAAGAATCTTTAAACTCAGAAGACTGGAGAGAAGGTGCAGATGGATTAAAAATTCAAACAGCTTATGATGCTATTAAAAGTATATGGGCAGCAGGTACAGCTGTAATAATAAACGGTGATGCTGTAAAAGTAATACCAACAGAAAGTGATGTAAAAGATGAGAACGGATTTCAAAAGTTTCTTAATGGTCCTGCATCAGAGAATCCTGATGTTATTAGTGTACTAGAAGGATTAGATTTAAATCTATCAATTTTTCAAACTAAACCACAAGCTGCTGGACAGGGTATAATTTTTGAAGGCGTTATAGTAGATGTTAAAGAGAATATAATTAGCCAGGCTGATAAAGAAAACACATCTAGTTATTCTATATTAGATAAGAAGGGGAATATTATTTCAGAAAACTATAGACAAATTATTGGTTCTAATAGTTTAGGTGTATATTCTAATAAGGCTGATGCTATAGCGGGTGCAGAGAAAGTAGAAGCAGAGGCTGATACAGGAGGGGTATATAGATTTGGTGGTGTAAATGGAATGAGCTTAAGTTTAAATGAAAGAATAATAAATAAATCAGGAGAACTATATGTAGTTAATACAGGTAAAAATGCATTTGATAGAAGTAATAAGAACGGTATATTTATAGTTCCTTTTAATAAGTTTAGTAAAAACCCTAACACAAATAAAGAAAATGCTGAGTTTGTACCTTTACAAGACTTTATAAATGCTGGTTTTGAATTAGCACAACCTATAAATTTTGATGCATTAGGAAACAAATACTATAAGCTAAGACCTAATGAAGTAGTAGAAGCATGGTCACATAAAAATGGTGGTGTAGAGCCTAAGGCTAATGCTGAAGCTAGAACTAACTTTATTATAAGCAACCTTACTGCAGAGGACGTGAAAGGATTAAATATAATAATTACACCTGGTCCCGCAAAAGTATCAGCACCTTTTCCTATTACACCTTTTTTAAGTGAGGATATAAAGTCTAACCCATATATAATAGAAAACTCAAATGCATATAAAATAGGAATACAGATTTTAGATCCTAAATTAAAAGTAAAAATTGATGATTTAGTTGATAAAAATAAAAGTATATCTCCTTTAGAAGAAAGTGCAAATGGAGTATTTGCTTATTTACCAAGTGCAAGATATGATTTTGTTGATAAAGACGGAAAGCCTGTATTAGCTCAGAATTTTAATGTTGAGTTTATGAAGAATGTTATTAAGTTTAATAATTCCAAAACCTCCCCAGTAACCGGAGTGGGAATAGATCCTCAATCTAATTTATCACCTGGTGTGCAGACTCTACAATATATACAAGGCAATATTAATACAGCAGCTACTTTACAACAAGCAGTAGTTGAAAAGTTTAATCAAGATCCTGATGGACAAATATTAATGGGTGACTTAAGTAATGGTATACAACTAAAAATATTTGAGGGGTTTGATAATTATACTAAACCAAATGTTTTTACACAAATAAAAGATTTAGATTATAGTTCTGATGGCTTAGGCAATTATATAATATATGATATTAACCTTCAAGACACAGAAGCACCTACAGTTATAAGTAATCTAGAAAATACTGGAACCTCTAACGCATTAACAGAACTACAAAATACTACTGAGGCAGCATTACGAGAAAATGGTTTATGGAGAGAAAAAATAGAAAATGCAACTAATAGATACATGCTTGTACTCAAACAAGATAATGGTGTTTATTCTGTAGTTACTACAAGACCAAAAACAAACACAGAAAGAGATTTAAATGCTCAGCTTCTTAGACTTATTGATCAAGCTCAGTTAACTGTAGATAATAACCTTAACAAGAAGGGTGAGCCAAAGAATAAAAACTACAATAAGGAGTTTAATGAACAAACAAACAAGAAAGAAATATTTATTAAGTCTAGTGTAGCCTCAAGGAAGTTCTTTTTAGATGTAACAGAATATGGTAATATAAGAATGAAAGTTACAGATGCTATACCATTAGAAAATCAAACAATGGGTAGTGTTACTTTTCAACAAACTGGAAAAGTACAATATTTATATCCAGCAGATCTTGATTTGGGTGTTGTAGGAGAAGAACCAAGATCAGCAAAAATTTTAATACAGCCGTTGTTGGATAAGATTAATGCAGATGAAAAGTTAGGAGAAGGTACTATATCTTTTAATAATTTTGCCCCATCAATACCACAAGATGCTAGCATTGAAACTTTTTTAGTAGATCTTGAAACAGCAATTAATCCTAAAGAATTAAGAGTTGGTCAGACACTTATGGTAACAGCTAATCCAAAGGTTAAACAAGGACATGATGTTAAAGGTAATATTTCAGTAACAACTTCTTTAGAAGATACACTAGAAGGTATCCAACTAACTCAAGATGTACTTGACAATGTACCACCACCTTTAGAAGAGGTTAGTCAATTAGATAAGGTTTTAAAGGATATAAAAAAGTTAAAAGAAGAAATAGTAAGTACATCAGGTGCCAAAGGTAAAAGACAAGCATTTAAAGATAGTACTAAGCTACAAGCATTATTTAAAAAAAGGGATGCTTTAAAAAATTCAAGAGCTAACAAAATTGTGTTTGGTCAGTTTAATGTAGATGATGTAGAAAATATAGATACATTTAGTTTATGGGCATCTCAGAATTTACCTGAATTTATAAGTATAGCTGATATACTTACTTTAAAAACTAACTTAGTTACTAGTGGTACACGTGTAGGATCATTTGTATTAGATGTAAATGATATTGCTGGTGGTTTAGATATTACAGGTAAAATATATACTGGACCTAATAGTCCTTTTAGATACCATGAAGCATTTCATGGTGTATATAGAATGCTGTTAACTGCTGCAGAACAAAATAAATATCTAAGAATTGCAAGTAAAGAAAAAAGATCTAAACTTAGAGCAGAAGGAAAGACTTTAAATTCTGAATTGCAGAAATTTAGAAACTCTTCTAGTGCTTATACTGCTATGAGCCAAGAAAGATTAGAAAGAGAATATTTTGAAGAGTATATGGCGGATGAGTTTGAGTTATTTAAAACTGGACCTCTAAACACAAATACCTCTTCAGAAGTAAAATCTTTATTTACAAGAATATTAGAATATATAAAAGCAATTTTAAACAGTTTTAGTAGAAATGAACTAGGTACTTTATTTCAAAATATAGATTCTGGAAAATATCAATCTGCTCCTATTGTTAGCAATCAGTTTACAGATGGTACAATGGGATCTACCCTTCAAGCTGATAAACTAATACCTTATCAACTTGAAAATAGAACTGCAGGTACAGGGGAATTATATATACCTAGTTTTGTAGCAAACGGAATTATTAGTTCTATGGCTGGTATCCTTATGGATAGAAGGTTTAATTTTGTTCCTGAAGGTAATGTTGAATTTAATATAGATACTGAGTTAGATATTATAATAGATGAATTCTATGATACTTATGATGTTGACAATGAAGTTAACTCAGCATTTTTACCAGGAAGTAAAGAATATATAATGCTAGAAAAATTAACTTTAGCATTTGATGACTTTACTCCACAGATAAAACAATCAGTACAGGAAGTATTAGATATTATAGATATACAATCTGCTACACAAGAAGAAAGAAATGAATCATTTGAACAGAATGAAGGTTTAAGAACTGTACAACAGTATGGTAAAGAAACATATCTTAGTGGTGGTTTAGATAACTTATCAGCAGCAGTAAGAAAATATATTGGAACAGTTACATATGCTGAGACAGATTACTTTGGTAATACTACTTTGGTTAATGGAACACCTATAAGAGTCCCGGTTAATGCTAATACTGTATATAATGGTATATTAAAAGCACTAGAAGGTCTTGAGTCACCAGTAGAAATGATGCAAGCTTTGTATTCTTTTTCACAAACTAATGCACAGACAGAAGCTGTTGTTAATCAGATATTTGAAAGTTCAGGTATAATAATGCCAGAACATTATGTAGAAGATTTTGTCTTTGATCAATTTCCACAAGGATTAAAGAATACAAATTTTTTAATTAAGATGCTTAACTCATTTACAAATTTTAGAGTAGATTGGTTTTTCACACAAAGAGACTTACAACAAAACTCTATTATTCATTCTGCATCACAAAGAGATGATTCATCTACACAGATCAACTCTTGGTCAGAAGCGTACTCTTCAAGAATACAATTGTGGCAAGATAATTCTAATGCAAGAAGTAATGCATTAAAGTCTTTAGGGCGTATAGTTAATGCATTAGGAGAAAAAAAGACACAAATAAAAAATAAAGATTTAAATAAAAGAGCAAGTAATTTAGCAAATGAATTATATGATAGTATAGGTATAAGGTTAAGTCCTGGATATATGGCATATAGTATGCTTAGAACAAGGGGGTCTTATACTAAAGCACAAGAAAAAACTTTATCATTTAATAAAGATGCTATACCTTTTACAGCAGATAACGCAAGAGTTTTTATAAATCTTATTAAAAGTGGTGTAGATTTATTTTCTCCAGAAGGAACAGAAAGCAAATTAAAAATACTTGCATTTAATAATTCTCAATTTGATGAAACTATTGGGGCAACGGTATTTAAAAACTCTAATGGTGACTTGGTAAATTCACATCAACAACCTACGTATAACTTAAGAAAAACAAAAGCTTTAAATAGTACTCAAGAAAGATTTAAATTATTAAATAATGAGTATCTATCAAATAACTTTTTATTAAACTCACCAGCATTTAATGCTCTTGCAGACAATAATCAAATTAAAATATCTAGAATATCTGGTACTAAGGTTGTTAAAAATTTAGCAACAGATTTTGATGTGAATCAAAGTATGATTATCAAAACAATGGATTATGGTAAGTTTACATCAGGTGAATTTTTAACTAATGTTGTTAATCAATACTTAGCATATTATAATAAACTTAATAATACACCTTTAAAATCTGTATTAGTTCAAAATGAAGTAACTAAAAATAAAGTGATGGTTGCTATATCACCTAATTTAATTAGGGTGATGGAAGCTTCTAATACAGGTGATCAAACAACTCTACCTATAGTTAAAGCAGTAGAAAAAGTAAATGGTAAAACTGTAATTACAGATGAGGTATTAGATGGCTTCTATGATTTTATAGAGAATGAATATAACAGAATAGTAAGAGAAAATAGTAATGAGAAAACTATTGATCAAATTGTTGGCTACAACATAGAAGATAAAGATGGAAATAAAAGAGCATTTCAATTTGCAAATAATGAAAATTTATTGCAGGTTGATACTATTTCATTATTAATTACAGAAGCAACATCACCAACACCTAAGTCTTTTAGTGGGGCAATAAGCAAAACTCTACTTAAAAAACAATTAGACAAAAACCTTAATAAGCAATTTAAAGATTTTAATAAATTAATTGATACATTAGGAGTAAGAGGAAAAATAGACAAGAATATTATTTCTGGTTTAACAAGAGGTTTGTCTGGGATAGCTGCAGAAAATGCAAGTTCTTCAGCAGAACAATACAACTTGTTAACTAATGATCCCCTTTATAACTTAAAACAAATTTTCTTTAATGGTTATTTAAATGTAAAATCTCTTAATGAAATTTACATGGGTGATCAAGCAAGAACACTAACAGATTTTACAGATAAAAGTAAAAGAGCTAAAGGTAACAACAATGCTTTTATTCCAGCTGCAACATACTTTACTGAACCTTCTTTGGGTGTAATGCATGAAACTAATAAAATAAATTTAGTTACATTAAATGAGCCAACATTACCCTCTGCATTAAGTGAAAACAATATTAGTATTTCTGATGCACAAGTATATGGTACAGTAAAAACATCAAGACATATTCAATTTGGTATTGGTCAAATGACCCCAGCTTTAGCATCAGTGTTAGATAAAATTGAGGCAGGTGAGGTAGTGGAATGGGATTTACTTCCTGAGCTTATACTACAAGGTACTATGATGAACTCTAAAAAGTATGCATACTTTGATGGAGAGACATATATTAAAATGTCATATACTATGTTAACTAAAGAATTAACATCTATACAAGACAGCAATGGAAACTGGATTGCTAAACCAAACTCAGTGAAGTTACATAATTTAAGAGTTAAGTTAGAAGAGCAGAGTGTTGATAATACTATAAGTATAGCAGCACCTTTATCAGCTTTAAAAATGATGAAAAAAAACGTGAACAGTATAGATGATTTATCTTCTGATCAAGATGGATTTTCTCAGGGTTCTTCAACTATATTAGCTAAGTACTTTGGTTTACAGCAAATTAATCCTTCTAATAAAAAAGCAATCACATTGCAGAGTCAAATGAAAACCATAGTTACATCTGGTCAAACAGATAAATCAAAAACTATGAACGATCTGAAAGTATCTTATAATAATAAGCTTAGGTTTAGATCTAGATTAAAGTATAACAATAAAGTAAAACTAACATTTAATACAGATGATGTAAAGTCTGAAATAAGTGAATCAGTATTTAATAAGATAGCAAGTCCAAATTTAATTTTATTTTCTGATTATGCAGTTAACTCATTAAAGGCAAGTCAATCATCTAGTAACTTAATAGAATTTTTTACTAGAGATGATAACAACCAACTATATAATTTAGATAATCCGTATACTATTTCTAAATATGAACAATTATTTTTAACATATTTTAGTAAAGAAGTTTTTCAAGAAAAGGTTAATGGTACAAGTGTTTCATTAGTATCTTCTTTTGGTAAGAATATTTATAGAAGGGTTTATAGTGTAGAACTTTTTAATGGAAAAGTTGTACCTGATAGACATGAAGTAATTAGAGAAAGTATATTTGAAAAAGGAAACTTTGAATTAAGCAGCCAATCTCTTGAGGATTTAGAAGGAATTTCTATAGCTGCTGAAGGAGTTATTATAGTAGACCGTTTAAGATATAACTTAAAAGAATATAAAGATGGGGTATATCAAAAACAAAGATATTCAGAAGCTATACTTCCACCTCAGTCTAAAGAAACTAATGACATGTTAGCTTATGGTAATATGAGCAATATTCCTTCTGTAGTTGGAGAAATGTTTTCTGTACGTATACCTAGTGAGGATTATCATTCTGCATTTAATACAAAAGTAGTAGACTTTTTACCAAACTTTATGGGTGCATCAGCTATGTTTTCTAATGAGTTGGTTGAAGTATCTGGGGCAGATTTTGATATAGATCAAGCATATCTACACAGAAAAGAATACTATGTAGAAAATGATAAGTTTATAGAATACAATGATAACTATTCTGACTATATCAACTATGTAAATAAAAAAGTAAATGAAAGAGGTAATGTATATTCTCAAGCATTAAAATTATTTAACATACAAGGTGTTACTATAGAAGATTCATTAGTTGATATTGATCAAACTTCTTCTAAGAAAGCAGGTTTTAGTATAAATGCAATAGATGCATTAAAAGTTCTAAAAATGCCAATTACTAGAACACAATATAATAATTACATTAAGGAAAATAAAGAAGCACCATATGAAGGTTCTGTAAATAATTCATTAGTAGACCTGAAGCGTACTCTAGTTAGTAATGATGGTTTAACATCTGGTGTAAATCCAATAGCATATAGACCTTCTAATTTACAGTTGTTTAATAATGTTTGGGAAAGCGTTAGAAAAATACCTGGTTTTGCAGAAAGAACTAATCAAGCAGGGAAAGATATAGATAATTATACAGGACAAACTATAGCCTTTACAAATAATAAAGGGGCTTCAATTGGTTCAGTAGTTTCACCAAATTTATATTTGTCTTTATTTAAAGAGTATGATATAGATCTTGGAACTTTAAAGTTTACATTAAATGGTAAAAATTATGATTCTTTTGAGGGTGAGTTTAATAAAGATGGGGTTAGAAAACAAGATATAATGTCTTCTCTAATAGTCCTTCACACAGACAATGCTAAAGCATTTTTGGTTTCAAAATTAGGGCTTAATTCTCATGCTACACGTATGTTATCAAATATGATACAATTAGGTGTACCTTTAGAAACATCTATATTACTTTTAAATCAAGAAATTATACAAGATTATTATAGAAAACTTGAAGATAATGATCAACAAAGTATACCTGGTATAAAAAAATATGTAGAAAAGTTACTGACAACAACATATAAATCAGAGAAAGCAGTTGATCCTACACTTGCTATACTTCAATACGGGATTGATGGCTCTTTACTTAGAGATGAAGATGTAGATACTGGAGCTCCAGAGACTACTGTTACATTGAAACAATATGAAAAAGGTGTGTTAGAAGTATTTAATACTATAATGAGGATTTCTAACTTTACTGTAAAGTTAAATAGTATAGTAAGTTTAAATAATGGTTTAGGTAGTAATATTGATTCTATAGGGGAAAGGTTAAATAATACAGAAACATTTATTAACAACCCTTATAAAATCCGTGTTGAAAAAATGATGCGTGAATCTTATGTGGGAAGTTTATATGAACAACTAAAAAACTTAAATGACAATCTTTTACCTACAATGTTTTTATCTCAATCACCAGTTGTAAAGAAACTTAAAAAAGAATTAGTTTCAAATCTTGATCCTTCTACATATAAAGCTAATGAAAGGGTCAGATTAAAGGTTGACAAAGATATATTATCATATGTTACTTTACAAGCCTACCAAAATAATAATAAAAACAACCCATTGAGTAACGGTTTAATTTATCCTGGTCAAGATAATGAACAGTCTAATATATGGAATGCTATTAACAAACTAAGACAGGCTGACCCAGGAAACTTCTTTCTATTTGATTTTGTTACTACCTATAAACCAACTGATGTTGGCAATAGATCTGGTTTATATTTAGCACAAGCTAACACATGGAGAAGATTAAATAGAATGCAGAAGTATGATTTACAAACTTCATTTAATAAACTATACAATGATCTAAACACAAGAGATTATGCTAAAGTAATAATAGATTATATAATGGTTAAAGATGGTTTACAACTATCTCCGGGAAGCTTATTAGAATCTATGAGTCCATATGTATTAGAAGAATATCTGTCAGGTATAAAAAATACAGAAAGGTTTTTAAAGTCTGAAGCCTATACAAAATTAGGTGGTGACAATTATTTTATAGAGAACTACTTACGTTCAGCATCAGTTTTACCTATGATACCTGAGGCTTCTAGAAAAGATGAAACATTTTCACCAGATTTAGTTAGAGCTTCAACTATAGATAATGTAACATTTAAAGAAACAAATATTAGATTGATAGATAAAGGTGGGAATGAGGTAGAAATAATGGGGTCTCCAGCACAATGGGGTGCAGGGTTTATGTTTGGTAATAGACCAACACAAAAACAAATGAGTAGTGTTAAGACAAAAACACAAGAGGTCTCTACAGATCAAGCAGAACCAGCACAACAAACTAGGGAGATTACACCAGAGGTTTTCCGTAATCAATCTATAAATATTAATGCTGATGAAACTAGTATTGAAATTGAAGATTCTAATATAGCAGATAAAAAGAAGATGGATGAGCTAACAGCAGAAGTACTAGATGCTACAAGTAATATTTTATCTGAATCAGAAAACATATTAGTGCTAGAAGAACTTGAGGTTAGTGAAAAAAGAAAAGAGGAAATTGCCCAATTAGACATTTCTGATCCTTTAGTTAATCATCCTGAAATAGCTGAGTTCTGGGATAACAATATAGAAAGCGGCACATTTACTACAGAGATTAAAAATTTTAAAAGACAAAATAATATTAATAGTTTAGAAGATTTGTTAGATTTGTATGATAACAATCCAAATTCTATGTGGGCTAGTCCACAAGATCTAATAGATCAAATCAAAAAATGTAATTTATAGTTATGGCAAATTGTCCAAATAAAAATACAGCAGAGTATATAGCGTTATTAGATGTTTACAAAACAGATCTTATAACAACTAATGTTATTAATAGCTGGCAAAAAGCTAAAGGAAGTGAAGCTATCCCAACAGTAACTGAAGCAGGTATATATGCAAAAGAAAGAAAGGCTTTACATAACTTAAAGCAAGTTGAGTTTGGTCAAGCATTGCTTAATAATTTAAGTAGAGAGAAGATTATACATAATCATAATGGGGCTTATTATATAAATAACACTGACCAAGATACATTACAAATTAGTGATTCACTAATAGCTTCAAATGTAAGAAGAGCACGTAGATACTTAGAAGCAAATAATTTGCCTGCTGATTCATTGAACATAGATGAAACACCAAAAACTTTTGCTGTGTCTGTTAATAGTTCATTGTTTTCAGCAAAAGATATGTTACCACAATCAAGGTCATGGGACAAACCTAGATCTAGACAAATAGTAAAACACTTGATGAAGATGTTTCCTAATGTAAACATAAGTTTAGTATCTGCTGCAAAAGGAAAAAGAATGTATGATTCTTTACCACAATGGAGAAAAGCCAAAGTACCATTTACAAAAGTGAATTCATTTTATGTTGGTGGTAAAGTTGTATTAATACAAGGAAGAGTAACTGATGAGATAGCAATTGAAGAAGTTTTACATCCTTTTATTGAAGCAATTAAAATAGATAACATTGATTTGTTTGAGGGATTACTTAGTGAATCTAAACTTATGTTTCCTGAAATGACTCAACAAATAGAAGATGCATATAATAGAAAAAGAAATATTACTGCAGAGGAAAGAGAAATGGAAGTTGTTACTCAAGCATTGTCTAGACATTTTAATAAAGAATATGAAGAGTCACCTAGTGCAAGATTTTTAAATACCGTTGAGCAATTACTTGAGTGGTTTAAAAATGTAATTGAAAACCTTAATGAATATTTTACTGGTAGAAGTTTACCAGTATCAGCATTAAAAAATGATCTTACTCTAACTGATGTAGCTAAACTATTAAATACCAGTGGTATATCTTTTGAAACTGGCAGGTCAATAAATGGAAGGGTGCGTTACAGTTTATCAGAGGATAAGCAAAGTATAGTAGATCAGGCTATAAAAAGATCAAGAACTGATCAACAAAAAATGGTTATTGATGAGCTGTTCTATAATGTAATAAAAAGCAAAGAGAGATCAGAAACTTTATCAGGTAATAATCCAAGTAGTCCTATTAATAATTTAGTAGTTAGAAATAAAGAAAATGATACATTTTATGATTTAGAAACAAGACAAGCATATGGATCTATTGCTGAGGCTATTGGTAAGAAGGATGAGATACATGTAATACCTTCAGAAGCAAAAGCAATAAGGAATGATGTAAGTATAATGTTAGATGCTATAGCTGGATTAAAATCATTTGATGAAATATCTGAATCATTAACAGGTTTAGATAAAGAGATTGCAAAAGAATCATTTGAAAATCTTAGGAATGATATTAACACTATGAAAGCTGAAGATGAAGTACTAGTTACTAATGTAGTTTTAGCTGATCCTAAAAAAGGTGTAGCTGGTATAGCTGATGTTATGTTAATAGATAAATTTGGTAGTCTTAGATTATCTAAAGTAAACATAGTTACAAAAAATCAAGTAGATGGTTATAGTGATGTACTTGTAAAATTAGAACCAGGTAATAGATTGGCTGATCAGAATAATCCAGTAACTGAATTAACTTTAGAGACACAAGATTCTATTGAGGCAAACTTGTTAAGAAGAATGGCAACTAATATGGGGTATAAGATGCAAATGGATCAGTTTGCTACTAGTACTATTTTTATGGAACTAGATAATAATAAGCTTGAATATAAAAGTGTAGTGCCTCACAACGAAGCTGCAAATGGATCTAATGTAGATTTTTTAATACCAGAATCTTTATATGATATTCAAGCAGATCTTTTAAATGAAAAATTAGAAGAAGGTACTAATGACGGGCTCCTTTATGATCCAAGAGAAGAAGCTGAGGAAATACTTACTGATTATGAAGACATAGATCCTCTAGAAAATGTAGGTATAAATACTGTCTTGGGTGCAGTTAAAGATTATAGGAAAGCTGTTCTAACATTAAATGAGTTAATAGATAAGACAAAAAAAAATATTTATCAAGATAGAAGTAAAATAGGATCAAAAGAACAAATAGCCAATACACTAGCTGTTATAGATTTAGCATTAGTTGACCCCAATAATAGAAAAGAAATATCTCAAGCATATACACGTCTTTTACAAGATGCCTATAGACAAATGAAAGATTATGAGGCATATATTGTTGACCCTAATAATGTAAAAGAAGAAGGTTTTATACGTTATGTGTTAGGGTTTGAAAGGTTTACACAAACTTTTGAGGGCTTGTATGACTTAAAGAACTATGAAGGTTTAAATCCTACACAAAGGTATTTAATTAATAATATTGATGGTCTATTAAGAAAACTAAACGGTAGTTCAGCATCAGAAACAAGCAGAAGTGGTTTAGTAAATAGAGCTTTATTTGATTATGCAGAAGAAGTGATAAGAGCAAATCTTAAAGATGGGTATAATGCTGGTGATAATATAGTTATACAAGACCATTCAGGTATGACATTTACTATGGCTAATTTTGCTGAGCTTTTAGAATTAGTACCAGACATTGGTAATTCTGCTACGTTTACTAAAGACATGTCTACTAGTAAAGACCTTATATTAGCAACAATTGATAAAGTATATAAGGCGGATGTTATGAAAGTATTAGATAAAATACAAGCAAGAACTAACCGTGTAGCAAGTGCTGGTGAGAAATTAAGATTATTACAACCAGGAGTAGCAAATGAAAGGTTGTATGATTTTATGTTAAATTTTGAAGAGAATGGTACTTTATCTGAAGATGCTTATGTAAGACCTTTAGGAATGCAATATAATAGAAAACGTAGAGAATTGCTGGATGCAACAAGAGATGCAGCAGGTGTACCTATGGAATATGAAGATGTAACAAATTTAACAGAGTCTGCAAAAACAGCTAAAGGAAGAGAAGATATAAAATATAATAAAGCGTTATCTACAGCTAAGCAAGCATACTCTCAGTTTAGCCGTGCAGAACAAGTTACTGAAGCAGGTGTTCCAATAGATGGTGATTATCATAAATTTACAGAAGAGTTTAAAAAGGTAAGAGCACAGAATGAAGTTTGGAATTCTAGAAATTATGAATGGGAGAAACGTGATGGTGTTTCACCAGCAGACTATAAAAGATATAGGTTAAAGTATTATGATGTTGTTACTTATGTAAAATCATTTAAAAAGAAAGGTGATCCAACAGGACAAATTATAAGAGATCAAACTTTTCCAACCCC